>ERZ941706.361-NODE-361-length-15350-cov-12.418437_pt1 | contig 15350 bp, 10 predicted proteins | sample MGYA00521232_ERZ941706 | MGnify/ENA primary metagenome ERZ941706 (study PRJEB32759, sample SAMN07749893) | skin metagenome | biome: transportation; feature: city; material: polyester macromolecule | host: Homo sapiens | place: Hong Kong:ER line | collected...
CGCGTTAGCCTGGGCACGTCAGCTTCGTCTAGCTTCGGGAGGCATCGTGCCCCGCACGCTCCATGAGGTCGTCTTCGTCGACGGTGTTCGCACGCCGTTCGGCAAGGCCGGTGAGAAGGGCATGTACGCCCAGACCCGCGCCGACGACCTGGTCATCAAGTGCATTCGTGAACTCATGCGCCGTCAGCCGAACCTGCCGCCGGAGCGCGTCGACGAGGTCGCCATCGCGGCCACGACGCAGATCGGCGACCAGGGTCTGACGATCGGGCGCATGGCTGCTCTGTTGTCGGGCCTGCCCAAGTCGGTGCCCGGTTACGCCATCGACCGCATGTGCGCGGGCGCGATGACGGCCGTGACGACGTCCGCGTCCGGCATCGCGTTCGGCGCGTACGACGTCGTCATCGCCGGTGGTGTCGAGCACATGGGCCGTCACCCCATGGGTGAGGGCACCGACCCGAACCCGCGCATCGTCGCCGAGAAGCTCGTCGACCCGAGCGCCCTGGTCATGGGCAAGACGGCCGAGAACCTGCACGACCGTTACCCGGCGATCACGAAGGAGCGCTGCGACGCGTTCGCCGTCGCCAGCCAGAACAAGCTCGCGAAGGCGTACGCGGAGGGCAAGATCCAGCAGGATCTCGTGCCCGTCGCGACGCGCAACGTCGAGAAGGGCTGGGGCCTGGCCACGGCCGACGAGCCGCCGCGCCCCGGCACGACCGTCGAGGAACTGGCCAAGCTGAAGACGCCGTTCCGCGCCCACGGCAACGTGACGGCCGGTAACGCTGCCGGTCTCAACGACGGTGCGACGGCGTGCATCCTCGCCTCCGAGGAGAGCGCGAAGGAGCTCGGCCTGCCCGTCGGCATGCGCCTGGTCGACTTCGCGTTCGTCGGCGTCGACCCCGAGGTCATGGGCATCGGCCCCGTCCCGGCCACCGAGAAGGCCCTCGCCAAGGCGGGCCTGACGATCGACGACATCGACCTGTTCGAACTCAACGAGGCCTTCGCCGTGCAGGTGCTGGCCTTCCTCGACCACTTCGGCATCGACGCCGACGACGAGCGCGTCAACGCCTACGGCGGCGCCATCGCGACGGGTCACCCGCTCGCGAGCTCCGGCGTGCGTCTCATGACGCAGCTGTCGCGCCAGTTCGCCGAGCACCCCGAGGCGCGCTACGGCGTCACCGCGATGTGCATCGGCATCGGCATGGGTGGCTGTGTCATCTGGGAGAACCCCAACCACCCTGACTACGGCAAGGAGAAGACGGCCTGATGAGCGACAACCAGACTCAGTCGAGCGCCGAGAACGCGCGCGCCGAGGTCGTCACGCACGCCCTCAGCCAGGACATCACGCTGCCGTCGACCGACGGCAAGGGCGCCGGGACGTTCGTGCTCGTCACCCTCGACAACGGCTTCGACCACACGAAGCCGAACAGCTTTGGCCCACAGGGCCTCGCGGAGCTGGAGAAGGCCGTCGACGCCGCCGCCGAGCGCGCCGCGAAGGGCGAGATCGTCGGTTTCGGTGTGACGGGCAAGCCGTTCATCATGGCCGTCGGCGCCGACCTCATGGCGCTGCCGTCGATCACCGACCGTGAGCAGGCCGTCGACATCGCCGAGCAGGGTCACCGCGTCTTCTCGAAGATCGCCGACCTCGACGTGCCGACGTTCGCGTTCGTCAACGGCGCATCCATGGGTGGTGGCGTCGAGATCGGTCTCTACTGCGACTACCGCACGATGAGCGCCGACGTGCCCGCCTACTCGCTGCCCGAGTGCTTCCTCGGCCTCGTGCCCGGCTGGGGCGGCACGTACTTGCTGCCGAACCTCATCGGCGTCGAGAACGCGCTGCAGCTCATCATCACGAACCCGCTGAGCAACAACAAGATGGCGACGGGCGCCCAGGCGTTCAAGCTGGGTGTCGCCGACGAGCTGCTCGCCCCCGTCACGTTCCTCGAGGACTCGCTCGCCTTCGCGGCCGCCGTCATCAGCGGCGAGAAGAAGGTCGAGCGCCCCGAGGTCAACAAGGACGAGGCCGCGTGGAAGGCCGCGTGCGACAAGGCCCGCGCCTTCACGATGCAGAAGACCGGTGGCGCCGCCCCCGCTCCGCTGCGCGCCATCGACCTCGTCGAGGCCGCCCGCACGAACACGCGGGCGCAGGGCTTCGCCGGTGAGGACCAGGCGCTCGGCGACCTCATCATGAGCGACGAACTGCGCGCCGGTCTGTACGCGTTCAACCTCGTCCAGAAGCGTGCGAAGCGACCCGCTGGTGCGCCGGACAAGGCGCTCGCGCGCAAGGTGACGAAGGTCGGCGTCGTCGGCGCCGGTCTCATGGCCAGCCAGATGGCGCTGCTGTTCATCCGCCGCCTCGACGTGCCCGTCATCATGACGGACCTCGACCAGGCACGCGTCGACAAGGGTGTCGGCTACGTCCACGACGAGATCGACAAGCTGCTCGCCAAGGGCCGCATCTCGCAGGACAAGGCGAACCGTCTCAAGGGCCTCATCACGGGTTCGACGAGCAAGGACGGCTTCGCGGACGCCGACTTCGTCATCGAGGCCGTCTTCGAAGAGATGGGTGTCAAGAAGAGCGTCTGGGCCGAGGTCGAGCAGATCGTCACGCCCGAGTGCGTCCTCGCGACGAACACCTCCTCGCTGTCGATCACCGAGATGGCAGCGGACCTGAAGCACCCCGAGCGGGTCGTCGGGTTCCACTTCTTCAACCCCGTCGCCGTCATGCCGCTGCTGGAGATCATCCGCGGCGAGAAGACGGACGACGCGACGCTCGCCACGGCGTTCGCCACCGGCAAGTCGCTGAAGAAGACGTGCATCCTCGTGAAGAACTCCCCCTCGTTCGTCGTGAACCGCCTCCTCGGCCGGTTCATGGGCGAGGCGGGCAAGATCGTCGATGAGGGCACGCCCGTCGAGGTCGTCGAGAAGGCGTTCGCCGGTGTCACCCCGATGCCGCCGTTCATGCTCATCTCGCTCGTCGGCCCCGCCATCGCGCTGCACAACTCGGAGACGCTGCACGGCGCCTTCCCGGAGCGCTTCTACGTCTCGCCGAACCTCGCGAAGGTCGTCGAGGAGAAGATCCCGAGCTTCTACGGCGCCGACGGCAAGCTCGACGACTCGATCTTCGAGAAGTTCAGCAAGCCGGCGGACGCGAAGGTGCTCACCGAGGAGCAGGTGCGCGAGCAGGCCCTGTCGGCACTGGCCGACGAGACCCGTCGCATGCTCGACGAGGAGGTCGTCGCGGCCCCGATGGACATCGACCTCGCGATGATCACCGGCGCCGGCTTCCCGTTCTGGAACGGTGGCGTGACGCCGCTGCTCGACCGCACCGGCATCGCCGAGAAGGTCACCGGTCAGCGCTTCCTGCCGAAGGGCGCCGCGAGCGTCGCCCGCTGATCGCGGTCCTGACGGCGGCGTGAGCCGCCCACGCGGGGCGTACCTCTTGACGGGGTGCGCCCCGCGCCCGCGTCTCGACACGCCGACCGCGACGATTCGGGGCGCTCGCGGCGGTGGCATACCATCGTTGAATCGCTGCGCATCGGCGAACCGCGACCGGCCACAGGGCCCGGTCGGCCGGCTCGCACCGGTGCGCGTGGGAATGACGGGGTGAACCGCAGTGTTCTTCCCGCCGACGCGTGACGTGCCCCCGGGTCGCGTCGCCGCTCGTCACACCTCGGCGTGATGGGTTCATCTGCACCAACTGATTCGGAGATTGTCACTGTGTCCAGCAACGCGCCCCTGAACCTTCGGATCATCGGCGGCAAGCAGCTGTCCGGGTCTATCGACGTGCGCACGAGCAAGAACGCCGCCGTCGCCTGCCTGTGCGCCGCGATGCTGAACAAGGGGCGCACGACGCTGCGCAACCTCGCGCGCATCGAAGAGGTCAACCGCATCACCGAGGTGCTCGACTCCATCGGCGTGCAGACGCGCTGGCTGCCGGGCACGAGCGACCTCGAGATCACGCCGCCCGCCAAGATCGACCTGTCGACGATCGACGAGGTCGCGGCGCGCCGCACCCGCACGATCCTCATGTTCCTCGGCCCGCTCATGCACGAGTTCGACTCGTTCGAGCTGCCCAACGCCGGCGGGTGCGACCTCGGTGCGCGCACCGTCGAGCCGCACCTGCACGCGCTGCGCGCGTTCGGCATGGAGGTCGTCGCGAAGGACGGGTACTACAACGTCGAGGTCAACAACTCGATCCGCCCGACGAAGCCGATCGTCCTCATCGAGCGCGGCGACACCGTCACCGAGAACGCCCTGTTCGCCGCAGCCCGCTACGAGGGCACGACGATCATCCGCAACGCCTCGAGCAACTACATGGTCCAGGATCTGTGCTTCTTCCTCGAGAAGCTCGGCGTGACGATCGAGGGCATCGGCACGACGACGCTCAAGATCACCGGCGTCGCCGAGATCAACGAGGACGTCGAGTACTTCCCGAGCGAGGACCCGATCGAGGCGATGAGCCTCATCGCAGCCGCCATCGTCACGAAGTCCGAGATCACGATCAAGCGCGTGCCGATCGAGTTCATGGAGATCGAACTGGCCATCCTCGAGGAGATGGGCTTCCAGTACGAGATGAGCGACGAGTACACCTCGGACAACGGCTTCACGCGCCTCGTCGACATCACGACGAAGCCGGGCCCGCTCAAGGCGCCGACGGACAAGATCCACCCGCTGCCCTTCCCCGGCCTCAACATCGACAACCTGCCGTTCTTCGCCGTCATCGCTGCGTGCGCCGAGGGCAAGACGCTCATCCACGACTGGGTGTACGAGAACCGCGCGATCTACCTCAACGAGCTGACGAAGATCGGTGCGACGGTGCACCTCATGGACCCGCACCGGGTCATGATCGAAGGCCCCGCCAAGTGGCGCGCCGCCGAGGTCATGTGCCCGCCCGCGCTGCGCCCCGGCGTCGTCATCCTGCTCGGCATGCTCGCCTGCCCCGGCACCTCGACGCTGCGCAACATCTACGTCATCAACCGTGGCTACGAGGAGCTCGACGAGCGTCTCAACGCCCTCGGCGCCGACATCACGAGCTTCCAGGACTGATGCTCGACGGCTGCCTGCGCGGCATGCCACGACGAAGCCCGCCCGGTCGCGTACCGGGCGGGCTTCGTCGTGTCTGGGGCCGGCGTTCCTCAGACCTCCAGCGTCCGCGCGATCGGCACGCCCGGTCGGTAGCAGAGGTGACGGTGGCTGGGCGCGTCGAGAACGGCGAGGTCAGCGCGCGCACCGGGGCGGATGACGCCCACGTCGTCGCGCCGCAGCGCCTGCGCGCCGCCGGCCGTCGCAGCCCACACGGCTTCGGCGGCGCTCATGCCCATCTCGCGCACGGCGAGGGCGATCATGAACGGCATCGAGTCGGAGTAGCACGTGCCCGGGTTGCAGTCGGTCGCGATGGCGACGCTGACGCCCGCGTCGATGAGGCGCCGCGCATCCGGGTAGGGCGAACGGGTCGAGAACTCGACGCCCGGCAGAAGCGTCGCGACGGTCGACGAATCGGCCAGTGCCGCAACGTCACTCGCCGACAGATAGGTGCAGTGGTCGACGCTCGCCGCACCGAGCTCGACGGCGAGTTGGACGCCCGGTCCCTCCCCGAGCTGGCCGCCGTGCACACGCAGTTCGAGCCCCGCGTCTCGGCAGGCGCTCAGGATCGTCGCGCTCTCGTCGCCGTCGAAGGCGTGCGCACTGCCCGGCTCGCAGAACACGTCGGCCCAGCGAGCGTACGGGCGGCACGCCTCGAGCATCTCGCCGCAGACGAGGTCGACGTAGGCGGCACGATCGCTGCCGCTCGGCACGACGTGGGCACCGAGATAAGTCGTCTCCGGCGTGAACTCGCGGGCGATGCGCAGCGCTCGCGCCTCGTCCTCGACCGTCAGCCCGTAGCCCGACTTCACCTCGACGCACGTCGTGCCCTGCGCGCGCATCTCGGCGATGCGCCGCGCGACCAGCGCGGTGAGGCGGTCGTCGTCAGCGTCGCGGGTGGCGGCCACCGTGGTGGCGATCCCGCCCCCGTCGTAGCGCTCGCCCGCCATGCGGGCGGCGAACTCGGCCGAGCGGTCGCCGTCGAAGACGAGGTGTGCGTGGCTGTCGACGAAGCCGGGCATCAGTGCGGCGCCGTTGACGTCGACGCGGCGGTCGGCGTCCGGCGCTCGGCGCGCCTCGCCGACCCAGGCGATGCGGTCGTCTTCGACGACGATCGCCGCGTCGGTGAGGAGGCCGAGCAGGCGCTCGTCCTCGCTCGCGCCAGCGCGGGCGTGCTGCGGGTCGTTCGTCACGAGTTCGGCGATGCCGGTGACGAGCGTCGTCGTCATGTCTGCCTCCAGAAGGGGTCGATGGCGTCGTGCAGGAGCCGCCCGATGCCGCCGGGCGCGAGCGTCTCTTCGAGGCGGTGGCGCCCGCCGCGCACGACGACGCGTCCGTCGACGATGACGTCCGTGACGTCCTGCGCAATCGCGGCGAGCAGGATCTGGTCAGGCGAACAGCCTGCGGTGCGCAGGGATTCGGCGTTGACGACGACGAGGTCGGCGCGCGCTCCGACGACGATCTCGCCGGCGTCGGGCCAGCCGATGCTCGCGTGCTGTTTCGCCGCCGCGAGCAGGTCGCGCGGGCTCAGGCGACCGCGCTCGTTACTCGTCAGCCGCTCGTGCATCTCGAGGCCGCGGGCTTCTTCGAACATGTCGATGACGGCGTGCTGGTCGCTGCCGAGGCTCAGCCGCGCGCCCGCGTCGTGCAGTGCAACGGCCGGCCCGATGCCGTCGGCGAGGTCGCGTTCGGTCGTCGGGCAGAAGCAGGCCGTCGCGCCCGCGCGGGCGAGCGTCGAGACGTCGTCGTCGCTCAGATGCGTCGCATGGACGGCGGAGAAGCGCTCGCTCAGTGCGCCGGCCTCGTGGAGCAGACCCACGGGCGTGCGCTGGTAGTGGGCCAGTGCGGCGGCGTTCTCCGCAGGCTGTTCGGAGACATGGGCGTGGAGGATCTCCCCCGGCGTCGCGGCGACGACGTCCGCCAGTTCGTCGCGAGCGACAGCGCGCACCGAGTGAATGGCCGCGCCGACCACGGTGTTCTCGTCACTGAGTGCGTCCTCGCGCAACTGCGCGTGACGCCGCGCCCAGGCGTCGACGGAGCCGTTGCTGAAGCGCCGCTGCTCAGCGCTCATCGCGGCGTGGCCATCGGTGTCGAGGCCTCCGTGGAGGTAACACGTGTCGAGCAGCGTGAGCCGGATGCCGGCCTCGCGGGCCGCTTGACGCAGCGCAGAACCCATGGCGTTCGGGTCGTCGTAGGGCGTGCCGTCGGGGCGGTGGTGGACGTAGTGGAACTCCCCCACCGCGGTGACGCCGGCCAGCGCCATCTCGGCGTACACGGCGCGCGCCAGTGCGAGGTATGTCGACGGATCGAGCTGCGCCGCAACGCGGTACATACGTTCACGCCAGGTCCAGAACGTGCCGCCATCGTCATGCGTGCGCCCGCGCAATGCGCGGTGGAACGCATGGCTGTGGCAGTTCGCGAAACCGGGCAGTGCGACCCCGTCGAGCCTGATCACGTCGTCCGAGGATGCGTCGTCAGAGGACACGCCACTCGGCGTCCCGCCCGTCGATCCACCCGACAGCCCATCTCTCGGTGACGCATTCGCCGTCACCTCGACCCATCGCCCGTCCTCCTCGACGAGTCGGACGTCGCGCGCGAGGCCGTCGCGAAGGTGCGCGAACGGCACGTGGTAGATGGTCATGAGGCGAGATCCTCGAGCACGCGGACGAGTGCGTCGACGCCGCGCAGGCAGTCGTCGGTCTGCGCGAACTCCTCGGGCGAGTGCGACGTGCCCGTCGGGTTGCGCACGAACAACATGACGCTGGGGATGCCGTGGTTGGCGAGGATGCCGGCGTCGTGGCCGGCACCGGTGCCGAGCATCGGCACACCCTCACCGAGCGTGCGGTGCACGCGCGCGACGAGGTCGGCGTCGAACGGGGTCGTCGGCGTCCATGACTCCTCCCGCCATTCGCCACCGAGTTCCGCTGCGCGACCTGCGATCTCGTCGATCGCTGCGCGCACGTCGTCCTCGCGGACGCCGCGGGCGTCGACCCACGCCGTCACGTGGGAGGCGATGGCGTTGATGCCGCCGGGCGTGACGTCGAGCTTGCCGACGGTCGCGACGACGCGGCGCGCGGCACCGTCGTCACGCGAGGTGGCCGCCGCCCGCACCTGCTCGATGAACCGGGCGGCCTTGACCAGCGCGTCGTCGCGGTCGCCGAGCGCCGTCGTCCCGGCGTGGTCGGCGCGCCCGGGCAGGTCGGCGCGAAACCGTCCGTGCGGCCAGATGTCGGTGCCGACCGCGACGGCGGCGCCGAACGGATCGCCCGCTGCGTCACGGGGCAGGTCGACGAGGGCCCGCCCCTGTTCGACGTGCACCTCGACGAAGCACGCGAGGCGCGCGAGGGCCGCGTCGTCCCGCCCGAGATCCGACGGCTCACGCCCAGCGCGCTCCCACGCCTGTGCCATCGTGACACCGTCGGTGTCGCGCAGGCCGAGGGCGCGCTCGGCCGTCAGCGCTCCGGTGATGAGGCGCGAGCCCGCGCAGGCGACGCCGAAGCGCGCGCCCTCCTCGTCGACGAAGTTGACGACACCGATCGGGCGCGCGGGCGCGAACCCCGACTCCTTGAGTCGGCGCACCGCGAGCAACGACGAGACGACGCCCAGGGGTCCGTCGAACGCCCCGCCGTCGGGCACCGAGTCGAGGTGCGATCCGGTGGCGACGCCAGGCGTCCGATCCGGCTCGCCCCACCACGCCCACTGGTTGCCTGCGCGGTCCTCGACGACGTCGAGACCGAGCGCTTCACACTCGCCGTCGAACCATTCGCGGAGCATGGAATCCTCACGGCTCCAGGCGAATCGGCGGTATCCGCCACTGTGCTTGTCGCGCCCCACCGGGGCGAGGTCGGCCCACAGGCCCTCGAACGTGCGCTCGGTCATCGAAACCCTCCGGGTCCTCGTCGTCATCGGACATGTCCGGCTCGGAAGCGGGGCGGGGCATGCCGAGCACGCCACGCCCCCGCGTCCGACGCCGTCCCGCTCAGCCCTCGCTCATCGGGATGCGGACGCCGCGCTCGGCGGCAACGTTCTCGGCGGTGTCGTAGCCTGCGTCGACGTGGCGGATGACCCCCATGCCGGGGTCGTTCGTCAGCACACGCGCGAGCTTCTGCGCGGCCAGCGGCGTGCCGTCCGCGACGGAGACCTGCCCCGCGTGCATCGAGCGTCCGATGCCGACACCGCCGCCGTGGTGCAGCGAGACCCAGCTCGCGCCGCTCGCCGTGTTGACGAGGGCGTTGAGCAGCGGCCAGTCGGCGATGGCGTCGGAGCCATCCTGCATGGCCTCCGTCTCGCGGTAGGGCGAGGCGACAGAGCCGCAGTCGAGGTGGTCGCGCCCGATGACGATGGGGGCGCTCACCTCGCCGTTCGCAACCATGTCGTTGAAGCGCAGGCCGGCCTTGTCGCGTTCGCCGTAGCCAAGCCAGCAGATGCGCGCCGGCAGACCCTCGAAGTGCACCTTCTCGCGGGCGCCCTTGATCCAGCGGTGCAGGCGCTCGTTGTCCGGGAACAGGTCGAGCACCGCCTCGTCCGTCGCGTAGATGTCCTTCGGGTCGCCCGAGAGCGCCACCCAGCGGAACGGGCCCTTGCCCTCGCAGAACAGCGGGCGGATGTACTTCGGCACGAAGCCCTCGAACTCGAACGCGCGGTCGTAACCGCCCTGGCGCGCCTCGTCGCGGATCGAGTTGCCGTAGTCGAACACCTCGACGCCCTTGTCCTGGAAACCGACCATCGCCTCGACGTGACGCGCCATCGACTCCTGCGCTCGCTCGGTGAACTCCTCGGGCTTCTTCGCGGCGTACTCGAACCAGTCGGCGACGTCGATGCCGATCGGCAGGTAGCTCAGCGGGTCGTGCGCGCTCGTCTGGTCGGTGACGATGTCGATGGGCACGTCGCGGCGCAACAGCTCTGGGAAGACCTCGGCGGCGTTGCCGACGACGCCGATCGACACGGCCTTCTTCGCGTTCTTCGCAGCGACGGCGCGGTCGATGGCGTCGTCCAGATCGTCGGCGATCTCGTCGAGATAGCCGTGCTCGACGCGGCGGTGCAGACGCGCCGGGTCGACGTCGACGATGAGGCACGTGCCACCGTTCAGCGTGACGGCGAGGGGCTGGGCGCCGCCCATTCCACCGCAGCCGCCGGTGAGCGTCAGCGTGCCCGCGAGGGTGCCACCGAACGTGCGCTCGGCGATCGCCGCGAAGCACTCGTACGTGCCCTGCAGGATGCCCTGGGTGCCGATGTAGATCCACGACCCGGCCGTCATCTGGCCGTACATCGTGAGACCCATCTGCTCGAGGCGGCGGAACTCGGGCCACGTCGCCCAGTCGCCGACGAGGTTCGAGTTCGCGATGAGCACGCGCGGCGCCCACTCGTGCGTCTGCATGACGCCGACGGGCCGGCCCGATTGCACGAGCATCGTCTCGTCGGCCTTCAACGTCTCGAGTGTGCGCACCATCGCGTCGAAGCTGCGCCAGTCACGTGCGGCGCGGCCGGTGCCGCCGTAGACGACGAGGTCGTCGGGGCGCTCGGCGACCTCCGGGTCGAGGTTGTTCATGAGCATGCGCAAGGGGGCCTCGGTGGCCCAGCTGCGAGCGTTCAACTGGGTGCCGCGGGGTGCGCGGACGGGACGGGCGCCTTCCATGGGGTGCTCCTCGGTCTGATTCGGCGGAACTGCGGGTGGGTCGATGCGGAGGGTGGAGGGACGATCGCCCGCTGGTGTGCGTGAGCAACCGTCCAGGACGCGTCAGTCGAGCGAGCCCGCGGCTCGGGCGGCGGCGTCACGGACGGCGCCGCTCTTGACGAGCGCGACGGCGCGTTCGATCTCCGGCGAGAGGTAGCGATCCCGCCCCGGCATGCCGGCGGTCTGGCCGGCCTCGTCCGTCAGCGCGGCGATGACGGCGGCCGCGACCGGCCCGGGCGTCAGCGGTGCGCGCAGCTGGATGCCGCGCGTCGCCGTCAGCGTCTCGATGGCGAGGACGCGGGCGAGACCGTCGACGGCCCGACGCAGCTTGCGGGCGCCGGCCCAGCCCATCGAGACGTGATCCTCCTGCATCGCGCTGCTCGGGATCGAGTCGACGCTCGCGGGGCTCGCGAGCCGCTTGAGTTCGCTGACGATGCCCGCGGCCGTGTACTGCGCGATCATGAGGCCCGAGTCGGTGCCCGGGTCGTCGGCGAGGAACGGCGGCAGGCCGTGGTTGCGGGCGACGTCGAGGAAGCGGTCGGTGCGGCGCTCGCTCATCGACGCGACGTCGGCGATGACGATGGCGAGGAAGTCGAGGACGTACGCGACGGGCGCTCCGTGGAAGTTGCCGTTCGACTCGACGCGGCCGTCGAGCGTCACGACGGGGTTGTCGACGGCGGCCGCGAGCTCGCGGTTCGCCACGGTCGTCGCGTGCTCGAGGGTGTCGCGGGCCGCGCCGATGACCTGCGGCGAGCAGCGCAGCGAATAGGCGTCCTGCACGCGGGTGCAGGCGCCCGGTTCACGGTGGGATTCGCGGATGCCGCTGCCCGCGAGCACCTTGCGCAGGTTCGCCGCCGAGAGCGCCTGGCCGGGGTGCGGGCGCAGCTGCTGCAGGTCGTCGGCGAAGACGGCGTCCGAGCCGAGCAGGCCCTCGACGCTGAGGCCGGCGGCGACGTCGGCGCTCGTCAAGAGCATGCGTAGATCGGCGATGGCGAGGCACAGCATGCCGAGCATGCCGTCGGTGCCGTTGATGAGCGCCAGGCCCTCCTTCTCCTGCAGCTGGACAGGCTCGATGCCGGCGGCGCGCAGCGCGTTCTCGGCGTTCGTCAGGTGGCCGGCGGCGTCGACCACCTCGCCCTCGCCCATGAGCGCGAGCGCGCAGTGCGCGAGCGGCGCGAGGTCGCCGGAGCAACCGAGCGAGCCGTACTCGCGCACGACCGGGGTGATGCCGGCGTTGAGCATCGCGACGTACGCGTCGAGCGTCTCGGGACGGATGCCGGTGCGCCCGGTCGCGAGCGTCGAGATGCGCAGGAGCATGAGCGCGCGCACGACCTCGCGCTCGACCGGTTCACCGCTGCCCGCGGCGTGCGAGGCGACGAGGCTGCGCTGCAGCTGCTGACGCTTCTCGAGCGGGATGTGCTGCGTCGCGAGCGCACCGAAACCGGTCGAGATGCCGTAGTGCGGCACCGGGTCGTTGGCGAGGGCGTCGATGATCGCGCGGCTCTTCGCGACCTCCGCGCGACTCGCCTCGCTGAGCACGATGCGCGCGTCATGGCGGGCGACGGCGACGACGTCGTCGATGCTGAGGGCGCCGATGCCAACCTCGACCTCGCAGGCAGCGCTCATGTCAGGGGGCGTGACGTCGGCGCCGGGCGTCGCGGCGGGGTCGTGATGGTGCTGAGGCGTCGAGGCGTTCGTCATGACACCACCTTCGCCCGTGACCACACTCGTGAGTGACCCAGGACCCGCTTTTTGTCTCGGATACGAGACACTGGGCGCATGCCGTCGTCCGTCCCCGCCGCCGAGCACGTCCTCGCGCTGTTGCAGCGCATCGCCGCGCGCCCCTCGCCCGCGCCGGCGGCGGCTCTCGCCCGTGAGCTCGACCTGCCCCGCTCGTCCGTCTACAAGTTGCTCGGCGTGCTGCGCGCCGCAGGGTTCGTCACGCACGACGAGGGGACACGACGCTGGGGGTTGGGGCCAGCCGCGCACGAGCTCGGCTCGGCCTACCGGCGTCAGGCGCCGCTGCAGCGCGCCGCGCAGAGCATCGTCACCGACCTCGCGGAGCGGACGGGGGCCTGCGCGCACCTCGCCGTCCTGCACGGGCGCGACGTCGTGTACGTGCTCGAGGAGCGACCGCTCGGGGTGCCGCCACTCGTCACCGACGTCGGCGTGCGGCTGCCCGCGACCGTGACGGCGAGTGGCCTTGCGATTCTCGCGGCCCTGCCCGCTGCGCAGGTGCGTGCGCTGTTTCCGCGCAGCGACGACCTCGTCCGACGCCGTGAGAGCGGCAATGCGCCGGGGACGCTCAAGGAACTGCGCTCACAACTCACGCAGGTGCGCCAACGCGGCCATGCCTGGGAGAACGGCTCGGTGACGGAGGGCTTCGCGTCCGTGGGGTGCGCGGTGCTCGACCACAACGAGCTGCCGGCCGCGAGCCTCGCGGTGACGTGGGACGAGGGGCGTCTCGCGCGCCACGGTGAGGATCCGGCCGAGCGACACGATCGGTTCGTCGCGGCGTGTCGAGCGAGCGCGCAGGCCCTCACTCGCCGATTGAACGGGTGAATGATTGCGGGGCTGAACGGCGCGAGGCCCCCGTGGAGGTGAACTCCACGGGGGCCTCGGGCGAACGGCGCGCTGCTCAGGAGCGCCCGTCGTCCTTGGCGTGCTTGCCGCCGCCCCACGGGCCCGTCGTTCGACTGATGCGGTAGTCGATGCGGTTGTCGACGCGGTGGTCGACCTGGCGGCCGAAGTGCTCGTCGAAGTTCGACTGCAACTCCTGACGCACGTACTCGACGCGACCGAGGAACTCCTTCTCCTCACGACGGCGGTAGTCATAGCGCACCGCCTTGAACGTCGCGACGCACATGAGCACGAGCACGACGCTGAACGGCAATGCCGTCGCGAGAGACGCCGCCTGCAGCGCCTTGAGCCCGCCGGCGAGGAGCAGGCCGATGGCGATGGCACCTTCCATGAGGGCCCACAGCACACGCGACCACGTCGGCGGGTTGGGGTGACCACCGGAGGCGAGCATGTCGACGACGAGTGAACCCGAGTCGGAGGAGGTGATGAAGAAGACGGCGACGAGCAGGATCGCGATGACGGACAGCACCTGCCCGAGCGGCATGTCCTGCAGCACCGTGAACAGCACCTTCTCCGCGACGACACCGTCGGTCTTGTCGACGAGACCGCCGTCGCCGAAGAGCTGACGGTGGATGCCGGCGCCGCCCATGACGGCGAACCAGACGAACCCGACGAGCGTGGGCACGAGAAGCGTGCCGGCGATGAACTCGCGGATCGTGCGCCCGCGGGAGATGCGGGCGATGAAGACGCCGACGAACGGCGCCCAGCTGATCCACCAGCCCCAGTAGAAGATCGTCCACGCAGAGTTCCAGTCAGCGCCCTTCTCCCCCGTGTAGGCACCGACGTCGAAGGTCATGCCGAGCACGTTGGCGAGGTAGACGCCGAGCGCCTCGGTGAGGTTCTGGAACAGGAACAGCGTCGGGCCGAGCAGCAGCACCGAGATGAGCAGCAGACCGGCGAGGCTGAGGTTGATGTTCGACAGCCACTTGATCCCCTTGCCGAGGCCGGAGACACACGACAGCGTCGACAGGAACGTGATGCACACGATGAGGATGACGAGGGTCGTGTTGTCCGTGCTGTCGAGGATGCCGATGGACTTCAGACCGGAGGCGATCTGCTGCACGCCGAGACCCAGCGACGTCGCGACACCGAACACGGTGCCGAAGATGGCCAGGATGTCGACGAGGTCGCCCATCCAACCCTTGACGCGCTCGCCCAGGATCGGCTCGAGAGCCCACCGGATCGAGATGGGGCGGCCGCGACGGTGGATCGCGTACGCGAGGGCCAGCCCGATGACGGCGTAGATCGCCCACGGGTGCAGACCCCAGTGGACGAAGGTCTGCGCCATCGCGAGCTGTGAACGCTCGGCCTCGCCTTCGGGCCAGCCGGGCTTCGGCATCGTCGTCGCGTAGGTGAGTGGCTCACCGACGCCGTAGAAGACCAGGCCGATGCCCATGCCCGCGGCGAACAGCATCGCGAACCAGGAGAAGACCCCGAACTCGGGCTTCTCGTCGTCGTTGCCGAGCTTGATCGAGCCGTAGCGGCTGAGACCCATGAAGGCGGCGAAGGCGATGAACCCGCCGATGACGAGCATGTAGTACCAGCCGAAGTTCGTGACGATCCACGACTGCATGTTCGTCAGCACCTCACCGGTGCCGTCGGGGAAGGCGACGCCGAGCACGGCCACCGCGAGGATGACGATGAGTGCCGGCCAGAAGACGCGTGGCGCGACTCCGCCCTTGCCGAGGCGCACGCCCTGGCGTCGCAACTTCTCTGCGATGACCTCGTCGTCGTCGTCCTCGGCGATCTGCGCGGCGTCAGACAGATCGGAGGGCAGCGGGTCCGACGACTCGCTCTCGTGGCGCGCCGCTTCCTCGGGTGTCTGCGGGGTTGCGGCCTCCGTCTCCGGCGCAGCGCTGTCGTCGGTGATCGCCGTTGCCGGGGTGGCGCCCGGCGGGCCGTCGGCCTTCGGTTCTTCGTCTTGCATGCGATGTCCTCCCTGGTGTCCATCGTG
>ERZ941706.362-NODE-362-length-15332-cov-4.764090_pt1 | contig 15332 bp, 20 predicted proteins | sample MGYA00521232_ERZ941706 | MGnify/ENA primary metagenome ERZ941706 (study PRJEB32759, sample SAMN07749893) | skin metagenome | biome: transportation; feature: city; material: polyester macromolecule | host: Homo sapiens | place: Hong Kong:ER line | collected...
CGCGGCCCGGTGGACCCCGGAACAAGTCCGGGGTGACGAGCAGTTTGTGGCGCGGTCACGCCTCAGCTGATGCCGAACGGCACCAGCCGGTTACTCTGTGTGTGGCCGATGTCGGCGCGGCCCAGGTACGGCACGCCCAGATCGCCGCACCAGCGGCGGACCATATATTCGATGTCCTCGCCCCAAACCGGCTCGTTGGGCTGCACCGCGGTGACGCCGCCGAGCCGCACGCCGGCGATGCCCTTCAGCTGCGTCGCATGGCCCATGTGGAACAGCAAGCGGTCGATATTGTACATCGGTTCCGACACCTCCTCGATCAGGAGAACGTGGTCGGTGAGGTCGGGCAGATACGGCGTGCCGATCAGCGCGCCCAGGATCGACAGGTTGAACGCCGCGGCGGGGCGCCCGTCGAGCCCCGGCTCCAGCCCCTGCCGGTCGCCGCGTGCCAGCCAGCCGAGCGAGCGGGCGATCGTCTGGTCGCCGTGGGTGCGGCGGATGTCGCTTGCCATGGGCCCGTGCACCGGCCGGCCGATCCGCGCCGCGTACAGCGCGCCGAGCAGGAACCCCATGTCGGAATAGCCGAGGTACGTCTTGTGCCGTGCCGCCGGCCCGAGCTGCGGCATCACGATCGGCAGGATGCGGTTCGATCCATAGCCGCCGCGCAGGAACCAGATCGCGTCGAAGCCAGGATCGTTGGCGAATTCGAGGAAGGCATCCGCGCGCCGCTGGTCGCTGCCGGCGAAATGGCCGTGCGTTTCCCAGCATTGCGGATGGACGATCAGGTCGACCTCCGGATAGGCCAAGGCGGCGAAGGCGATGAACGGCGCCTCGGCATCCTTGTTGCCGATGCTCGCCGGCGCCACCACTCCAATCCGCATGCCTGCGCCCCCGCTCACCGACAGAGCCTTGTGCCTGCCGATGCCGGGCGATAGCGCGCAGGCATGGCGAACGGCAACATTTCCGCGTCCCTTCAGGGTCAGCGCTTCTTCCTCGTCGGGATCGGCGGATCGGGAATGATGCCGCTGGCGACGATCCTCACTGGGCGGGGGGCGATCGTTGAGGGCTCCGACCGCGGGCTCGACCAGGGGCGCGTGCCGGCGAAGTTCGACAGCCTCGTCGCACGCGGCATCCGGCTGCATCCGCAGGATGGCAGCGGGATCGTGTCGGCGGACCAGATCGTCGTGGCGTCGGCGGCGGTGGAGGAGACGGTCGCCGACATGGTCGCCGCCACCGCGCTCGGCTGCCAACGGATGAGCCGCGCCGAGCTGCTCAGCCGCCTGTTCAACGCGAGCGACCTGCCGATCGGCGTGGCGGGGACGAGCGGCAAGTCGACCGTCACCGGCATGATCGGCTGGATCCTCCACGCCGCGGGGCGCGACCCCACCGTGATGAACGGCGCGGTGATGAAGAATTTCGCGGCGCCCGACGCGCCGTTCGCGAGTGCGTTGGTCGGATCGGGCGATGCCTTCGTCAGCGAGGTGGACGAAAGCGACGGATCGATCGCGCATTACCGCCCGCGCATCGCCGTGCTCAACAACGTCAGCCTCGACCACAAGGGGCTAGACGAACTGCGCCGCCTGTTCGCCGACTTCATCGCCAAGGCGGAGACGGCGATCGTCAACCTCGACAATGACGAGGCCGCCGCGCTCGCCGCCGTGCTGCCGTCGAGCCAGGTCGCGACCTTTGCGCTGGAGCGCGACGCCGATTTCGCCGCCTTTGCGCTTCAAGAGGCGCCGTTCGCGGTGTCGTTCGATCTCGTCGCCGGCGGAAATGCACCGGTGCGCGTCACGCTCCAGGTGCCCGGCCGTCACAATGTCGCCAACGCGCTCGCAGCGATCGCCGCGAGCGTGGCGGCGGGCGTGCCGCTGGGCCAGGCGGCCGAGGCGATCGGCGGCTTCACCGGCCTCCGCCGCCGCTTCGACTTCGTCGGCGAGGCGGGCGGCGTGGCGGTGATCGACGATTTCGGCCACAACCCCGACAAGATCGCCGCGACGCTCGACACGCTCCATGCCTTTCCCGGCGCTCTACGCGTGCTGTTCCAGCCGCATGGTTATGGCCCGCTGAAGGTCATGCGCCGCGAACTGGTCGAGAGTCTAACGCAGCGACTCCGCGCGCACGACCTGATCGTCCTGCCCGATCCCGTCTACCACGGCGGCACCGTCGCGCGCGAAGTGACCAGCGCCGACATCGTCGCCGACCTTGTCGCGGCAGGCTGTGACGCACGCCATGTCGCAGACCGTGCAGAGGCCGCCGCGCTGCTCGTCGCCGAAGCACGACCGGGCGACCGGATCGTCGTGATGGGCGCAAGGGACGACACGCTGAGCCTGCTCGCCGCGGACATGCTGGAAAGCCTGCGCACAAGGGGGTAGCCTGACGCCGTCAGGAGGTGTCCCCATGAACCCCTTTACCAAGCATCCCGCCTCGGTCGGCGAAAGCTATGGCGAGCATCTGGGCGTCGCGACCCGCTTCGGGCTGCGCATGATCGCGGGCGGCGTCGCCGCGCTGATCCACGGAGTCTGCCCCTTCCTGTTCACCACCACCGGCAGCCGCACGATCGCCGCGCTCCATGCAGAGATTGTGGCGAAGCGCGCCGACGAAGCGCAGCGCCGATCGGTCGAGTTCGTTATCTGATGTAAAGCGCGCTGGACATTATGTACTTTACAAAGCAGCGGTGGGCGCCTATTAAAATGGCATGACGAACCTCACCGCCCCGCAGTTCACCGATGCAGACGCAGCCCGCGAGCATCTTGAAGCGCTGCGTTGGCCGCAGGGTCCGGTTTGCCCGCGCTGTGGTTCAGTCGAAGGCAAGCGCCTTCCCGACCAGCGCGGCAAGCCGTCGAAGCGTCACCCGGAAGGTTCGGTTCGCAAGGGCGTTGTCCAGTGCAACGCTTGCCGTCAGCAGTTCACCGTCACCGTTGGCACCGTGTTCGAGGACAGCAAGGTTCCTTTGAACAAGTGGCTGTTCGCGGTGCATCTGCTTTGTGCCAGCAAAAAGGGCATCAGCGCCCACCAGCTGCATCGCATGCTGGGCGTCACCTACAAGACGGCTTGGTTCATGGCGCACCGCATCCGCGAGGCGATGGTGCCGACCGACAACGGCCCGATGGGTGGCGACGGCACCTTTGTTGAGGCTGACGAAACCTTCATCGGCCGCATTCCTGGTGAGAGCCGCATGGCGATCCACAACATGAACAAGATCGTGTCGCTGATCGATCGTGCGACCGGTCGCGCCACCTCTGTCGTCGTCACCGGCTTCATCAACAGCGGCACGGTCGGCAAGGTGCTGTCGGATCACGTCTCGCGCAACGCGCATCTGATGACCGACGAGGGCCGTCACTACGGTTCGATCGGCCGCGACTATGCCGCCCACCACACCGTCAATCACCGCGCCGGTGAGTACGTCCGCAAGGGCGCACCCGAGTACACCACCAACACCATCGAAGGCTTCTTCGGCATCTTTAAGCGCGGCATGAAGGGTGTGTATCAGCACTGCGGTTCGCAGCACTTGCAGCGCTACCTCCGCGAGTTCGACTTCCGCTACTCGAACCGCGCGGCGCTGGGCGTGAACGATGACATGCGCGCTGAAATTGCTCTGCTCGGCATCGCTGGCAAGCGTCTCACCTATCGGCGGGTTGGTGGCCTCGCAGCCTAAGCATCCGGCGTTGGGAAGGAAGCGCCACGCGAACAGGTGGAGAACGGCAAATACGACGTCTGGTAGGGGTTCGTAATACCCCGTGAAGCGCCTAGGAGGCGCGTACAGCGCGATTTACTGTTTCTTGGATCTCGGGGGACGCCGAAAAGCAAAAAACGCTCTACGGGCCGATTTCGGCAGATTCCGCTTGCGTAACGGTGCAGACTCATGCGAACAGCAAAAAGCCCGAGGTGTTAGCGCACCTCGGGCTACTTGAAGAACCGCGATGGAACCGCGGTCGAATTTGCTGCAGCGGCGCCCTTTTGAGGCGTTGCTGAGGGGAAGTCAACCCGGTTCTGTCGCTTGCATAGGCGACTCAAAATGAAACGTACTGGCTCCCCGCCCGTAACGCGTGAGATGGCGGCTCACATCAAATACCTGTTGAAGCGTGGCGACCTCTACCAGCAGCAGATTGCTGCTCTCCTACGCGTCAATCAGGGACGCATCACCGACGTTAAACAGGGCAAGATTCACCCTGACGTCAGCGCTTCCCCTGGCGGGTTTCCCGCATAATAGCTGGGCGTCAGGGCTTATGCTCTGGCGCCCTTTTCTCCTGTTCCCCGGCCCCCGATCGGCCGCCCCCGCCGACGTGGCTCGCTTGACTCTGGCGGCTTCTCATGCGGCTTTGGGGGGCTACTCAGCATCCTGCGGAGTACGTCATCTTCTTGGTTGGTCATGCACCCACACTCCGAGATTGAAGCCAAGGCTCTGGTCGCTGATTTTGCCTCATCAGTGAGCGCTATAGACGCGGCGCTACGATCTTCCATCAGCTACCTGCTTACGCGCCTTGCCGATTGGAGGCCGATCAATCGGGATGAGCTTTCGTTCGACAAGCGCCTGGCGAGGCGGCGCGAAGATTGGGCAAAGTTATGTCGCCATGGGCTGGCTAATGACTCACCGGTCTACGTTGAGCACATTGAAAGGTGCGCCGAACTAATTAAGGCCGTTGGCAATTTTAGACATGATCTCATTCATTCCCGAATCTCCTACATTCCGACGCAAGACGGCGTGATACTCTCCCTTATGGCCGATGAAACGAGTACGGCTTTCTTTCCTAGCTTCTACGGCTATCACGGTAAGAAGTCTCACAATTGGCTTTCGCCATATCTTCTGCATCCAAGCGTGGTATTCACCTTCTATACAAACGCCCGGACCCTCCCCGGCATGATTAATAGCTTGTCGCACACTATTGCGCGCCCTTCAGCGTTTCCGCAGCCATAAGTCGAGCAACGGGGAAAAGGCCCAACCCGACATTCGCGAAACGTGGGCTGTCGGGCTCGTTCACATACTCCGCAAGCAGAGGAACAAGGGCTCTCGCTGCTCGATCAATCATCGCGTCTGTAATCTCAAAGCTAGCGGGCTGGACCCCCGCTGGATCATGCTTTGTCATGTCTATAATGTCCAGCGCGCTTGACGTAAAGCTTGCTTGTCTTGTAAAGCTTCCTTCACACCGAGTCGAAGGAAGCGTCCGATGGCCTGTTCCCCTGCACAACGCCGCTACAACTGGCGGATCATTCTGCTCGCGATCGTCTATGCGGCCGTGCTGCTGCCGGTCTGCTGGCTGTTCGCGCATCACAAGGTGTCCGGCCCCCTCGCCTATCTGCTCGGCGTCCTGCCCGCGCTGCCGGTGACGGGATTCTTCGTCGTCATCGGCCTGTATCTGGCGGAGGAGCGCGACGAATATCTGCGCATGCTGCTGGTTCGCCAGTCGCTGATCGCGACGGGCTTCGCGATGACGGCCGCAACCTTCTGGGGCTTTCTGGAAGGGTTCGACCTCGTGCCGCATGTCGTCGGCTATGCCTGGCCGGTCATCTGGTTCGGTGGCCTGGGGCTAGGGGCGTGCATCAACGGCCTGATCGAGCGGAGGGCGGCATGAACAACCACCTGCGCGACCTGCGTGGCCAACGCAGTTGGAGCCAGCAGCATCTTGCCGAGCAGCTCGAGGTCAGCCGTCAGAGCGTCAATGCGATCGAGACGGGGCGCTACGATCCATCGCTGCCCCTCGCCTTCAAGATCGCCGAACTGTTCGAGCTTGCCATCGAAGACGTCTTCGTCAGTCCGTCCAAGGAGAAGTGACATGATCGTGCGTGCTCCCCGTTTCTGGGGCCTGCGCCTCGCCGCCGCCGCGCTGACGCTGGGTGTCGTCCTCCAGCCCGCGCCCGTCCATGCCGCCACACCCGCCGCCGAAATGCGGATGCCGCACATTTCGGTGGTGACGTCGGGCAAGGGCAGCCCCGTGATCCTGATCCCCGGCCTCTCCTCTCCACGCGCGGTGTGGGACGGGGTCGTGCCGGGGCTCGCCCGGAACCACCGCGTCTATGTGGTGCAGGTCAACGGCTTCGGCGGCGATGCGCCGGGCGCGAACCTGGCGCCGGGGGTGCTCGATGGCGTGGTCGCCGACCTCCACACGCTGATCGGCAAGGAGAAGATCGCCGGCGCCGCGGTCGTCGGCCATTCGATGGGCGGGCTCGCCGCGCTGATGCTGGCGAAGGCGCATCCCGGCGATGCAGGCAAGCTGATGATCGTCGATTCGCTCCCCTTCATCGGCACGCTGTTCGCGCCCACCGCGACGGTCGCGATGATCGAGCCGCGCGCGAAGGCGATGCGCGACATGCAGGCGGCAAGCTACGGCAAGCCCGCCGACGAGGTCATGGCGACCGCCACCGCGAACCAGCTGGCGCTGAAGCCGGACTCGCGCGCCAAGGTCGTCGCCTGGGTCAAGGCCGCCGATCCGCGCGTGTCGGCACAGGCGATGTACGAGGACATGACCACCGACCTGCGCCCCGCGATGAAGAGCATCGCGACGCCGATCACGCTCGTCTATCCCTGGGCCGAGGCGGGTCCGACCGAGGCGCAGGCGAAGGCGCTCTACACCGCGGCCTATGCCGATGCGCCCGACGTGCGGTTCGTCGGCATCGGCGACGCGCGGCACTTCGTGATGCTCGACCAGCCGGCGGCGTTCCAGCAGGCGATCGAGAGGTTCGTGGGCGCGTGATCGAGGGTTCGCATGGCAACCCATATTGTCGTTGACCCGTCCCCCTTGCTCGGCTCCACTGCCGGGCAAGGGGGATCGGCATGAGCGAGGATCAGGCGCGCGCGCGGGCGTTCCGGTTTACGGGGACGTGGCAGCAGTATGCGCCGATCGCCTTTACCAACCTGCTGCTGACGATCGTGACGCTGGGCGTCTACACCTTCTGGGCACGGGCGCGGACGCGGCGGTATCTGTGGAGCCGGACGCACTTCATCGACGACCGGCTGGAATGGACGGGCACGGGGCTGGAGCTGTTCGTCGGCTATCTGCTCGCCTTCGTGCTGTTCGTGGTGCCGTTCGGGGTCATTAACCTGGCGCTGCAGGGCGTGATGATGCGCGGGCATCAGGGCGCGGCGGGGCTGATGGTAGGGGTGCTGTACCTCGCCATTCTATACCTGTTCGGCGTCGCGCGCTTTCGGGCGTTGCGCTATCGGCTCAGCCGCACGCTGTGGCACGGCATCAGGGGCGGCAGCGACGAACAGGGCGTCGCCTATGGCTGGAGCTATTTCTGGCGGACGCTGCTGTCGTTCCTCACCATCTACCTGATGACGCCCTGGGCGATGGCGCGGCTGTGGAACCAGCGGTGGAATGCGATGAGCTTCGGTTCGCTGCCGTTCCGCAGCAACGCGCGCTGGCAGCCGGTGTTCGGGCGGTTCCTGCTGTTCTACGTCGCGCCGATCATCATCGTCGTCGCGATCGGCGTCATGGCCGTCGCGTTCGCCGGGCTTTTCGCGGGGATGAAGCCCAACACGCCGCCGACGCCCGGCGCGATCGTGACGATCGTGCTGATCGCGCTTGCCTTCTACGTCATCTTCTTCGGCGTGCTGGGGCTGATCGCCATGGCCTTTTACGCCGCCTTCTTTCGCGAGGCGATCGGCGCGACATCGCTCGGTAAACTCGACTTCGGGTTCGAGGCGTCGACGATGGACTGGGTGAAGCTGTACCTCGGCAACCTGGGGCTGACGCTGGTCACGTTCGGGATCGGCTATATCTTCGTGCCGTATCGCAACTGGGCGTTCTTCATCCGCCACCTCGCGGCCTATGGCGAGATCGAGATCGACACGCTGACCCAGTCGCGCACCCGCGAGCCGGGCCAGGGCGAAGGGCTGCTCGACGCGTTCGATGTCGGCGCCTTCTGATCCGATGCGCGCCAGCGTGTGGCATTATGACGGCGTCACCGCGCTGCGCCGACGGGTGGAGCTGGTCGCAGACGACGACGGCTTCGTGCTGGAGGAGCACGGGCAGGCCGGCGAGCGCGTCCCCCTTGCCGAGCTGACGCCGGGCGATGGTGACGCGGGACAGGCGAGCTTCGGGCGCAAGGGGCGGCCGGGGTGGCGGATCACCTTCGACGGACCCGTGCCCGCGGAGATCGCGACGCGGCTGCCCGGCGCGCATCGCTATGGGCGATGGGTCGACCGGCTGGGGCTGTGGCGGGCGGCGGCGGTCTTTGCGGTGCTCGCCGCGATCGTCGTCGTGGTCGTGCTGCGGACGCCGGCCCTGCTCGCCCGCATGATCCCCGCTTCGGTCGAGCAGCGGCTGGGCGAGGTGATGATCGGCGATTTCGGGCGCAAGGGCTGCGCCGATCCTGCCGGGCGCGCCGCGCTTGCCAAGCTGGTCCAGCGCGTCGATCCTAATGACCCGACGCTGGAGGTGCATGTCGTCAAGCTGCCGATGATCAATGCGGTGACGCTGCCCGGTGGGCGGATCGTGGTGTTCGACGGGCTGATCCAGGCGGCACAGTCGCCCGACGAGGTCGCGGGCGTGATCGCGCATGAGATCGGCCACGTTCGGGGCCGCGACGTCATGGAATCGCTGCTGCGGCAGATGGGGCTGTCCGTCCTGCTCGGCGGGTTGGAGGGGCATGTCGGCGGCTACACCAACGCGCTGCTCGCCACCGCTTATTCGCGCGATGCGGAGGCGCGGGCAGACGGGCGGGCGATCGATCTGCTGCGCGGCGCCAAGCTGTCGCCGGTGCCGACCGCGCGCTTCTTCGATCGGCTGGGCAAGGGTGCCGGGCGGACGGAGCGGATGTTCGCCTATGTCGCCAGCCACCCGATATCGGCTGACCGCGCCAGGCGGTTCCGCGCGAGCGTCGCGAACGGAGCGCCCTATACGCCGGCGCTGGACGCGGGCGATTGGGCGGCGCTGCGCGGCATCTGCAAGGGCGACACGGATACGATCGACTGGCGGTTCTGACACAGGGTCCGGGCCAGCGTCCGGCCGATCGCGCCGGGATGACGCGCCGTCCCGCCCGCGCTACCACGGCGGGCATGATCCAAGCCCCCCGCCTGCCGCCGCCCACGCCCGAGGATGCAGCGGCGCGCAACATGCGGCAACTGGTGCTGCTGCGCTGGCTGGCGGTGGGCGGACAGCTCGCGACGATCCTCGTCGTCCAGTACGGCTTCGGCATCGCGCTGCCGATCGCGCCGATGCTGGTGGTGCTGACCGGGCTCGTGATGCTCAACGTCATGACGTGGCTGGGCCATCCGCACTGGCCCGTCACCAATTTCCAGCTGTTCGGCAGTCTGGTGTGCGACGTGATCGCGCTGTCGGTGCAGCTCTATCTGTCGGGGGGGCCAAGCAATCCGTTCGTCTCGCTCTACCTGTTGCAGGTGGTGATGGGCGCGGTGCTGCTGCACGCCTGGTCGAGCTGGGCGCTGGTCGCACTGACCGCCGCAGCCTTTGCCATCGTCGCGACGGTCAGCCCGCCGCTTGCGCTGCCGCCTTGGTTCGCGACCCATCTGTCGCCCGCCTATGTGCTGGCGCTGTGGAGCAATTTCGTGCTCGCAGGGGTGTTGCTGGTGCTGTTCGTCACCCGCATCGCCGCGAACCTGCGCGAACGCGACGCCTATCTCGCCGACCTCAGCCGCCGCGCTGCGGAGGAGGACCAGATCGTGCGCATGGGCTTGCTCGCCAGCGGGGCCGCGCATGAGCTCGGCACGCCGCTCGCCTCGATCGCGGTGCTGCTCGGCGACTGGAAGGATGATCCCGCAATCGCGCACGACCCCCGGCTGGCGGCGGAGGTGGCGGAGATGCAGGCCGAGGTGATGCGCTGCAAGACGATCGTGTCGGGCATCCTGTTCGCCGCTGGCGAGGTGACCGGCGTCGCGCCCGAGCGGACGACGATCCGCCGCTTCCTCGCGCAGCTGATCGAGGCATGGCCGGGCACCGTCGTCTTTCATGACGATCTGGGCGCGGACCGGCCGATCGTCGCCGACCGTGCGTTGGGTCAGGCGCTGACCAATCTGCTCGACAATGCGGTCGAGGCGGGGGCAGAGCGGATCGCACTGACCGCGACCATGGAGGAGGCGATGTTGGTGCTGACGGTGCGCGACGACGGCAGCGGCTTTCCGCCGCAGGTCCTGGGCAGCCTGGGGCGCCCCTACAACACCAGCAAGGACCGGCGCGGTGCGGGGCTCGGCCTGTTCCTCGCGACCAACGTGCTGCGTACGCTGGGCGGCACGTTGCAGGCGCGCAACCGGGTGGAGGGCGGTGCCGAGACCGTGCTGCGCCTGCCGATCGCCAGCCTTGCGCTGGAGGCGCGGTGATGGGCGAGCAACGCCGCCTACTGATCGTGGAGGACGATGCGAATTTTGCGCGCACGCTCGGCCGATCGTTCGAGCGGCGCGGCTATGCGGTCGCGATGATCGACGGGCCTGAGACGCTGGACCAGACGGTAAGAGCGTTCCGGCCGGACCACGCAGTCGTCGACCTTCGGCTGGGCGGTGCATCCGGCCTGACCTGCGTCGCCGCGCTGCATGCGCTCGATCCGGCGATCAAGATCGTCGTGCTGACGGGCTTCGCCAGCATCGCCACCGCCGTGGAGGCGATCAAGCTCGGCGCGACCAATTACCTCACCAAACCCGCCAACACCGACGACATCGAAGCCGCCTTCGCCCGCGTGGAGGGTGATGCCGACGCGACCATCGCCCCTGCCCCGCCGACGTCGATCAAGACGCTGGAATGGGAGCATATCCACCAGACGCTGGCGGACGTGGACTTCAACATCTCAGAGGCCGCACGCCGGCTGGGAATGCATCGCCGGACCTTGGCGCGGAAGCTCGACAAGCGGCACATGGGCTGATCCTCCCCGTACCGGGAGGATTTACTTCAGCAGCTTGGGCGCTTCCTGCTGGATGACGTCGCGGATCTTGCCCGCGAACAGCGCCAGGAAGCCGGGCAGGTCGACGATCGCATGCACGTTGCTGTCGGACACGGTGGCGCGGCATCCGATCGACTGGCCCATCGCCGCGACGGTGAAGTGCATCGTGTCGCCCTCCCAGCGGTGGTCGACCTGTGCGCCGCCTGGAATCATGCGACCGATCTTGCCGATGCCGCCGTCCAGCCGGTCGCGGACGCCCTGCTTGCCGAGGCTGTGGGGGATGTTGATTTCGATCGGCGCGGTCATGCGGGGTCCTTCGTCGTGGCGAACAGCATCGCGTCGTCGGCAAACGCCTTGAACTCCAGCGCGTTGCCGGAGGGGTCGTAGAAAAACATCGTCGCCTGCTCGCCGGGCTGCCCGACGAAGCGGATGTGCGGTTCGATGCCGAAGCGGGTGTTCGCCGCGACTAGACGATCGCGCAGAGCCTCCCTCACGGCAATGGTCAGCACGACGAAGAAATGCGGCACGGGCACGTCATGGCCATCGACCGCATTTTCGACGCTGACGCTGCGGGCAGCGGGGTCGAGATGCGCGACGATCTGATGCCCAAATAGGTCGAAGTCGATCCAGGCGTCGCTCGACCGCCCTTCGCGGCAGCCCAGCGTGCCGCCGTAGAAGGCACGCGCCGCGGACAGGTCATGGACGGGAAACGCAAGGTGGAAGGGACGCAACATGCCGCCAAGGATAGTCCGTGCCGCGCCCGTCCGCCAGCGCGGCCTAGTGCGCCGGCCGGATGTAGGGCGTGAATTGGGTAAAGCGGCAATAGGCGGACGGGATCGATGTCCCCGGCGTCAGGACGCGGAAGCGATCGTTGCGGCACAGCTGCCCGCCCCAGACATCGACGATCAGCGTGTTGAGCGGCGCCAGCGACGGGCAGTCGCCGACCGGACCGGTCTTCCAAACCCGGCGACCCGCGTCCTCGGTATAGAGGATGGTGTGCGCATCGATGATCGCCGGGCCGCTGGTGCTCGACAGCGTGATGCACTCCGCGGGGCTCCCCGCAACGCGACCGGCGAGCGGATCGGACTTCGCCGCCATCAGCGGTACCGCAAGCGCCAGCAGCGCCAGCGCCTTCACCGCGCCGGCCGCTCGTAACGGACGAACTGGCCCAGCGAGCAGCTGCCCGACTGCATGCGCGAGCCCTGGTCGACGGTGGTCGCGATGTCGCCTTGGCACAGTTGTCCCAGCGGACTTTGCGTGACGAGGATGTCTCCGCGCGCGACGCGTTCGCAACCGCCCGCAGTATCGGTGCGGTATTTCAGCGTCCGACTGACCGAATAGACGAGCGTTGGGCCATAGGCCTTGATCTGCGTGTTGTTGAGCCGCGGCATGCACGCCATCGGCGCGCCCGGCGTCAGACCGGCGAGTTCCTTCTGCAACCCGCTGGCCGCGGCGGCGCTTTCCTGCGCGGCGGCGAGCCGCTCCTGCGGCGTCTGTGCGCAGGCAGCGGCGGCGAGTGCCATGCCGATCGCAAGGGGTATCCGTGTCCGCATCAGTCCCTCCTGTCGTGTTGCTCCAACGTGTCAGCCTTTGAAATTATCCTTGTCAGCCCGCATCTTGGCAAATACGTCGGCGTCGCCCGCGCGCAGGAAAGGATTGGTCGCGCGCTCCAGCCCGATCGTGGTCGGCACCGTCGCCTCGCCCGCCGCGCGCGCGGCATCCACCTCGCCCATCCGCGTCGCCAGCGCGGCATTGTCGGGCTCCACGGTCAGCGCGAAGCGGCCGTTGCTTTGGGTATATTCGTGGCCGCAATAGACACGAGTCGCGTCGGGCAGGCCGGCGTAGCGCTGCATATTGGCGAACATGTCCGCCGGGCTTCCTTCGAACAGGCGTCCGCAGCCCAGTGCGAACAGCGTGTCGCCGGTGAAGATCACCTGCTCGTCGGCGAGATGAAAGGCGATATGCCCGGCGGTATGGCCGGGGACATGCCAGACCTGCGCGGTCGCGGTGCCGATACGGACCACGTCGCCCTCGTCGACGGTGAGATCGAGCGTCGGGATCTTCGCCGCCTCCCGGGCCGGCCCCGTGATCCGTGCGCCAGCGGCCCTCAGCGCGTCGTTGCCGCCGGTGTGATCGGGATGCCAGTGCGTCGTCCACACCTGATCGATGCGCCAGCCGCGCGCAGATGCCGCAGCCTGCACCGGCGCCGCCTCGCCGGGATCGACCACGACCGTCTCGCCGCTGGCAGGATCGTGGATCAGCCAGGCGTAATTGTCGCTGAGCACGGGAACGCGGACGATCTCCAGCGTCATGGCGTCACCAGCTGCCGGTGTTGGGCATCGAGGCCCAAGGTTCGGCCGGCGGCAGTGGGTCGCCCGCCTGGAGCAGCTCGATCGAGATGCCGTCCGGCGTCTTCACGAACGCCATGTTGCCGTCGCGCGGTGGGCGGTTGATCGTGACGCCGTGGTCCATCAGGGACTGGCAGCTGTCGTAGATATTGTCGACGCGATAGGCGAGATGGCCGAAATTGCGGCCGCCGGAATAGGCTTCGGGCGCGCTGCCGTCCTCTGCCGGCCAGTTGTAGGTCAGCTCCACCTCCGCGCGCCGCTCGCCGAGCTTGGCATCCTCCGGCGTCGCGAGGAAGATCAGCGTGAAGCGGCCCTGCTCGCTCTCGATACGGCGGACTTCGTGCAGGCCCAGCACGTTGAAGAAGGCGATCGTGGCTTGCGGATCGCTGACGCGGATCATGGTGTGGAGATAATGCATGCGGGCAGCCCGGTTCTCATGGATGATGGTCGCTTAACGCGTAAGGGGACGTGCGGGTGCCGTCCAGCGCGGGCAGGTTACGGCATGTCTCAAGCGATTCGTCACCCCCGGCCGTGTCGAGGTGACGGAGGGTGTTTGGCAGGGTCAGCCTTGCCTTACCGCCCCACCGGCCCCTTCGCCGCCGACGCATCGCCGAACTGCGCCAGCGCCGCCAGCGCCTCCTTGCCTGCAGGCGCATTGGGGGCGAGGCGGGCAGCTTCGGCCCAGGCCGCGCGGGCGCCGGCTTCATCGCGGGCGAGCGCGGCGATGTTGCCCGCTTCGAGCTGCACCGAAGCATCGTCGGGCGAGCGGCGCAGCGCCTCGGCGATGTCCTTCTTGGCGCGGATCTGATCGCCCTCGCGCCGGGCGAGTGTCGCCGACAGCAGCCAGGCGAGCGGATCGTCACCGGCGGTCTTGAGCGCCATGTCGAGATCGCGGCGCGCCGCCTCCGGCTCGCCGAGCGCGACGAGCACGCGGGCATGGTCGAGTTGCGCCTCGCCGAGCGCCAGTCCTTCGAGCGTTCCCGCGATCAGCGCGGTGTCGAGGTTCGAACGCGCACGCGCGAAGTCACCCGCGGCGAGCCAGGCATTGCCGGCCTGCGCGCGATAGATGGCGGCGCGGCGGTCGTGCGCGATCTCCGCTGCCTTGGCCGCCGCCTCGAACTCGCCGGCGGCGGCAGCGAAATTGCTCTCCTGCGTGTAGGCGAGACCGGCGCACTGGCGCGCGAACCAAGCGCCGCCGTTGGCGCTCCAGCGCACCGCGTCGGCGCGTGCGGCGGCGGGATCGCTGCGAGCGAGCGCGACACAGCGGTCGAAGCGTGCCTCACGCGGATCGGTGGGCTGGGCGGCGGCGGCCTGCAGTGCGGCGACGAACAACAGGATCATAAGCGGCTCAGCACATCCTCGACCGCGCGGACGATCAGCGCGACGTCGGTGTCGCGCGACAGGCGGTGGTCGCCGTCCTTGACCAGCCACGTCTGCACATCGGCTGAACGGATCATCTCGCCCAGCCGTACGCTGCGGTGCCACGGCACGTCGGGATCGGCCTGACCCTGCACCAGCCGGACAGGACCGTCGAAGGGGATTGTGCGGTACATCAACCGGTTGGCCTCGCCCGACTGGAAGAAGGCGCGCGTGTAGAGCGTGGGTTCCGGGCCATAGGGGTTGGCACGCTCCAGCTTGCCCGTCTGCAGGATCGTCATCTTCTCGTCGGTCGAAAAGCCCCAGTCTGTGAAGTCGGGCGCGGGCGCGATGCCGACGAGGCCGACGACGCGTTCGGGTCGTGCCTTGGCGGCGAGCAGCATCAGCCAGCCGCCCATCGACGATCCGACCAGCACGACGGGGCCAGCGACGATCTGGTCGATCATCGCCAGCGTGTCGTCGCGCCAGCCCGCCAGCGTCTGGTCGGCGAAGTCACCCTCGCTGGCGCCGCAGCCGCCATAGTCGAAGCGCAGGAAGGCGCGGCCGGCACGCCCCGCCCATTCCTCCAGCGCGAGCGCCTTGGTCCCGGTCATATCGGAGGCGTAGCCGGGCAGGAAGACGATCGTCGGACCAGTGCCCGGCGTGTGATGGTAAGCGAGGCGAGGGCGTTGAGTTGGGGCGGGAGATTGGGTCATCTGCGAATCGTAGCGCGATGACGGGCGGGCGTCATCCCAGCGTGGTTTGCGCCATATCGCCACTCACCCCGTCACTCCGGAACGAGCC
>ERZ941706.365-NODE-365-length-15283-cov-4.064158_pt1 | contig 15283 bp, 31 predicted proteins | sample MGYA00521232_ERZ941706 | MGnify/ENA primary metagenome ERZ941706 (study PRJEB32759, sample SAMN07749893) | skin metagenome | biome: transportation; feature: city; material: polyester macromolecule | host: Homo sapiens | place: Hong Kong:ER line | collected...
GCACTTTCATGGTCATTAAAAAATACAGCTTTTTCCCACATAAAAGCTTGTTCAGTGGTAGCAAATAAATGTCCTTTATATTTAATGTAGCATTTTTCAAAATTACTTAAAACACCGCGTAAAAAATAAAGATGTGTTTCTGTTTCACGTTCTGAAATAATCATTTTTTATTCCTCTGTTTCTGATAAAGCTATTTTAGTTTCTAAAAAAGAGTCATACCATTTATCCATAAAATCTTCATCATATCTAAAATCAATTAATTTAGTACAATACATTTTAGTATTTTGAGATTTTATAAAGATCTTAAAATCATCTAATTGTTTTTGACTGACGGGGGAATTTTCTTTTTCATGTATAACAGTACCATTAACTCCTTTAGGACCAGTCCAACCAATAACAGCTAAATTATTTCCTTCACAATAATCTACAATCAAATCTAACGTTTTATTATTCCAGTCAAGATCTTCCATTGGGATAAGAAACATAAAACCTAATTGTTGAAATTCACCTACACGATGACGTTTACGTTTTCTTTTAGATAATTTAGAAATACGTTCTTCAGTAATAGGACCTTTTAAATAATGCAACATAGCCATTTTTATTACCTTTTAATTGCACAATTATTAATTTTATCTAAATAATAGTCATATCTAGCATTAAAATACTCTTGAGCTTCATCTGTGTACCGAGTATCTCCATTAGAATCATACACAAGATGTTCTTGATGAAGTGTTTCAGAAAAATAATTATAAGTGTCTTCTTCAGCTAAATTAGAAGATAGTTCAATACCATTAATAGTAATATTATCAAAATTCATTTTTTTTATCTCACAACTTCATATGATTTACAAGATTGTCTTTTTAAAATTGTACCAGAAGTATCAAGAAATTCAATAATAGTGTAACCATTGTCAGATACTGCCATTGTATAACTAGAGGTTAAAATTTTATAAGATTCACCATCACATTTATATTCAGTCATATCAGGTAGTGGAACGCAACTAGCTAAAAAAATAAATGGAAAAAATATTAATTTTTTCATTTAACTGTCCTCTAAAAAATCATCACAATCTTCAATAAGATATAATTCATTATTATCAAAATTAAATAAAATGCCACTACAATCTTTATTTAAAATATGATCAATACTTTTCTTATTTAATTTTGAAGCTAGTTTATTAATAACTTTTTGAATAGATTCTTGATCTTTTTCTAATAGATATTTTTTAGAAGCCTCTATAAATTTTTGTTTAATAGTTTCTAAATTATTTAATTCTTCTTGTTTAAGATGAATATCAAAAACAAAATTATTACTAAGATCTACATGAGGATCTCGATAATAAAATTTAATAGTATATGTCGGTTTAGAACTATTATATTCTAGGTTAGTTAATACAATATCTAAACTATTAAAATAAATCAAAGGAGTATAGTAAATTTTATTACCAAATTCGATACCTTCATCATCTAAACATAATTCTTTAGTTGTACGTAAAATTGTATCTAAATATGTGTATAACTCTAGAGGATCTAAGACGTTAAAATTGTTCATTAATAATCTCCGTTACAACTATAGTAGTATAGTGATAAATTATTTTTATTTTAGTAATTTAATTAGATATATTTACCATAAACTTTCATGATATGGACGGAATAAATCTTCTTCGCAGACACCTATATTTAAAAGATATATAATATATTCTAATAATAATTTTTGTCTTCTGAAGATATAATTAATATGCATTCTTTGACGGTTAAGTTTATTTACATACTGTTCATGTTCAGTTAACAATCTTTTTTTCTTTGACTCAGGCATATTTGGAGTCAATAACATCATTTGTATTTCTGAAAATTTTCTTTTAGCAAGTGTAAAGTTTCTAACTAATCTAAAAAGATGAATACCAATTAATTTATTTTTATCTAAATCAATAAATTTAATTGTTTCTTTATATTCTTTCCATATAGATAATTCACTGTGATTAAGAATAGTATAAAAATTATTAGGATGTTTTCTTTTTTCTTGAGGATAATCAGTGTAAGTATAAACGTTTAAAGTATTTAAATTAGAATGACAAGTAGATTTACTGTTTCTATCATAGGAATAAAGAATATCAATCTTTTCTTCTACTGTTTGAAAAAATTGAGAATATCTTTTTTGCATATGTTTACTAACATTTAATTTCATTAGAAGTTAACTCCAGATTGTTCAAATTGATTAGCTTGCAACAGTCTTTGAATATTATGAATAGGTCTTAATTCTTTAACAGTACAATCTCTAATATTGATTTCTTGATTCCCATTAAAAATAAAAATCTCATATCCCTGTTCCCAAGCATCATTAACTAAAGAAATATGAGATGTTTTAATATATTCAAAATTCTTATTAATCTTTAATCTAATAGCATGATATTTTTGATTATCTAAAGATAAAATATCAATAACAAACTTTTTCATAATATTCTCTTTATCCCTGTATATTAAAAATTTATTGAAATTATTTTTTTATCCAAACATTTTTAATAAAATCTATTAATCTGTCATCTAAACTATCATTACAGACATTACATCGAGACTCTACTACTTGATGATAACCTTTTTTATCTAAATCAGATAAAGAATTGTATTCTTCTACAGAAATATTATATTTATCTGTTTTAACTTTTCTAAGATTACAATAAGATAAAACATGTGTCACATAAGTACCAGAACAATTCTCTACTTCACATGGTTTATTATCTGACATATTTAATTAACTCTCTAGCAGCTTGATACACATAAGGATTTAAATCATATTTTCCATCAGGTTGAAGTTTTTCTTTAAAACCATTTTGAATGAAAATACGTTTAATAGTTTCATCAGATATCTCACCAGTTTCTAAAAACAATTCATCGTATCTGTTTTCAATACCAAAACACCAATTTGCATTAATATCATGGAGTCTTGTGGCTTTATCAGAAGGAAGTACAATCATCAAAGGATGTACAATACAATTATGAATAAACTCTTTAAAATATTGTTTCATATTAATACCTAATAATCATAATGATGACTTGCTATATCATCTAAAGTTAATACTAATAAATTTTCAGCTGTTTCTATCTTATTTGATAGTTTTCGTTTTTCTTGTTCAGAGAGAAAGCTATTATTCCTAAGAGCTTGAGCTCTCCTGTTGGTAAGCTTTTTAAGGTTACGCCTACGTTTACCTTTAATTATATTCGTCATAAGTCATTTTAAATATATCTTCACGGCAAGGATAAAATTCATCTTTAACGCCTTTAATAATATAATCACCAATATTAGCTTTCATAACCCCTTCTAAAGTTTTAATATAAAGTCCAGAAGGATCGGTAGATTTAAGTGTGTATGATTCTACATTATAAGAAGATAACCATTGTATAATCTCTGAATGATTGTCATCGGTTAATTGAATTGCTTCAATCATAGTTGGTTTTTTAGTGTATTGTTTAATAATAACGTTCATGTTTTTTATTGTCCCAATTTTCATCTTGTATAATAGTGTAGTTATAAAAAGTCTCATCAATATTATTTTCTAATTCTTCATCAGATAATAATTTAACTGCTTTTTTAAGCATAACTTTTTGATCTTCTAATAATTTATTTACAAATTTTTCTTCAGCTTCAGAGCGTTTAATATTTAATGTACTTTGAATACCCATCATAATTCCCTAACAACCTTGTTCTTTATAAATAAAATAATAATCATTATCTGTATAGAAAGATGAAAAACTATTATAATTTTTTTGTAATATTACAAACAATTTTTTGTTAGAATATTTCATATGCTTTATAAATACCAATCCATTTTATTTTAGATGTTAGATCTATTTTTCCATCAGGACTATGTAAAGAACCTTTCCAATTACTCTTAGTAAAATAACTAGTACCATCATTTAATATAATTAAATACTCATTATCATCTTGAATGGGAAAACCATTTACAGAAGTAAAAGGTTCATCAAATTCTTCAGATTCTTTATCAAATTCTATTTTAACTTCATCCAAATTCATACTGTATTCCTTTTATAGATAAAATAATAATCATCATCTTTAATAAAATAAGGGTTAAAAGTTTGACCCATATATTTATGATAATTTTTTGTATGAAGATTTTCTAAAGTACTATTAACATCTATAGGAAAATCTTTACACTTACAATAATTATAATATGCTAAATCTGCGTAAGAAGTATTAAACACTTCTTCATCTGATAAACCTGAATATAAATCACCTTTGGGTACATCAGCAATTGCAATATCATATGATTTTAAAAGATAATCTATTTCAAATTTATGAAAATCAGCAATAAATTGAAGATCAACACACATATCAGAATTTTTACCAAACCAACCAATATAAGATATTTCATCTAGATTAGTTGTACCTATAGTAATAGCATGTTTAGCTTGAGCTATAGTAAACAATAAGTGATACATATATTGATAATTAGATTGATGTTGTATTTCTTCTATATTAGAATCATTAATATTAACAATATGTTCTAAAGCTTCTAAATCTTTACGTTTAGTTGATACAAAGGTATGATTAGAAAAATCTAAATATTTATTTTTTTGATCTTGTATAAAATAAACATCTGTATCTTTAAAAGTATCAAACTTATAACCTTTTTTATATTCAATAGTAATAGGATAAATATTTAAATCTTTTTGAAAATATTTTAATTTTGCTAATGTAAGAAGCAATAAAACAAAAGTACTATCTCTCCCACCGCTATATCCAAATACAACATTCTTAATATTATTGTTGTATAGATATATAGAAACTTCACTAATTCTAGAAATAAATCTTTCTTTAACTGATTCTAATCTATATGATACATATTCATCTTTAGTCATTAAAATTATCCTATTATAATACCTGTACATACTTTAACTGGTTCTTTACTACCATAATAAATTTCATGAGGACCATCTACCTTTGAAGTATACTTATTAAGATGCATATCATGTTCACAGAGAAATACACCTTCTTCGTACCCATCTTCTCCGTAGCGACTAAATAGTTTAATATCAGGATTAAGAGTTGATAATATTTCAATCAACTCTTTAACTGTTTTTGCTTCAGTATCAAGTTTTGACAAACTCTAAATCTCCTCTGACAATATTTCTTTCTTCGCCAGTAAAAGGTAAAACTGCATGGCAAAGAGTATGTGGAAATAATACAATCATACCTGCTTTAGGTTTAATTTTTAAAAGAATTTCTTCTTCTTCAACTTGTCTATCCCAGTCAGAAGTATTTTTATGATTAAATGATTCAAATGCTGTTTTAATAAAAATACGACGATTATCTTTACAAAATATTAATTCACCATCTTCACAATCATTAAAATACATAACTAAAGAATATTTTGTAATTGTACTTTCATCAAGTTGAAAATCAGTATCATAATGAGGGTAATGTTGACCACCTGATGTATACTTCATAAATCTAAAATAATCAGATACTTTAGAATATTTACATATATTATTTACGCTGTTAAAGTCTTCATAAAAATCAGCTCGAATATTTAAGTTAAAAGAATTTAAAATATCAGTTAAATATTCTGAAAGTTTTGGAGAGTTAGTAGAATAACGACTACTACCTTGACCATCATTCATATTTTCTTTAATTCCAGTAATAGAAACATTTTCTACTAAACCTTTTAATTTAAAATAATTAAACCAGATATTAAATTGATTTTGCAAATAATCAATATACTCTTTATTTTGAATATTAATTATAATAACTTTTTCATCTAGAACATCATGATATTCTAAAATAGAGTCTGGAGTATAATTTAAAATTTTTTTAAAATGATTATTATAAATACGTTTTACATTAGGTGAAATTATTAAACTCATAAATTTTAAACCTTATTCTAATCTGGTAAATTTAAATCTTACTTTCAAACTAAGAAATTGAACATTTTTATAAATTAATTCAATTTTAAATAATTTTGAATATTTATCTTTTAGTATTGAAAGAATTTCAAAATTAGTTAAATCTTCATATCTTGGTTCTTTAAAGATAATTTCTGTTCTTGTAAGAGTAAAAGTTTCTGAAAGATTATTGGGATAATCTTTAATATAAACGTCTAAGTTATTCATAAATTTTGAACCCCTTTTAAAAATTGTTGAAAATGTTCATGCATTTTAGAGTCAAAAGAAGGTAAAGACATTCTTTCAGATGTATCTCTATAAGGATAATAGCAATTTTCAAGATTATAGAAGTCTGAAAAATCTACTATATCATAGTTTTTAGGTAAATATTGTTCATAACCTTTCCCAGCTATCTTAACTTCATACCCTAAAGATTCAAGATATAACATTGTACCACCAGTGTACGAATCACTATCTACAACTAATGTATATGCAGGATCATAACCTTCAATTTGATTAATATAACCATTTTGTTCTAAAGGGTTATCCCAATTTCTAGAAACTTTAAAATATGGAAATTCTTTTTTATAATCTTTACAAATGGTAATAATATTCTTATTTGTATTAATTAAATCAAATGATTCTTTTTCAAATTCAATTTGATTAGGTAAAATAAAGTTATAGTAATCTTTAAAATACTTTTTAAATAAAGTTAATTCTTTAACTTCATTAAATCTAAGAATACAATTTTTCTTTTGAAAAGGTTGAGCTTTAATTAAATCTTTACTATGTTTTTCAATTTTCATCTCACCGTAAAAGATTTTAATTTTATCTGTATATTGTTCTAATATTTTAAAATTCTTATCCTTTCCACAAATAACATAATGTGGTCCTTTATGATAACAAGCACCATAAATAGTAACAAAATTATTTAAAAGATCAGTAAAATTATAATCTCTATCCATATTTAACATAGGATTAAGATCTATAATAATTTTAGATAAAATATCTTTATCTAAAGTTTGAAGAGATTCTAGTATTAAATCATATCTAGATTTATTAGTAATGTTTAAATCAGGATATTTATATTTAACATAGTCAGAGTTGGCAGGACTGAGTACTATATAAAAATTATCAGTTTTTTGAGAAATGAAATTGTAAGCTTGTTTTACTACATCTAAATGACCTTCATGAAAATGAGTAAAAGCTCCAGGATAATACATAAAAGTAGTAAGACTATTTATGATAGGCTTCTTAAAATATTTCCAAAGAGTATCGAAAAGACTATCATAAATATCTGAATAATATGGAACTAATAGTTCAAAGTCTTTTCCTGTATTGAAGTAACCACATTTTCTGGCAATTTTTTTACCATATGTTTGTATAATATCAGAATAAATAAATGACATATTAGTTCCTTATATTTATTTTTTTAAATCTTGTAACCGTTCATTTAAAACTCTTGAATAAAGAGTCATGTAAGTTACTTGTTCAGTTAATTTTAATTGTTGATATTCTGATATAGTTTTAAAATTATCAGAATTTAAAAAATTATTTAATTTAGAAATCTTGTCATCTAATTCAGATTTCTCTGTTTCTAATCGTTCAATAAAAGTTGTCATATTAACTTCTTATGTTTTATCTTTATATAAAATTAAATCTTCTTCCATTTGTAATAAATAATGGATAGTAGCGACAGTCATTTTTAAAGTATCTGAAATTTTAAGTGTTATTCCAGTACGTTCATTATTAATCCAATGAAAAATAATAGTAGTGTTTTCATCAAATCTTTTAATGATTTTAGAATGACCAGCTTCTATAAATTTTTCACCTATATATGTTTCAATATCTTCTTTAGTAATAAATGCATGGGTATCATATTCTAAATTAATAGATTTAAAATCCATGCCAGGGGTAAGTAATAAATTAATTAAATATCGAAGTTTTGGTACTGAATTAGTCATATTTAATTCCAAAAAAATCAAACATTTTTTTATTGTAGTCAGTAAAAGAACCTGTTATTAATTGAGAAGCTAATAACCATTTAACTTCACCAGTTTCTTCAGTTTTTATTTCGTCAGGATGTTGTTTATAATGAATTATACCTTTATAAGTTAAAACAATATTATTATTTTCTATATTTACAAATAATTCATTTGTATTAAGAATTGTTTTAAGACCTGTTTCTTCAATAATTTCTCTTTCTAATCCCCAATCATATCTTATATCTTCTTTTTCAAACTTACCACCAGGTAATCCAAAATCATTAGGATTATTTTTTCTAGATACTGCTAAATATAAATCAGGATTATTTGGATGGTTTATAAGACCACATACACATACTTGAGTCATATTATATTTCCTTTAAAGTATAAATTTCAAATAATTTTTCAAATTTATTAAAATTATTTTCATATAGTCTGACCTTACTTTCAATATTATGAGAAGGAGTATTTACTGTAAATTTAAAATGATCTTCTTTTATAGTGCAATAGACCACATTACCTGTAATATCTTTAGTATAAATTCTTATGTAATTATCATTAGTAATAGATAATTTATATTTATCTAAAGTTAATAAAGGTAGTAATAAAAGATAGTTTTTTAAAGATGAAGCATTTAAATCAATAGAATTCAATTTTAATTGTTGGATAGACAATTTAAATGCTTCAATTGTATCTTTAAATAATTTATCTTTTTTAAATTCTTCTAACTTTGAATAATCAAATAATATTTGAATATCAATGGTAGAATTAAAAGAATCTACGATATAACAAAAAATATTATTAATATTTTGTTTAAATTGATTATAAGAATTCATAATTATCTACGTCGACTAGATCTACTAGAAGTAGAACGAGATGTATTAGAAGATTTACTAGTAAGATAAGAAAAACTAGATTTAGATTTAGTTGGTTTACTTACTGGTACTGTTGATGGATTTACTTTAACAGGTGCAGGAATACTTACCTGCTTTTGTTTTTGCTTATCCATATATTTGTTAGTTGCATAACCTGCGGCAGCACCAACAGCAGCCGCTGCAGCTAATCTAGCTGCAGTATTATCACTATGGTAATATACATCATTGTCATATTGAATAGGCTGTTGTTGGTAAGCTGAAGGTTGTTGAAGAGGAACATTTTGAAATGCATCTCTACAACTACTGATAGCTAAAATAAAACCAAGAACTAAAATACCAAGAACAATATACATACTGTACTTTAAATTTTTATTCATAATTTACCTTTAAAATTTAACTTATACAGGATTAGGAAGTTTATTGTTTAAAGAAGCTTTAAGAGTAATTTCATAATACATATTAGATGTATATTCTTCCTCTTTTGAATCTTCTTCTGTTTCAAAATACCAATCATGTAGCATATAAGTAATTTCATCTTCTTTAACTTTAATAATATCTTTCTTACTTAAATTATAAGTATCAGTTCCTTTATAACCAGATTTAGATTCATAATTAATAATAATTTCATTTAAACTTAAAGGTTTGATTTCAAAGCTTTTGAATTCATCACCTCGAATAAATTTACAATCAACTACTTGATAATCGTACAAGTTAGACAAAGAATACTTACTATAACTAACATTCATATCTTTAGTAATTTTTTCAAGATCTTTACAATCACAAAGAAGAACTTCATCAACAATATTATTAATAATATCAAAACTAAAAGAATCCATTTTAGCTTTCATAGTAATAAAATCTTCATACATATCAGAAAGATTGTGATCTTGTAAAATTTCTTTAATAGTTAAGTTATCTAATTTATTATAATTGTATTTATAAAAGAAACGAGAAGGACGGTCTAAAAGAAATTCAGAGATATGACTATCATTAGAAATAACTAAACTTAATCGATTATTATTGAATTTATCGTCAAAGAAATTAAGAAATAATTCTTGATCTTGACGTTTAAATAATTTTTCAAATTCATCAAAAATAAATAAACAATTATTGAATTGAGAAATAAATGAAATCATTTCAGAGTTTAATTCTCCAAAATTATTATCTACAATAATAACTGCTTTATTATATTCTTTAATAAATTTATCAATAATAACAGTAGCTAATAAAGTCTTACCTGAGCCTTTAGCACCTAGTAAAAGAGCACCCAAAGATTTATCATCTTTTTCATACCGCTTACAAATACGCTCAGCTTTTTCATAAACATTACCATAAATTTTGGAAGGCACTTTAAATTCATTAAAGACTTTTTCTAAAAAGAAGCCTGCCATTTTTTGATACTTAACACGATAAATATGAATAGGAAGTGTTTCACTAATCATGTTTTCATTAAAGTGTGCGATAGATACGGTAGCATCATCATTGATATAACGAGTAACTGTATTAGACATAAAAATACCTTTTTAAAAATATAAAAGAAAAATATAAAATTAGATTTTCTTAAGATTTAGGAAGTATGAAAGTTTTTGTATTAAATAAATAGCAATTACCTTCTAACCGTATACTATTGTAAGCAGTATCAGTAAAGGATATTTTTGCCAAATATCCTAAACCGTTGCGTTGCGTACCTTCTCGATAAATAACTTTATGAGTTAACATTTTATTTCCAAATTAAATTACGAATCTCTTCAAAGGTTTGTTCACGTAGTAATTTACCATCTTTAAATACAGATACTAATTCACCTTGTTGTTCTTCTTCGATAGTTACATCATTTAAAGTGGTATAAGAACCATCTCCATTTTTAATAACTTTCAAAAGACCTTTAGCAGAGTTTTTAGTTGAATCGGTCTTAGGTTGTTTATAAATAGGAATTTGTTTACCATTTACAATAGCATTGGTAGCTTTAACTGCAATACCTAAACTATCCCGTGAAACTTGATTCATTGTCCAGCTTCCGATACCAAATACAACATTAGTAGAAGCAAACCCTTTTTCGTGTAAACGAGTAAAGATTTGTTCTGCACGTTCATAAGTAATACCATCACCATAAATCATACCGATATGTGGATCAAGTAATTTATAACCTTGTTCAGTTTTGGTACCACCAAAAATTTCATAAAGCCACTCAACAGTACCTTTATCTTCTACAGTAAGATTATATTCATCCATACGATTAACAATATAATTATCAATTAAACCTGTTCTGTCACGAACAACAGAAATGCTAATTTTATAATATTGTTTTTGATATAGAATAATACTTTCAAAATCATTTTCTTGAGTTTCATAATCATATGCAAAGCGTAAAGCAGCAGAATGTAAGGTAGGTTCATCTGAATAATCAGTAAACTCTTTACCACAAATAACATCAACTACATTACCACTGTCAGGACGTACAACATACTTACCATTACGAGACATAATAGTGTCTTTAAGTGTTGGAAGAATATTTTCTAAAAAGCCCCAATAATCATAACTATCAGCTACATAACTAAATAAACCAGATGGTTGTACTTCAGTTAATAACCATTTAAGATATTCGAGTTCACCTTCTTGTTTATCTTCAGCATTATAATAATTAATACCAAGAGTAGTTACACTATGTTCACCAGCTGGGATACTAAACGCTACAGGGTTTTCTACAACATCTGTATTATAGTAACGACCTACAAAATCAATTGCAGGGATATTATCAGTACCTAAAGTACTTAGTAAAAAACCAGCACCACAAGCAGCAGACGATTCAGTATTAGCTGTACCACGATAACCAAAATCATGATTTTGGAATTCTGTACCTTCAATACTACCTGTAGTTTTTAAAGCCCATTTATTACTAAGTTTACGAAATTCTCGACTAATAGTTGCAACTGTAGTAGGTTTCCAAATCTCTGCTGAAATTACCGATTCAAGGTAATTAGTTAACCATTGAAAATCAGGATGAGTATTAACAATAGTTAATGCAGGGGTTCCCATACTAATAAGACTACCTTCTGGAAGACTTTTAATTTCAATTGGTAAATACCCAAGATCATGTAAAGCTTCAAAATGACTAAAATCAGTCATAGCAAAAGCTGAAGTTAAAAGTTTTAATTCATTTAATACTTCAGCTTTTGGTTTATTAAAAAATTCTTCATTCCATTGTTTGATTAAAGTCTTCTTAATAAAAGCTTGAAGACCAAACCATACAGCTTTATGATCAAAATTTGGATAATACTTCTCAAAATATTTATCAAAACGAAAAGTTAAATTACTATAAATATGTTGAGTCCCAGGAATTGACATGCTAAGATGGCTTAACTTGTAACTATCAGTGGCAAATAATGGATTCATTAGATTTCCTTTTGTGTTTTACAATGTTTGCAAATTGTTCTAGTAACTTTTTCTTTTTTCCAAAGAAATTCAATTACTATGGTTTCTGTTACTTGGATATATTTATGTCCAAATATTTTACAAATAAAATTATTCATTTAAGATGTTTTTCAATTTCTTTAAAATTTTTAATTATTTTAGTAACATAATATAATGAAATAAATGTACAAATTAAACTACATATGTTTAAAATAAGTACCAATGTTTGCCAAGTCATTTATCTTCTCCAAGCCAAGCAGGTCTAATCATAATTTTACTATAATATTTAGCACTACAATCAGCAGGAATAAATGTAACACTGAAAGCTTTCTCATCAGGCCAAGGACTTTGATCTGCTGTGCTATAATCGAAACGTCTTATTGCTTCCATAATAGAATCATCTGAAAATAATTGATCTATATTTTTAGATGATAAAGAATAATCAGTATGTTCAAATACCAATTTTTCACGATTCTCTGTTGTTACTTTAAAATAAGCTTGATTCAAACGATTTTTAGAACTATATGGTTCACATAATTGTTCATAAAATTGAAAAGCTGCTTTTAATTGTTGTTTATTTAATAAAGGAATTGTTAATCTTTGTTCCCAATTCAAACCATCAGTTAATGCCATTTTTTAATTCCAAGAAATACTAATATTTAAGTGTTGAAATAAATGCTCTAATCTTATACCTGTAATAGCTCCTAAAATAAAAACTATCAAAAATAAAATTAAAAAAGCAGTTGTTAAATTGTCAAATATATACTTTACTCTTCGTTTGAGAAAGGTTTACCACCTGTTTCCAAATATCTATTGTAAGATTGTTTATAGGTTATTTTAGAACCAATACGAGCATTTTCATAACTATTATAATTAAATGGTTCTTTAAATGAAAAACCATCATCTGTTTTTAAATATAAATTGTATATTTCTTGACATGAAGATTCTTTATTACATTGATTATATTTAGCTTTATCGATAACAGTAAAATATCTTTTAGGAACTTTTTTATTTTTTTCTGTAGAATCGGTAAAAATTATTAAAAAAATTACTATAAAAAAAGAAAATAAAAATAAAAGATAATTTTCACAACTTCTTTCATATTTTATTAAAAACAATAAACCTACGATGAAAGATATTACTAAAAATATTATCATATTAAACCTTAATAATGAATTTTTATTTGTTTAATAAATTGTTCATTATAAGCTAACAATGATTCAGTAGTATTGTTAGCTAAAGAATATTTATTAATTGTTTGTGCTTTATTTTGTAAAAACAAAACAACTTCTTCTATTTGCTTATCAGCTTTTTCTTTTAAAACAGGATCTTTTATTTCAGAATAAGGCTTAATAAAATCTTTTTCTATTAGATTGACCAAATGCACTAATTCTAAATTATTACTATAATCTTCATTAGTAAATAATTCATGTTTTACTTTATCAAATTCTGAATACTCAGTTAAAGAGTATTTGTTTTTTAATTCATTAAACTTTTTATCTGCATTAATTGCAATAGTATTTTTTAAATCATCAATAAACATTTGAAGAAATTTCTTATAATTTGCTTGTAAATTTTCTTTGTAAAAATTAAATTCATGGCTAGATGTTAATGAAGTATGATATACAGTCCAACCACTATAATTATAAGCACGAATATCTTTTTGCATTAATTCAATTATTTCAAGTATTAATTCATTTAAAAAAGTAATAGCTTTGTTAATATCAATAACTTGTTCTTTAGTTAGAGTAGGAGATTTACTTAAACTCATGATTAATTGATATAATTCTTTTGCTTCAGTAAGATCAAGTTCTTTTAGTAATTTAGTTTCATCATAAAATCTGGTATTTTTTAATTCTAATAATTCGATTTTACCTGTAATTTTATTTATTTGATTTTTAACATATGTATAAATTGGAAATTTAAAAACAAATAATTGTAAAATTATTAAAGTTAATACTATAATGATAAAGTTAAACATATTATTACTCTTTTAAATAAATTAAGGAGTTCTATTAAGAACTCCTTTTGTATATTATTTCGAAGCAGGGATCATAATCATAGCTTGATCTGAAGCAACGGTTTGAGGCATATTGCCTGACCATTTCTCAATCCATTTTAATTTTACGTATTCTGCACCACCTTGAGCTTGAATAGCTTCTGCTTGGATACGAATTGCTTCTGCTTCACCTTCAGCTTGAGCAATACGTTGTTCAGATTCAATTTTAGTACGTTCAAGAATATTTTTAGCTTTTAAAGCGTTTTGAACTTCGGTTTGTTTTGCTTCAATTGCTTTATTAAATTCAGGACTAAAGTCAAAATGTACTAATTGTACATCATCAACGATAACGTTATATTTAACTAATTCTTTACGAAGTAAAATATCTAATTCTGATTTGACTTGAGAACGTTTTACAATTAATTCTTCTGCAGTGTATTTAGCTGCTACAGCTTTTAATGCTTCTTGAACACGAGGTTGAAGAATACGTGTATCAATATCAAATTTAGTTTGTTCATAAATTTGAGTAAGTTTGTTAATATCATAACGATAGTTAACAGTTACTCCTGCACGAACTTCTTGTAAATCTTTAGAAGCTGCAGACATTTTATCCACTGTTGCAGATTGAGTAGTAACATCAATTTTCTTAACAGATTGAAAAAAAGGCATTTTAAGATGCAAACCTTCGTCTGCTACTGAATTAAGGCTACCATTAGTAAAAACTAATCCACGAGTTCCTGATTCAATTTGATAAAAGCTTTTAAATAATGTTACTAGTAAAATAATAAATACAATTAAACCAGAAATTGATTTAAGAATATTTTTAGGTGTTAATAAATTTTCCATTAATTCTCCTGGATTTTATTAAAAAATATTTTATATCTATTTAAAATTTTCTTCTAATTCTTTATACCCGCCAATATACTCACCATCTATAAGAATAATTGGTACTGTTTTAACTTGAGTACCAGCAATTTTAGATAATTCATTAGCAGATAAATTTTCTTTTTGATAATCAATATATTCATAGTTATCTACAGCTTGACTTTGAAGTAAATTACTTGCTAAGTCTTTAGCTTTAGAACACCATGAACATTTTTCTCTACCGTAAATTGTAA
>ERZ941706.366-NODE-366-length-15243-cov-7.061496_pt1 | contig 15243 bp, 16 predicted proteins | sample MGYA00521232_ERZ941706 | MGnify/ENA primary metagenome ERZ941706 (study PRJEB32759, sample SAMN07749893) | skin metagenome | biome: transportation; feature: city; material: polyester macromolecule | host: Homo sapiens | place: Hong Kong:ER line | collected...
GGGGAGCAAAATATCACTTATAAGTGTTGTTCAAATTTCCTGATCCACCTCTGACCAAAACCAGCTTGCTTCGTATGGTTTGATATATTCGTCAATACGCGCATCGGGAATAGAAGTTTCAGGACGTAGGATGTAGACATTCTTAATTGTTGTTTTTAAGACATCTAAGCTTAAATTTTGGGAAAGGCCGTGATCTCCACTAAACTGGATACTGACATTTCCTTGAGTATCGGCCTTATCAATTACACCAACTTGTCCGTCATTAAACTCGACCATGACCGGTAGACGCCATGGATTAAGTAAATCTAATGAAAAAGGTACTTTACGTAAATTGAGTCCAACCTGACGTGTCATTAACTGCAAAACATCATCAAGGTTTTGATTTTGGTTCCAGTCAAGTTGTAAACGGATTCTTTCTTCTGAAGGCTCAATTCTATAATGTTTAGCAATCGTTAAGACCGCCTGCAACCAGGGCTGGTAATTTATTTTTGTCATCATGGTTGTACTTCGAACCCCTGAATTGAAATATTATTTAAGTCATAAGCTTGGCGGGAACGTCCTGTTGCTGCAATGTACTGAACAATACTGCTGTAGATGTCATAACGTGCAGTTTCAAGTTCTGAATTGGCACTATGAATCGCCTGTTCAGCATTCAATAAGTCAACCAATGAACGGGTACCGAGTTTGTACTGCTCTTGATAAAGTTCGCATGTACGAACTGTCGTCGCTTGGCGGTTGGCTAAAACCTGCATTTGACGTTGTTTATTTTCAATTTGCTCACGACTGGTTCTGATCTGATCGAGCACATCCAGATACACAGAATTCACTTTGGATTTAGCGGCTTCTTCTGCATAACTTGCCATTTTTACCTGAGAAGAAACTGATCCACCTTGATAAAACTGACTGGTGGCTTCAAGCATGATGGAACTATATAAACCGTCATCTTCATCATTGTTTGGGTTTTTTCCATTAATGGCCTGACTGACCGAGCCTTTCACTGCCAAAGTTGGATAACGTGTTAAACGGGTCTGTTCCTTTTGGGCTTTAGCCACTTCAATGCCCGCTTGTGCTGCGATCATTTTTGGAATGGTATTAAACTCAGGTTCACCATATAGATCAGATACTTTCACCAAATCATCTGAAATAATCCAACCTGTACGTGAAACATCACCACCCAACAATGTCCTTAAATGTTGTTGGTACTGACGTAATAAAGATTGCTGTGCAATCAAGCCGGACTGCGCAGCTTGTAAATAAGATTGAGCTTGGATCGGGTCAGCCTGACTACTAATACCAGCATTTGCACGTAAATTAGCGATTTCCTGAATTCGCTGAATACCTGCAATTTGCTGCTCGGCAATTTTATTTAATTGGAGATAACGCTGAATATTGATAATCGACTGAGCCACATCAAGTGCAATATCGTCAATGCTGACCAACACATTCGCCTGTTCGACTTGAAGTTTGGCTTTCTCAACCGATACACCTGATTTGACTTTACCAAAATCATAAAGCATTTGAGTTGCGTTTAAAGTCAATAACTGCCGACCACGCTCACCACTGCTCAAGTCACCCGTGGTAATACCACCTGAAATTTGAGGATAGTAACCTGCCTTTGCAACATCAATACCGGCGTTTTGGCCAGCTAAAGTTGAAATGGCTTGGGAAATATCAGGGTTACGCTGGATGGCGATTTTCACCGCTTCCTGCAGAGTCATTTTCCTTGATGGCAAATTTGAATAAGATGAAGCTGCTCTATCATTGAGTTGAACAGTCGGAAACTCCTGCACTCTTGAACGATCTAGCCTAAAATTACTCAACTCTTGCATCTTAGCGACTTTAAATTCATCACTACTTTTAGGGGCAAAAAGTTGTGATAAGTTGTCTTTTAATGTGTGATATTGCTCACTTGGTTTAGCGGCATATATCACCATAGGTACATGCAGTGAAGTTAAAAGCATCAACCCTTTCAGGAAAGCTGGCTTTTTACATGTCCTTTTTACTCTTCTCTGGTTATATCCAATCATGCTTGTCTTGTTGATCTTGTTTGTTATCGTTTAAAAGCTTTTACATTCTACATATTTTTTTGCATAAAGAAGCATAAATGCAGGAATAATTCACACATTACTTTTTCATCAACTAAATATTCTAATTTATTGTTTTTAAAAAATAAATATAAAAAAACTAAAAAGAGGCACTGACCTCTTTTTAGCCAAATAGATTAACTTTTTTATTTAAACTGTAAAATCGTCACCTAAGTAGACTTTACGTACCTGTTCATTATCCAGAATTTCTTGTGGAGTTCCCTCCGCAATTACCGCGCCTTCACTCACAATATATGCACGTTCACAGATTGCCAAAGTTTCACGTACGTTATGGTCAGTGATAAGCACACCAATACCGCGATCTTTTAAGGTTTGGATAATATCTTTAATATCACCCACCGAAATTGGATCGACACCGGCAAACGGTTCATCAAGTAACATAAACTTAGGATCAGCAGCCAATGCACGTGCAATTTCAGCACGGCGACGCTCACCACCAGACACACTCATTCCTAATGAATCTTTAATATGACTGATTTTAAAGTCATTCAACAATTCAGTAAGACGTTGTTGGCGCTGCTGCTTATTTAAGTCTTTGCGTGTTTCTAAAATAGACATAATATTTTCAGCAATTGTCAGCTTTCTAAAAATAGAAGCTTCTTGCGGAAGATATCCGATTCCTTTACGTGCCCGTTCATGCATTGCTAAATCAGACATATCAAGATCATCAAGGTGAATTTCACCTTTGTCCATACGCACTAGCCCAACAACCATATAGAAGCTTGTTGTTTTTCCTGCACCGTTAGGGCCAAGCAAACCAACAATCTGTCCACTTTGCATACTAAAAGATACGTCTTTGACGACCCAACGTTTACTATAGTTTTTTGCTAAGTGCTTAATACACAAAGTTTGGGGTTGAAGAGCTTGTTGCATTAGTCACGCGCTCCTGGGAAACTTTTTGAAGTTGATGGCGGAATAATAATTTGAACACGATTTGACGATGAACCTTGAGCTTCAACATCGCCTTTGTTCATACTATATTTCAATGAGTTACCACGGATGCTTGAACCATCTTGATATAGATATGCACCACCAGTCAAAGTAATAATGCCTGTATCTGCATTATAAACAATGGTTTGACCCTCGCCTCGTGCAACGCCCTTGTCAGCACTAATTTGCTGTTGGAATTTAGACGGTCTACCTTTGGCAGTAATCGTTTGAATTTCACGTTTAGAGTTTAGCGTAGCAACAATTGAGTCAGCCTGAAGCTTCATCGTACCTTGCTCAATCACGACATTACCCGTATAAGTCGTTAAACCCGTTTTCTCATTATAAGTTGCACGGTCTGCCACTAACGAAATTTGTTGATTACGGTCAGACGGTAACGCAAAAGTCGAAGCAGATGATAAAGCAACGAATGTAATTACCGCAGCTTGTTTTAGGAAAGCTGAAGAACGTTTTAAATTAAGACTTTGGTGCATACTTTCCTCGAATATTAAAAAATTCGTACTGACCATTATTCAAATTAGCTTTTAACCCTTTGCTGACAAACTCGGCTTGCGGAGATTGAACAACCACTTGGTGATCTGTTTCAATTTCTCTGGTTTTTGGATATCCAGTTAACTCATCAGTTTGGAATTCAATCTTCCCTTGTGGTGCCAGTTTAGTTGCGACCACATCACCCGATAAAATAACTTTACGGTTATCATCGTAGCCATTTGCCTGTTTTGCAAAGAACGTCGCATCAACTTTGCCATCTTTATACATCGAGGCATTAAGTTGATCCAACTTTGATGTTTTTTGTTGCATATCCTGTTCAAGCTGACGAACTTCAGCACGAATATACAAATTGCCTTGATCATCAGTTTGAGTCAAATGGACGCCCTGCGCTGAATATGTCATATTCTTCGCAGAACCAATGTCTAGTTTTTTTGCCTTGCCACTATAGTAGTAGTAACCACCACTTATAGCAGCAACCACTACAGCAACAATTGATAAAACTCTGGTATCCATGAGCAGGAATAGCCTACCTTTTTAAGTAATCTTATTATTAATGCGGTACTGCAAGATATTTTTCAAGAAGTTCTTGGTAAATGCCTTTTGCGATCAGCAACATATCACAGACTTCACGAACAGCACCACGCCCACCCATCGATTGCGTAACCAAATGCGCACGGCGACGCACTTCTTCGTGACCATTTGGCACAGTAACACTCATACCTGCGATTGCAAAAGCAGATAAATCAGGCCAATCATCGCCCATATACAAGCAATCAGACGGCAAAATATTAAACTGCGCACATGCTTCACGAAGTGCTGAGCCTTTGTCTTCACGGCCTTGAAAAACGAGGTCTACGCCTAAATCAGACATACGTTTTTCAACAATATTACTTTTTCTGCCTGTAATAATGATAACTTTCATGCCTGCTTGCTGTGCAAGCTTCATTCCTAAACCATCACGAATATCGAATGATTTAATTTCATCGCCGCTATTGGTTAAGGTTACGAAGCCATCACTCAAAATACCATCAACATCCAGAACCAATGCCTGTAAATGACGTGCTTGTTCTAACAATGCATAAGATGCCATTGATTAATTTACCCCTGCCTGAATAAGGTCATGCATACTAATTACACCAATCACTTTGTTTTGGTCATCTACCACCACAAACTGACTAATTTTTTTCAGGTTCAGCTGTTGTAGAGCTTCTACCGCACGTGCTTCTTGAGAAATCGTTGATGGTTTTTTTGTCATCACTTCTGAAACAGGCAAATTCACATCAAAACCTTGCTGTTTATCAATTAAACGGCGCAAGTCACCATCGGTGAAAATACCAAGCAAATGTTCTTGTTCATCTACAATTGTCGTCAAGCCTAAACGTTTATTAGAAATTTCATAAAGCACTTGATTCATTGGTGTATCTGGTGAAACTTTTGGCAGCTCATCGCCTGTATGCATCAGATGTTTTACATGTAAAAGTAAGCGTTTACCCAACGCACCTGCTGGATGCGAACGAGCAAAATCATCTGCGGTAAAACCACGTGCTTCAAGTAAAGCAACAGCCAGTGCATCACCCAAAACTAAAGTTGCTGTCGTACTCGACGTAGGCGCCAAACCTAATGGGCATGCCTCGTCAGACTCGCCTAAAGTTAAAGCGATGTCGGCATTTTGCGGCATTGGGCCTTTATCATCACGGCTAATGGTAATAAGAGGAACGCCAAGATGTTTGATTAAAGGCATCAACATCATGATTTCATCACTTTTTCCAGAGTTGGAAATCGCAATTAAAACATCACCACGAACCAGCATTCCCAAATCGCCATGCCCAGCTTCGCCCGGATGCATAAAGAAAGATGGTGTACCAGTTGAGGCGAAAGTTGCAGCCATTTTACGGCCAATATGCCCTGACTTACCCATGCCAGTGATCACAACACGACCTTTACACTGTAACAATATTTCACAAGCTCGGTTAAAACTGTCACCAATTTGTGTTGCTAACACGTCTAAGGCTTGTTGCTCAATACGCAATGTTGCTAATGCGCTGCTTTGGAAATCTGTAGGATTGGGCATACGAGTTTGACTCAAAATAATTGATCTGATCTCTTGTGAAGATCGGTGATTTTAATCAAAAGATTTGGGGGCATTCTAACATAACTCAATCATCTACACGTTTTTAAATGTATAAGATTTCACAAGCTTATAAAATTCTTGCATAAACCTTTGTGAAAAATGATGCATCAGTTATGATGTAACACTGTTTTTGTTGAGTGTTTGAAAACCCTTATGCAACCGTTTGTTTTATATAACTCTGAGCAACGAAAAAAAGTTGAATTTGTACCTCGCAAAGAAGGTCACATCGATATGTATGTCTGCGGTATGACCGTTTACGACTACTGTCATATCGGGCATGCTCGAGTTATGGTTGCATTTGACTACATTATTCGTTTCTTACGTAGTCAAGGCTGGAATGTTCGCTACATTCGCAACATTACCGATATTGACGACAAAATCATCAAACGTGCGAATGAGAATGGTGAAACAATCCAACAACTCACCACTCGTTTCATCGATGCAATGAATGAAGATGCTGCAAACCTAGGCTGTTTAGCACCTGATGAAGCACCTAAAGCGACTGAATATATCGACCAGATGCAAAACATGATTGGCAATTTGGTGAATAAAGGCGCTGCTTACCCTGCTTCAAACGGCGATGTTTATTTTGAAGTCACCAAATTTGAAAAATATGGTCGCCTCTCTGGTCGTAAGCTTGATGATATGCAAGCAGGCGCAAGTGAGCGTGTTGATGTAGAAGTTGAAAAGAAACATCCTTTTGACTTTGTACTTTGGAAACATGCCAAAGAAAATGAACCATCTTGGGCATCTCCATGGGGTAATGGCCGTCCGGGTTGGCACATTGAATGTTCTGCAATGTCGACTTGCTGCTTAGGCAATCACTTTGACATTCATGGTGGTGGTTCAGATTTAATGTTCCCGCATCATGAAAATGAAATTGCGCAAAGTGAAGCTTCGACTGGTGAGCAATATGTAAACTACTGGATGCATGTTGGCTTCATTAACGTTGATGGTGAAAAGATGTCTAAGTCTTTAGGCAACTTCTTTACGATTCGTGATGTGATGGAGAAGTTCCACCCTGAAGTGATTCGCTACTTTATTGTGTCTTCACACTATCGTAGCCCTGTGAACTTCTCTGATGTGGCACTCAAAGAAGCAAAAACTTCTTTAACTCGCTTCTATCATTCATTTAAAGCTTATCAACAAATGTATGGTCAAACGACAACTGAAAAGCTTGATCAAAGCTTTATTGAACGCTTTAACAATGCAATGTGTGATGACTTCAACACTGCCGAAGCAATGGCTGTATTGTTTGAACTCAATAAAGAGTTAAACCGTGCTGTAAAAGAAGAGCAAGCTGACCAAGCGACTGTGCTTTATTCGACATTACGTCACCTCACCAACATTTTAGGTTTGGTACAACACAATGTAGATGATTTCTTAAAATCAGATATTGGACAAGAAGCGCTTGCTTTGTCTGATGCTGAAATTGAAGATTTCATTCAACAACGTGTTGATGCGAAAAAAGCAAAAGACTTTGCGAAAGCAGATGGTATTCGTCAGTCTTTACTCGACCAAGGTGTGGTACTTGAAGATACACGTCAAGGTACAGTTTGGCGTCGTGCTGATTAAACGTTCAATTAGATCACAAGAGTGTTGACACTTTAATGAAACACTCTATAATGTGCTCACATTGCGGGAATAGCTCAGTTGGTAGAGCATAACCTTGCCAAGGTTGGGGTCGCGAGTTCGAGTCTCGTTTCCCGCTCCAAAATTTAAAAACCACTTAATTCGAAAGGATTAGGTGGTTTTTTATTGGCTATTGGTTAGCCTTGGCTAGTCGAAATCATATTAAAGAAGCGTTGTATATTCTGCTACAACACCACCCTCTTTGTTGGCTAGATTTGCTATATCAATCTTAGGATGAGATGAGTTTTATATAATTTATTAGCAGATGAAAATATGGGGCTAAGGCAGAGTTCACCCCAACTGTACTAACTTTAAAGGTGACAAAATAATTATAGTTTAAATATTATTTAATAATGGCTGTTTTCATAACTCAAACCAAATGTTAAAGTATGTAAATATTGACTTTCAAATAAATGATTTAAAACAGGTAATTTTGTTATCTGTATGTAACAAAAAATAGAGGCAACTTTCAAAAAAGTAACGGTATGTATCTAGATTCATCAAACTCTAAATGGCATGAAAAGATCATACCACTTAGGAAAGGATATAAATTGGTTGGAAAAGTTATTGGGTTATACAGAGATGTTTAAAAAGTAAGCCCTAGCGACTTGCTTTCGTATTCACTAAGATCTATTCTTCACTTTTAATTAATTTTCTGGTATGTGAAATATATGGCATTTGAAATATTCAATGATGATTGCTTAAACATCTTGAAAACTATTGAAGATGATCATATTGACCTTACGATCACCTCTCCTCCTTATTGTATTGGCAAAGCGTATGATATCCATACGACTATTGAAGGCTTTGTTGAAATTAACGAGCCAGTCATCAAGCTAATTTGTGAGAAAACAAAACCTGGAGGGTCAGTCTGTTGGCAAATTGGCCATCATGTTCTTAAGGATGAAATCGTTCCTCTAGATTTTATTGTTTATGAAATTTTTAAGCGAGTTTGTCCTGAAATGAAGCTTAAGAATAGAATTATTTGGACTTTTGAACATGGAGCAAACTGCAGAAATCGCTTTAGTGGTAGACATGAAACAATTTTATGGTTTTCTAAAGGAAAAGATTGTTTTTTTGATCTAGACTCAGTGCGTGTAAAGCAAAAATATCCTGGGAAAAAATATTATAAAGGACCGAAAAAGGGTGAATATAGTGGAAATCCCTTAGGTAAAAATCCAGGAGATGTTTGGGCGATACCAAATGTGAAAGCCAATCATATGGAAAAAACTGCCCATCCTTGTCAATTCCCAATAGCTCTTGCCCAAAGACTTATCAAGGCACTTTGCCCAGAAAATGGTACAGTTTTAGATCCATTTATGGGGTCAGGCTCAACTGGAGCAGCAGCGATCCTTGAAGAAAAGAAATTTATAGGGATTGAACTAGATGAAAATTATTTCAAGATAGCAGATCAGCGTTTAAAAGATGCTGACTTAGGATTGCTCAAATATAGAGATATTGACAAACCCATATTTGACCCAGCAAATGCTGGAGCTGTTGCAAAAGATCCATTTATTTAAAACTTGAGACAAACTATGACAAACAATAATCAACCTATTACCGTACCGTGCGTTAAATTAACTCAACACAGTCGCAATATTTATTTGTTCTCCTTAGATGCTCATACGCTCTGGGATATTTTACAAATTAATGAAAGGTCAGCAGATAAAGATGAAGGCTATCAACGCGCTTTATCTAATAGCCGCGCTGAAGATATTAGTAGTTTCATTTCAGAAAGAGGACTTATTTCTCCCGCCCTGATCGTATCATTAAATAATTCCACTTTTGATCCAGTAACGTCAACATTAAAAATACCTAATATTGAGAATGCTGGCTGGGTAATTGATGGGCAACATCGTTTACGTGGGGCCTATTTAGCATCAATTTCTGAAAACCCAATAAATTTAGATTTACCAGTTGTAGCATTTTCAGATTTAAGTGAAGATGAACAAATTGTACAGTTCGTAACTATTAATAAAGAAGCTAAAGGTGTTCCTACATCCCTATATTATGATTTATTAAATCGATTACCGCATAATAAAACTCCAGCTGAAAAAGCCAAAGAAATCGCTACTGAAATTGCTCGAACATTAACTAAAGATATAGATTCTATTTTTTATGAAAGAATTATTTTTGTTCGTACACCTAAAAAGGGAGAGTTATCTGTTAATAACTTTGTTCGAAAAGTAAGCCCTCTTTTAACTGAAAATAGGGGAACTTTGGGAACTAATTTCACTCAACAGAATCAAACTAAAATTATTGAAAATTATTTTACTGCACTAAAAATTGTATTTCCTGAACAATTTACATCACGCAATTTTCGGTTTTTTGGAACTTTAGGATTTGGAGCTGCAATTAATTCATTTGATACAGTATTTTCATTAACGCGCACCGAATTCGGAACATTTACGGTTGAGGATATTGTAAAAGTTTTACAAAGAGCTGACGATTATAATTTTAGTACTTGGGATCAATATGGTACGGGTGTATCTGCGGAAACAGCAGTTGGTAACGATTTTAAGGCAGTCATCAATGCCCGTACACGTGAAATTCAAAATACAGATAGCATTTTGAGATTATAGTAAATGTCAAAAGATTTAGATGTTTATTTAACGCGTTTACCACAAAGAGTTACTGACAATATTTTTTTGCAATGGAAAACTAAATATCAACAAGATGATGCATTACTTGAAACTGAAGATTTAGAAAATTCTCTAATAATTAACTCTGTAGGGCTGCCTAGTAGACAATCTGAAACGGCGAAATTTACTTCGCCGTTAGTTTATAACCAAGTTATGAGAGAAAGTATACTGTGTGCTTACAAATCAATAGCTATTCTTCGAAGTATTATTAGAGATTTATCAAGTGGGCAGCAAACATACCCCGATGTATCTGCATATCTTGCGAATATGCTTTTGGGAAGAGCTATTTGCTTATTATTAGGAGTATGGTTCTCTCCTTGTAAAATAAACAATGATTACTATTTAATTGATTTATTTTTCAAAAAGCCAACTGGATATGAAACAAGAGCTTTCAATTTAAAAAGCTTTAGGATGAATCACGAAGTACTTTGGAAACTCTTCATTAATTTAATGAAGAATACTCAAGGTACATACATAACACCACAAATAACTTCATTTATAAATTCAATTAAACCTAGTGATTTCGCCTCTCATAGAAATCACCTTCAATATAGTTATCATAACTGGACTTTTGATGATCTTATTAATGATGATGAAGTAGATTGTAGTTGGTTCACTGATTATCAATTTAATTTAGCTCTGGACTTTCAAAATTTCACAAGTCATGCAAATAAATTAATGCTTTTAGAATTGCTAAGTTTTTTTATTGACTTATTTTCTTCAATAGCAGTTATGCCTGAACAAAAAATACACTTAGAAGTGTTTAAAGACAGTTTAAGTAATTACAAGCAGTGGATATAAACAATTAATTTAGTACAAACCCACATTTTTGTGGGTTTTTCAAACTCAAAACTAAGGATAACTTCCTGAATTATTAACTAAAAATTAAGTTATCACACCTTTACGTTATAGATACAGAAAGCACCCCTGCCTCCGAACTCATAGGTGCTTTTGTAAAATTCTGAGTTAAACATGAAATAAATGCTATTCCCACCAAATCTTAATTAATTGTTCCTCAAACCCCCTCACATATTTTTAGCTAATTCTTTTGTCAAACATTGTTCATGCCAAGTGGTTTGAAAATTTTCGACAGCTTTTGACTTAATAAGAGGGTCTTCAAATAGCTTTGAAGAATATGCAGATTTGATAAGCTCTTGATAAAGTTGTTTGGCTTGTTGCTCTTCAAGATGATTGGCGATGTCGTGTAACTCTTTAGCTGGCACTTCATGTTGTCTAGCATCCATTACGCCACTCGCTGCTTTTTTCACAGTTTCACAGTAATGAAGTTCCATTGCTTCTGATGCTGCATAACATTGAATTGAAACTGCGCTTATAAAGAGGAATATAAATCTCATAATCTCACCTTAATTTGACGCGCAAGGTTATCAACTAATCTGCCCAAATTTAAGTTAAAAAAGGTTATTTTTGTTTTCTCTTCTTTTATTTCACCTTTTGCACTTCAGTATTAGAGGCTCTCAGCACTGTTCCATCTGCCGCGACTGGTGCCATAAATGGAATTTGCTGACCTGTAGTTTTATCAATTAACAGAGAATGACGCTCACCACTTTCAAATAGGTTTTGCTCTCCCCATTGTCGTAAAGCCACAATCACTGGAAACAGTCTCTCCCCTTTATTGGTCAATACATATTCCTGATAAGCCGTACCATCTGAAGCATCTTGCATTTCAAGCACACCCGCATCTACCAACTTTTTAAGTCGGTCAGAGAGAATATTTCGCGCCACCCCTAAGCTCCGCTGAAAATCTCCAAAACGGCGCATTCCATCAAAAGCATCACGCACAATAAGCAATGACCATCGATCTCCTATGAGATTGACGCAACGCGCAACAGGACAAGGTTCATCTTTTATCAGTGTAGAGTTCGCCATTGAGTTTCCTTACCAATCATCAGCAATAAGCCACATAGTTGCATTTTAAAACTAGTCGATCTAATATTCAACTAGTTGCATTTTAAAACTAGATTGAATGGATTTAGGACAATGAAAGCTTCTCTTGCATCTTCAACTTCATCCGCCGAAAGTGATAAACCGCTTCCAAGCATGCCTCGTGGCATAATTTTGCTGTTTGCTATAGCAAGTGGTGCAAGCGTAGCAAATGTATATTATGCGCAGCCCTTGCTCGACATTTTGGCGAGTAACTTTAATGTTAGCCGTGCCGCCATTGGTGGTGTGGTGACCGCCACTCAAATAGGTTGTGCCCTAGCTTTAATCTTTTTAGTGCCGCTAGGTGATTTGGTAAATCGGCGTCGGTTAATGACTCTACAGTTACTAGCCTTAGTATCTGCATTGTTAGCGGTTGGCTTTGCTCACTCTACGATTATTCTTTTGGCAGGAATGCTTGCGGTGGGTTTACTCGGCACAGCCATGACTCAAGGACTTATTGCCTATGCTGCAAGTGCGGCGGCCCCACATGAGCAAGGCCATGTGGTCGGTACTGCACAAAGTGGTGTGTTCATTGGTTTACTACTTGCTCGCGTATTTTCAGGAGGAATTAGTGATGTGGCTGGTTGGCGCGGCGTGTACTTTTGCGCAGCCATCATCATGCTCATGATTGCATTGCCGCTTTGGAAACGTCTGCCTCATTTAAATATTCAACCTAGTGCCATGCGCTACCCGCAGCTTCTAGCCTCTATGTTAAAACTACTACGCCAAGAAAAAGTGCTACAAGTGCGCGGTGTGTTAGCTTTACTCATGTTCGCGGCATTTAATATTTTCTGGAGCGCATTGGTACTGCCGTTAAGTGGCCCGCCTTATAGCTTCTCGCATATTGTAATTGGGTCTTTTGGACTCGTTGGAGTGATTGGTGCTTTGGCTGCTGCACGTGCGGGTTACTGGGCCGACCGTGGATATGCTCAGCGCACAAGCTTGGCAGCACTGTTAATATTACTGCTCGCTTGGGGTCCACTTTCACTCATGGCTCACTCGCTCTGGGCACTCGTAATTGGCATCGTATTACTAGACTTAGGAGGGCAAGCTTTGCATGTGACCAACCAGAGTATGATTTTTCGCACTCGTCCAGAAGCGCATAGCCGTCTTGTTGGTCTATACATGCTCTTTTATGCGGTAGGTAGCGGATTGGGTGCAATCAGCACAACAGCGACTTATGCTTATGCTGGTTGGCTTGGCGTGTGTGCTCTCGGTGCAAGTGTTAGCTTTCTGGCATTATTATTTTGGAAGATGACACGCCATATCGTGCCTCAAATCACTCATGAAAAAGATAACAATATACAAATAAATAAAATATAATAATCATAAGTTTTATAAGCCCATGAATAAGAAAGTTTAGTCTTTAAATCTTAAGTTCGAGCGGTAATAGAATGAAATTTTCTTTAACAATCTAAAGATTGATATGCAACTTTAGACAATTACTATCAAATATATGCAAATCCCTATAGGAACAGAATTGGGTATTAATAATAAATTGCTTTACACGGTTGTATTTGCCCTTGTTGCAGGATGCCACCAGCAAGAAGCAAACGACAGTACAAATGCTGTGAAACTCCCAGCCTATCAGTACGATGGTTTCTCTGGTTCAGCACGCTTAAAAGGAAACTTGGAGTTAAAGCAAGGATGTCTTTATGTGAAAGATATACTCATTGTCTTTCCAGAACATAGCGCTCAGTGGGATGCTGAAAAAAGCACTTTAAGTTATAAAGGTCAGCAGATCGGCTTAGGGGGCATATTAGATATTACTGGAAATATTGGTGATTTTGAGCAAGACAATTTACGTATTAAACATTTGAGCCCCATGTGTGATCATCAGAATATTTGGTTTGCTGGATAATCTTTTGTGAAGAGTATGAGTAAAAAAGCCCCCGTCTGGGAGCTTTTTAAAATTCGTTTAGCAGCCTAAAACTTAACTTGGATGAATTTCTGCCGTCAATCTTTGCAAGTCATGACCCGAAGGTGCTTGGTAAACACGTAAACCAAACTCAGGAAGAATCGCAATTAAATGGTCAAAAATATCTGACTGAATTGCTTCATAAGAAACCCAGGCAATTGTGTTGGTAAATGCATAAATTTCTAACGGCAAACCTTGGCTGGTCGGCTGTAACTGACGAACAATAATAGTTTGATTTTGAGCAATGCCCTTGTGCTGACGCAAGTAAAATTCAACATAGGCCCTAAATGTACCAATATTGGTTAGACGGCGTTTGTTGTAACGAGATTGATTGCTTAAATGCTTATTGAATTCTTCAATTTCAGAATTCTTTGCATTTAAGTATTGATCTAGCAATAAAAAGTCCTTGAGCTTTTGTTGCTCTTCATCACTCATGAAATGAACGCTACTTTGGTCAATAAAAAGTGAGCGCTTCATTCGACGGCAACCCGAATTGCTCATACCACGCCAGTTTTTAAATGTGTCGGTCACGAGCTTATTGGTTGGAATGGTGGTATAGGTTTTATCAAAGTTTTGAACAGTCACTGTATGCAGTGAAATATCAATTACATCACCATCTGCATTGAGTGATGGCATTTCAATCCAGTCCCCAATACGTACCATGTCATAAGAGGCAATTTGTACACTCGCCACCAAAGACAAAATAGTGTTTTGGAAAACCAGCATTAATACCGCTGCCATTGCACCAAAACCTGCAAGTAAAGTGAATACATCCTTTTTAAGGAATGTTCCCAAAATCATGAGGCCACATACAACAAATAAAATGAGTTTAACCAGTTGTAAGTAACCTTTAATCGGCTTATTTCTAGATTTTGGATTACGCTGATAAATAAGATTAAAGATGTTTAACAGCTCGCTGACCGTAAGCGCGAGTGTAAGAAAAATAAATGCTTGCGCTGCCATTTCTACAAAAGCAATAAACTTTGGAGATAGATGAGGCACGGTTGCAATACCATTCATAATCACAACAGCAGGAACAATATTTGCAAATTTCTTTATAACGCTATGCTGAGCGAAAATAGACTGATTTGGTGATTTGAGTTTTGTGACTAAATGACGAACGCCCCGAACAATAATACGCTTGGCAATAAAATTTGCTATTGCAGCAAATAAAATCAAAATCGTGAGTGAAACCAACATTTCTAGCCAAGGATATTGACTTAACTCACCCCGAATATCACGGAAAAAATTTAAAAAATCCAAACCTATACACCTTTAAAATTTCTTTTGTAGAATTTTAGGGGTTAAGAACGTTTCTCATAAGGTTTGTTTACATATGTAGTCATAAATACAACAACTAAGTTATATACCCTGCCCAAGTTTAATTATGATCCGTTAATTTTAAAGCTTCATCTGCTTATGTTTCAGACCAAT
>ERZ941706.373-NODE-373-length-15105-cov-5.291894_pt1 | contig 15105 bp, 13 predicted proteins | sample MGYA00521232_ERZ941706 | MGnify/ENA primary metagenome ERZ941706 (study PRJEB32759, sample SAMN07749893) | skin metagenome | biome: transportation; feature: city; material: polyester macromolecule | host: Homo sapiens | place: Hong Kong:ER line | collected...
AGGCATCCACCGCGATGCTCAGCCAGGCCAACCAGAGCCAGCAGGGCGTGCTCAAGCTGCTCCAGTAATCGGACCATCCGAATCATCCAGCGTACCGGCCAAATAAGTTCTTAATCGAACGCAAATCCGGCCGTTTCCCACACTGGTAGCTCAGCCTTTCGTCCAGGGGGGCGACGTTGAGGTGCCAATAACCACCCGAAGGAATTTCACATGGCAGTTATCGGCACCAACGTCGCGTCGCTTCGTGCGGCCAACGCCTCCACCGCGGCGAACCAGGCACTGCAGACCTCGATGGAGCGTCTGTCCACGGGTTCGCGCATCAACTCGGCCAGGGACGACGCAGCCGGCATGGCAATCTCGGACACGATGACCGCGCAGATCCGCGGCATGAACCAGGGCATCCGCAACGCCAACGATGGCATCGCGATGGCACAGACCGCGGAAGGCGCGCTCGGCGAAGTGTCGAACATGCTCCAGCGCGTCCGCGAACTGACGGTGCAGGCGACCAGCGGCACCTACAGCCCGTCGGACAAGACCAACATGCAGGCCGAAGTCTCGGCGCTGAAGACGCAGATCACCTCGACGCTCGCCAACTCGCAGTTCAATGGCAACAAGCTGTTCGATGGCACTGCCGGCACCGCTGGTGTAGTAAAGATCCAGGCCGGCGCGACGTCGAACGACGCGATCACGCTGAACTTTACGGCGATGACGACCGATTCTACCATTACGGCTATCGTAGGAACAACGGCGCCGGCGCCGGTCACGGCTGGGCTTGATCTTACCTTGGCCGCGACGGACAACACGGCGCTCAATACGGTTGATCAGGCGCTGAAGACCGTCAGCTCGGCTCGGGCCAAGCTCGGTGCCTCGCAGAACCAGCTCCAGTCGGCGGTGAACAACCTTACCACCAACGCGACCAATCTCACCTCGGCCAAGAGCCAGATCATGGACGCCGATTTCTCGGCCGAAACGACCGCGCTCGCCAAGGCGCAGATCCTCAGCCAGGCATCCACCGCGATGCTCAGCCAGGCCAACCAGAGCCAGCAGGGCGTGCTCAAACTGCTCGGCTAATCCCGCCACCCGCGCACTTCCGTTACCCCCTCCCGGGTGACGGAGGGGCTCCTTCCTAACCCCCCTTACAGAAGGAACGATCATGACCGTTATCGGCACAAACGTCGCATCACTGCGCGCTGCTAATGCCTCCACCAGCGCGAACGCGGCATTGTCTACCGCCATGCAGCGCCTGTCCACCGGCAGCCGGATCAACTCGGCCAAGGACGACGCAGCCGGCCTTGCGATCTCGGACACGATGACTGCGCAGATCCGCGGCATGAACCAGGGCATCCGCAACGCCAACGACGGCATTGCGATGGCGCAGACCGCAGAAGGCGCGCTGGGTGAAGTCGCCAACATGATGCAGCGCGTTCGCGAACTGACCGTGCAGGCGACCAGCGGCACCTACAGCCCGTCGGACAAGACCAACATGCAAGCCGAAGTCTCGGCGCTGAAGACGCAGATGATCTCGACGTTGCAGAATACACAGTTCAACGGTAACAAGCTGTTCGACGGTACCGCAGGTACGGTGTCGACCAGTGGTGGTCCGGCACCAGCACCCGTCACGACAACCAGCACGATCAAAATCCAGGCTGGCGCGACCTCGAACGATGCCATCTCCCTCAAGCTGAACAAGCTGACTGATGACACTGACTTGCTTGCGGTGCTGGGTAACCCTTCGGCACCAGCGCCTGCGCCGGTCGGCTTGGACCTGACCGCCAGTGGCACCAGTAATACTGCGCTCGACACGGTCGATACTGCGCTGAAAAAGATTAGCACCTATCGCGCCAATCTCGGTGCGGCGCAGAACCAGTTGCAGTCGGCGGTGAACAATCTCACCACCAACACGACCAACCTCACCGCGGCGAAGAGCCAGATCATGGACGCGGACTTCTCCACCGAGACGACCGCCCTCGCCAAGGCGCAGATCCTCAGCCAGGCCTCGACCGCGATGCTCGCCCAGGCGAACCAGAGCCAGCAGGGCGTGATGAAGCTGCTCCAGTAATTCCCAGTTTCCAGTAACCGCGTACTTCGGCACGGGCACCGCCCCCCCAAGGGTGCCCGGACCGGACCGAGCTCGTCCCCCAAGGTCGAGCCAGCCAGAGCCCCGGTGGTCGCACGACCGCCGGGGTTTTCGGCTGATGTTCCGTCATTCCGGCGAACGCTGGAATGGCGAAGGCAACCTTATCGATGCGCGGCCCGCGCCAGCCGGTCGTTGATCGCCTCGCCCAATCCTTCGCGCGGGATCGGCGCGACCGCGATGCCCGACGCGGCGCTCGCATCCGCGCGGTGCAGCGCATCGAACAGCCGCGCCGCCGCCTCGACCAAGTCGCCCGACGCCGACAGCGTATCGTCCCCTATTATAGAGTCATAGCCGATCAGCCACTCGCCCTCGCGCCGCGCAGTCGCGTCCAGCCGCAACGGCTTGGCTGGCGCATAATGCGTCGCGAGCTGCCCCGGCGCGGTGATCGCCCCGCCCTCGCCACGCCGCTCGACCGCAAACGGCAAGTCGGCGGCGGTGATCGGCCCGGGCCGCAGGATCGTGCGGCCTGCGACGATCGTCGACTCCACCCCCGCCGTGCACGCGCCATCGTCGACGATCAGCGGTACCCGCGTGCCTAGTCTCGCCGCGACATGCTCCGCCCGCGTCGGGCTCAGCCCGTTGCTCGCATTGGCGGAGGGCGCGGCCAGCGGCGCCCCGCTGGCGGCGAGCAGCGCCTGCATGGCGCGATGCCGCGGCACCCGAATGGCGATCGTGTCGAGCCCCGCCGTCACCAGCGCGGCAATCCCCCCATCGGCACGCAGCGGCAGCACCAGCGTCAGCGGTCCGGGCCAGAACCGCGCCGCGAGATCGCGCGCATCGTCGTCGAACGTCGCGAGTCCCTCGGCGGCGGCAAGGTCGGGCACATGCACGATCAGCGGATTGAACGCGGGCCGCCCCTTGGCCGCATAGATCCCTGCGACGGCGTCCGCGTTCCGCGCATCGGCGGCGAGGCCATAGACCGTCTCGGTCGGCACCGCGACGCATTCTCCCCGACCGATTCGCGCCGCCGCCTCGTCGATCGCGGCCATGCCGTAGGGTAAGATGCGCGGGTTTGGATCGGCCATCGTCCGGCGCTATATCGCACGCGTCCTGAGGAGAGAATGATGTCCTTCACTGCCGCCGTCGCCGACCAGCGTTTCGTGCTGGAGCATGTCGTGAAGATCGACGAATTGAGCGGTACGGATCGCTTCGCCGCCGCCAGCGCCGATGTGATCGACGCCGTGCTGGAGGGCGTGGCCGACTTCGCCGCCGGCGAATGGGCGCCGCTCAACCGTGAGGGCGATACCGTCGGCGCGAAATGGACGCCCGAGGGCGTGCACATGCCGGCAACCTTCATCAAGGCGTACCATGATTACGTCGAGGGCGGCTGGGGCACGATCGGCGTGCCGGAGGATTTCGGCGGTCAGGGCCTGCCCTTCGCGATCCAGACCGCGGTGCTCGATACGCTCGGCTCCGCCAACATGGGCTTCGCGCTCTGCCCGACGCTCACCGTCGGCGCGATCGAGGCGCTGATCCACCACGGCACCCCCGAACAGCAGGCGCAATATTTGCCGCACCTCGCCACCGGCGCCTGGACCGGCACGATGAACCTCACCGAACCACAGGCGGGCAGCGACGTCGGCGCGCTCCGCGCGACCGCCAAGCCGCTTGGTGACGGCAAGTGGAGCATCAAGGGCACCAAGATCTACATTTCGTTCGGCGACCACGACATGGCCGACAATATCGTCCACCTCGTCCTCGCCCGCACGCCAGACGCGCCGGTGGGCACGCGCGGCATCAGCCTGTTCCTCGTGCCGAAATATCGCCTCAACGCGGATGGCACCCCCGGCGACTTCAACGACGTGCGCGTCGTGTCGATCGAGCACAAGATGGGGCTCCACGCCTCGCCGACCTGCGTGCTCAGCTTTGGCGATCATGACGACTGCATCGGCGAGCTGATCGGCGCCGAACATGGCGGCATGCGCGCGATGTTCACGATGATGAACAACGCGCGCCTCAACGTCGGCCTGCAGGGCGTGCAGGTGGCCGAAGGCGCGACGCAGAAGGCGGTCGCCTACGCGCTCGAACGCGTCCAGTCGGCGCGCGCGGGCTCGCCCAATAAGGAGGCGGTGCGCATCGTCGAGCACCCCGACGTCCGCCGCATGCTGCTGCGCATGAAGGCGCAGACCCAGGCCGCGCGCGCGCTCGTCTATTATGCCGCGGGCCAGGTCGATCGCGCCGGCCTCGGCGATGCCGCGGCGAAGAACCGGCTGGAGGTCGTCACCCCGCTCGCCAAGGCGCACGGCACCGACATCGGCAATGAAGTCGCCAGTCTCGGCGTCCAGGTCCATGGCGGCATGGGCTATGTCGAGGAAACCGGCGCTGCGCAGTATTTCCGCGATGCGCGCATCACCCCGATCTACGAAGGGACGAACGGCATCCAGGCCGCCGACCTCGTCGGCCGTAAGCTGTCCCTGGAGAACGGTGCCGCCTTCGCCGCGCTCGTCGCCGACATGCGCGCCGAGGCGCAGCACCCCGAGCTCGTCGCGCTGATCGACGCGGTCGACCAGATCGCACACCGCCTCGCGACGGCGGACGCGGACGACAAGCTCGCGGCGAGCTATCCGTTCCTGACCATGACCTCGGTCGCGACCTGCGGCTGGCTGATGGAACGCGAAGCCCGCCATGCGACGGGCGATGAGGACTTTGCGCAGATGAAACGCGCCAGCGTCGCCTTCTACCTCGACCAGATCGTCCCCGAAGCGCTCGGCCTGAAGGCAGCGGCCACCGCGAAGGCCGACGTCCTCTATTCGGTCTCCGCGGAGGCTTTCGCCGCCTAAAGTGGTCCTCCCCGGAACGGGGAGGGGGACCGCCCGGCGCAGCCGGGTGGTGGAGGGGCAGACGCGAGCGACGCACTGCTTGGCTGCCCCTCCGTCAGCCTTCGGCTGCCACCTCCCCGTACCGGGGAGGAGCGAGAATCGCCCCACCTCCCCCGTCACTCCGGACTTGTTCCGGGGTCCACTCCTCCGCACGGGCCGTCCTCTCGGCTCCAAGCCCTCCACCCAGCCGCACGGTGGACTCCGGAACACGTCCGGAGTGACGAGGGAGATGCGGCGATCCCCCGGCAAACCGCCCCCTTGCCAATCCCGGCATTCCTCCCGAAGACCCCACCCATGTTCGACCTTGACGCCTATTTCGCCCGCATCGGCCTGCCCGCCCGCGTCACTCCTGATTCGGAAGGCCTCGGCCGCCTGCAACGCGAACACCGCCTGTCGATCCCGTTCGAAAACCTCGATGTCCGCTTGAACCGCGGCATCGGGATCGACAGCGCATCCGTCTTCACCAAGCTCGTCACCAACCGCCGCGGCGGCTATTGCTTCGAACACAACCGCCTGTTCCTCGACGCGCTCGCCGCGCTGGGTTTCGAGGCGCGCCCGCTGCTCGCCCGCGTCTGGCTCGGCGCCACCGAGACGCCGCCGCTCACCCACACCCTGGCCCTTGTCACGATCGACGGGCGCGACTGGATCGCTGACGCGGGCTTCGGCGGCAGCTACGCCCCCGTCATGGCGCTGGTCGACGGCTGGGAAGTCGACGCCCCCGACGGCGCGCGCTTCCGCCTCACCCGCGACGACGCGCACGGCTGGATGCTGCTGCGCCGGGGCGATGCCGGTTCGACCGACGGCCGCGGGGCAGGGGAGGGCTGGCAACCGCAATACAGCTTCGACGAACGCCAGGTGGCCGACGCCGATCTCGCGCTGTCCAACCACTGGACATCGACCGCGCCGCAGAGCCGCTTCACACAAGCGACGATCGCCAGCATCGTCCTGCCGCACGGCCTCGCCAGCCTCACCGATCGCCGCTACCACCGCCGCGCCGGCGACAAGGACGCCGATGCCGAGATCACCGATCCCCGCGTCTACCGCATGCGCATGTCGCTGATGTTCGGCATCGATCTCACCGCAGACGAGGTCGCCTCGCTCGAACTGTTCTGATCGACCGGCCGCCGCGTCACCGCTCGCACCTAACGCGCCCTTTACCCTTCCCAAAGCTTGCGCCGCTATCATGCGGCGATGACGAACGGTCTGCGCGGCGGAGAGTGGGTGACGGCGGCACGCGTGCGGCGCATATGCCTGCTGCTGCTCGCCGCGACGATCCTGGGCTATGCCGCGCTGCTCGCGACGTCGCACGGCACGCTCGACACTATGGGCCGGCCGCTCGGCACCGATTTCTCCGACGTCTATGCCGCGGGCCGCATGGCGCTGGACGGTCGTGCCGCCGCGGCATGGGACTGGCGCGCCCATTATGCGGTGCAGCAGGCGATCCACGGCTCCGCGACCGTCCCCTTCTACGGTTGGCATTATCCGCCGCCCTTTCTGCTGCTCGCGACGCTGCTCGCGCTGCTTCCCTATGCGGCGGCGCTCGGCCTGTGGCAGGGGACGACGCTGGCGCTGGCGGCCGGCGTCGCGGGCGCGATCGTTCCCGGGCGGGGTACGACGCTCGCCGTGCTTGCCGCGCCCGTCACCTTCCTGTGCCTCGGCCACGGCCAGAACGCCTTCCTTACCGCCAGCCTGCTCGGCGGCGGGCTGTATTGGCTCGATCGCAAGCCCTGGCACGCCGGGCTGCTGCTCGGCGCGCTCGTCTACAAACCGCAATTCGCCGTGCTGCTCCCGGTCGTGCTGATCGCCGCGGGCAACCGCCGGGCCTTTGCCGGGGCGGCGCTGTCGTCGCTCGGCATCGTCGCGCTGACGCTGGCGATCTGGGGCTGGCCGGTGTGGGAGGCGTTCCGCGCGTCGCTCGCACCCACCCGGACGATCGTCATCGAACAGGGCGCGACGGGGTGGGAAAAGATCGTCACCACCTTTGCCGCGGTCCGCGCGCTCGGGCTGCCGATCCCGCTCGGCTATGTCGCGCAAGGGCTATCGACCGCGCTGTCGCTGATCGGCGCAGGCCTGGCCGCGCGCTATGCGAGCGGAGCCGTTCGGGGTGCCGCGGTCTGTGCGGCGGCATTGCTGTCGACCCCCTATGCGCTCGACTATGATCTGGTGATCCTCGGCGCGGCGATCTGCTTCCTCGTCGCCGATGCGCGGGAGCGGGGCTGGCTGACATGGGAAAAGAGCCTGCTCGCCATCGCGTATCTCGTTCCGCTCGCCGGACGGCAGCTCGCCGCGCTCACCCTCGTGCCGCTCGACTGGCTGGCGGTGGTGGCGGTGTTCGGGATCGCGATGCGGCGCGGCTGGTGCCTCGACGGCGTTCCGCTCCGCGCTCAGGCCTTCTCGCGCTCCAGCAGGTCCGCCGCGTCGAGCCCGAGTAGGTCGATATAGCCCCGGATGCGCGGCCATTGGTTCTCGACGAAGTTCGCCCGCTCCGCCGCGCGCAGCTTCTCGGCGGCACCCGGCAGCACGAACATGCCGACGCCGCGCCGCACCTCGACATAGCCGTCGTCCTGAAAGCTCTGATAGGCCTTGGCGACGGTCAGCGGGTTGGCGCCATGTTCGGCGGCGAAGGCGCGGACCGAGGGAAGCTGGTCGCCCGTGCGATAATCCCCGCGCAGGATGCCGGCGGCGATGGTCCCCCGCAGCCGGATATAGACCGGGCTGTCCTCGGTGCTGAGCGCTGTCATGCTGCTTTAATACACCAGCGACGCATAAGGTCCATCCCAAACCTTTCCGTCCAGAACCGTCCGATCACGGCCAGTGGCTGACGATCCGTCCCAGATCGGGCCGCGGCCGTTCGTCGAGCGGGCGGCCGGGCGTGCCGAGGAAGACGAAGCCCGCGATCCGCTCGTGGGCGGCACCGAACGCATCGCGCACCGCATCCGAAAACGTCGGCCAGCCGGTCAGCCACCCGCCGGCGAAGCCCATGGCATGCGCCGCATGCAGCAGGTTCATCGTCGCCGCACCCGCCGACAGCTCCTGCTCCCAGGCTGGGATGTGGCTGGTCGTGCTCGGCGACGACAGCACTACGACCAGCGCCGGCGCCTGATGCGCGAACTGTTCCAGCGATTCGATCTCCGCCCGCGCCGCCTGCGGTCGCTCGGCGCGGTAGGCATCTGTGATGACCGTCGCCAGCGCCGCGCGATCGTCGACGATGACGAAGCGCCAGGGGGCAAGCTTGCCGTGATCTGGCGTGCGCGCGGCGATCGCGATTATCTGCTCGAGCTGCGCCGCATCGGGGCCGGGCGCGACCAAGTCGCGCGGCTTGCCCGATCGGCGCGTGGCGAGGAGCGACAGCGGCGTGGAGGTGTCGTTGAACATGGCCGCGCACATAGGGCGCCCCCGCCAATGTTTACATAGGCCGATGTTTACAGCCGCGGCAATGTCGTTACTCTCGATACCATTAACGAAGATGCGCGCGCAGCGGTGCCGCACAGTTTCAGGGAGCGTAACGAATGGTGGACACCCCGACCGCGGACAACCGCGGCGAGCCTGACATCAGCCATATCAACCCGGCCGCGGAACAGACGTGGTTCGGCCATCCGCGCCAGCTTGCCCGCCTGTTCACCACCGAGATGTGGGAACGCTTCGGCTATTACGGCATGCGCGCGCTGCTGACGCTCTATCTGACGCAGCATTTCCTGTTCGGCGACCGCGCCGCGACCGGCCTGTACGGCGGCTATACCGCGCTCGTGTACCTGACCCCGCTGGTCGGCGGCTATCTCGCCGACCAGTATCTCGGCTCCAAGCGCGCGGTGAAGTTCGGCGCGATCCTGATGGCGCTGGGCTATTTCACCCTCGCCTTCGGTGGGCAGCCCGCCAAGCCCTATGCGACGATCGATGGTCAGCGCTACGAGGTGGCGGTCGAACGCGTGAACGGTGCGGAGACGCGCTACGTCGTCGACGGCGCGCAGAAACTGGCGATCAAGGGCAATGACGACGGCACGGTCGCGCTGCTCGGGGCCGATGGCCAGCCGCAGCGGACGATCGCCAAGGGCGGCTTCGCCTCCGACGGCGAGCGCAACCCCTTCTACACGACGCTGATGCTCATCGCCTTGTGCATGATCTCGGTCGGCAACGGCTTCTTCAAACCCAATATCTCGACCATGGTGGGTGAGCTCTACGCCCAGGGCGACCGGCGCCGCGACAGCGGCTTCACCATCTTCTACATGGGCATCAACCTCGGCTCGCTGCTGTCGCAGTTCCTGTGCCCGCTGCTCGCCGTCGGCATCCCCGGCGTGTGGGAAGGGCTTGGCTGGTGGGCGGGCTTCGGCCTTGCCGCGGTCGGCATGCTGCTGTCGTGGATGCTGATCCAGTTCGATGGCGGCCGCCTCAACGGCTATGGCGAACAGCCCGCAGGCCAGCCCGCCAACCGCACCGTCGGCATCTATGCGGCGGCGTTAATCGGCATTCCGCTCTTCTACCTGCTGTTCGTCAACCTGATGAACAGCGCTGAATCGACGGCGGGCGCAGGCTCGATCGTCGCTTACGTCCTGGCGCTGCCGCTGATGGGTAAGCTGCTGTTCGGCACCTTCATCATCGCCGTCCCCGGCATCCTGATCTGGAGCTTCGTGTCGGGCAGCCGCACCGAATTTCAGATGATGCTGGCGGCGATGGTGCTCATCACCTTCAACGTCGTCTTCTGGACCCTGTTCGAACAGGCCGGCTCCAGCCTCACCCTGTTCGCCGACCGCAACACCGACCTTCACATCTTCGGCTATCCCATCTCGGCCGGGCAGACGCAGACGTTCAACGCGCTGTTCATCGTGGTGCTGGCGCCGATCATGGCGGCGATGTGGACGAAGCTCGCTGCCGCAGGCCGTGAACCGTCGATCCCGGTCAAGTTCGGCATCGCGCTGATGGGCGTGGGCGCCGGCTTCCTGTTCCTCGTCTTCGGCAGCCGCTTCGTCGGCCCCGATTTCAAGGTCGGCATCTGGTGGCTCGCGGGCCTGTACCTGATCCACAGCCTCGCCGAGCTGTGCATCTCGCCGGTCGGCCTGTCGATGATCACCAAGCTGTCGATCGCGCGCATCGTCGGGCTGATGATGGGCGTGTGGTTCCTGTCGATCTCGGTCGCGCAGTACTTCGCCGGCATGATCGCGCAGGTCGCCAGCGTCGAGACGGTCGGTGGACAGGTGACCAACCTCAAGGTCAGCCTCGACACCTACAACGGCGTCTTCACCCTGATCGCCGAATGGGCGATCGGCCTCGGCATCGTCCTGCTGCTGCTGTCCTGGCCGCTGAAGAAGTGGATGCACGGGGTGAAGTAATCCCAATTCCTCCCCTGCGAACGCAGGGGAGGGGGACCGCCGCCGAAGGCGGTGGTGGAGGGGCGGTGCGCAGCACCGGCTTCGCCGGCCCCTCCGCCACCCGGCTGCGCCGGGCGGTCCCCTCCCCGCGAAGCAGGGAGGATTTAAATACGCCGCCCGACAACACTCGTCACCGCGACATCCATCGTCACGTTGCCCACCGTCCGGAACAGGTCCGGCACCGTCTCCACCGCGACCAGCAGCCCCAAAGCTTCGATCGGCACCCCCATTGCGAACGCCACCGGCGCCACGCTCGCGAAGAAGCTGATCGTCCCGGGCAACGACACCGACCCCATCGTCGTGATCGCCGCGGTCGCCACGCCGGCCGCCAGCTGCCCCGGCCCGATCGGCACCCCCAGCCAGTGCGCGACGTACAGCGCCACCGCGAGGTTCATCGCCGGGCTGGTCGCACGAAAGATCGCCACCGCCACCGGCAGCACGATGCCCGCGGTCGCCGGCGCGACGCCGATCGTCTCCGACCCCTTCAGCATCGCCGGCAGCGACGCGAGCGACGATTGCGTGCTGATCGCGATCCCCTGCGCCGGGGCCACTGCCTTGGCAAAGCTCCGCAACGGCACACCCCCGAACACCCGCGCCACGCCATAGCCCGCCAGCAGCACGATGAAGCCGATCGACGACACCAGTACGATGTAATGCACCAAAGCCCCGAACGCCGCCGCCCCGGTCCGCGCGCCGACGCCATAGGCCAGCGCGAAGATGCCGATCGGCGCCAGCTTCAACACCCAGCCGATGATGACCAGCATCGCGTCGGTGATGCTCTGGAACAGGTCGGTCAGCCGCCGCCGCGACTCCGCCTCCAGCCGCGTGATCGCAAAGGCGAAGGCGAGCGTGAACACCGTCAGCGGCAGGAAGGCATCGCCAGACGCCGCCGCGACGACATTGGTTGGCACGATAGTATTGAAGAAATCCGCCAGCGTCGGCACCTTGCCCATCACCGGCGCCTGCGTCAGCGCCGCGCGTAGCGCCTGCGACCACGCCTCGGGCAACGGCCAGGCATCGAGCAGCAGCGGCATCACCGCCGCGGACATCAGCGTCGTTCCCCATAGCACCACCACGAACAGCGCCACCGCGCGGCCTGCGATCCGACCGGCGCGCGCCGCTTCCGCGGTCGCGGCGATCCCCGTCGCCAGCAGCCCCACGATCAGCGGCACGATCACCATCTGCAGCCCATGCAGCCACGCCTCGCCGATCGGCTGCGTCACGCTCGTCGCCGCCAACGCCCAGCCGCGGTCCAGCGCCACCCCCAACATGCCGAGCGCGATGCCGGCGACGAGGGCCAGAAGGATACGGGTGGCTTGCGACATCGGGTTCCTTGGCGCATCGGGGCATGAGAAAACGCATAGCGGGACGGAAACCACGCGATGGCAAGGAAATACTTCGGCACCGACGGCATTCGCGGGCTGACCAACGCCGGCGCGATGACCGCGGCGATGGCGATGAAGGTCGGCATGGCGGCCGGCGCCTACTTCCAACGCGGCGATCACAAGCATCGCGTGCTGATCGGCAAGGACACGCGCCTATCGGGCTATATGCTCGAATCGGCGCTGGTCGCCGGCTTCACCAGCGCCGGCATGGACGTCATCATGGTCGGCCCACTGCCGACGCCAGCGGTCGCGATGCTCACCCAAACGATGCGCGCAGACATTGGCGTCATGATCTCGGCAAGCCACAACCCCTTTGCCGACAATGGCATCAAGCTGTTCGGACCGGACGGCTACAAGCTCTCCGACGATGCCGAACTCACCATCGAAGGGCTGATCGACAGCGACGTGCCACTCGCACCGGCTGCGCAGATCGGCCGCGCCCGCCGCATCGAGGACGCGCAAGGCCGCTACATCCACTTCGCCAAGAACACCTTCCCCAGCGACCTGCGGCTTGATGGCCTGCGCGTCGTCATCGATTGCGCGAACGGCGCTGCCTACAAGGTGGCGCCGTCGGCGCTGTGGGAACTCGGCGCAGACATCGTCGCGATCGGCATCACCCCCAATGGCACCAACATCAACGACGGCGTCGGCTCCACCGCACCGCAGACGCTATCGGAGACCGTGGTGGCCTCCGGCGCCGATATCGGCATCGCGCTCGACGGCGACGCCGACCGCCTGATCGTCGTCGACGAGACCGGCCGCGTCGTCGACGGCGACCAGCTGATGGCGACGATCGCCGCCGGCTGGGCACGCCGCGGCCGGCTGGCGGGCGGCGGCCTCGTCGCGACGGTCATGTCCAACCTCGGCCTCGAACGCCACCTCAAGGCGCAGGGGCTGGGCCTCGTCCGCACATCGGTCGGCGACCGCTACGTCCTCGAAAAGATGCGCTCGTCGGGCTACAATGTCGGCGGCGAACAGTCCGGCCATATCATCCTGTCGGACTATGGCACCACCGGCGACGGCCTCGTCGCGGCCTTGCAGGTGTTGGCCGAGCTGAAGCGCGCGGGCGCACCGGCGAGCGAGGTCCTCCACCGCTTCGAACCGCTGCCGCAGCTGCTCAAGAACGTCCGCTTCGCCGGCGGCAAGCCGCTGGACGCGCAATCGGTCAAGGATACGATCGCCGCCGCCGAGGCCGAACTCGCCGGCACCGGCCGCCTCGTCATCCGCCCCTCGGGCACCGAACCGGTGATCCGCGTGATGGCGGAGGGCGACGACGCGGCGCAGGTCGAAACCATCGTCGACCGCATCTGCGACGCCGTCCGGCAGGCTGCCGCCTGATGCTCGAGATGCGCCCCGACTGCGAACGCTGCGGTACCGACCTGCCCGCCGACGAACCGGGTGCGTTCATCTGCTCGATGGAATGCACCTTCTGCACCGAATGCGCCGACGCGCTCGACGAACGCTGCCCAAGCTGCGGCGGCGAACTCCTCGACCGTCCGACGCGGATCGGCAAAACACTGAAGGCGAACCCGGCGAGTACGGAACGCCGCCACAAGGGCTGACCTTCACTTCGTCATCCCGGCGGATGCCGGGATGACGAGGGGGGCGTGCAAACCGCTGTCCTACACGCCCCAAACTATGCCATGGCGAACCCCCATGGTTATCCAGACCAGCCGAGCCGTCGCCATCGCTATCTCAACGCCCGCGCACGGCGAGCGATTCCGGACGTCACGTACCGTCCACTTCGTCCACTTCCGGCGCGAATCATGATCCCCCGCGTCCTCATCATCGCCGGCTCCGATTCGGGCGGCGGCGCCGGGATCCAGGCGGATATCAAGACCGTCACGATGCTCGGCGGCCATGCCATGACCGCGATCACCGCGATCACCGCGCAAAACACGCTGGGCGTGCAGGCGGTGCATGCCGTCCCCGCCGACATGGTCGTCGCGCAGATGAAGAGCGTGATCGACGACCTCGGCGTCGACGCGGTGAAGATCGGCATGATCGGCTCGGCTGACATTGTTCATGCCGTTGCCGACGTACTCGAGACGCTCGACGTGCCGATCGTTTTCGACCCCGTGATGATCGCGACCAGCGGCTCGGTGCTCGCCGATACCGACACGATCGCCGCGTTCGCGCGGCTTATCGCCTGTGCCACGCTGGTCACGCCCAACCTGCCTGAACTCGCCGCGCTCGGCGGTCTCGACGCGGTGTGCGCGAGCGGGGCGGCGGTGCTTGCCAAGGGCGGCCACGCCGACGGCGCGAGCGTGACCGATCGCCTGATCCTTGCCGACGGAACCGAGCAGAGCTGGTCCGCCCCCCGCATCGACACGCGGCATAGCCACGGCACCGGCTGCACGCTGGCGAGCGCGATCGCGACCGGCCTCGCCGCAGGGTTGCCGCTCGCCACGGCGGTCGCGCGCGGCATCGGCTTCGTGCGGCTGGCGCTGCACGAGGCGCCGGGCCTAGGCGCCGGTCATGGCCCGATGGGACACGGCCGCGTCCGGCTCGATCATGATATCGGCGGCCCCAGTCCCAATCAGGTGACGTTGCCCGCGACCGATCATGCCGCCTCCTTTGCCTTCTACCGCGACCTCGGCCTCACCCCGATCGTCGAGAGCGCCGACCGCTACGCGCGCTTCGAAAGCGCCGCCGGCACGACGCTGTCGATCAAGGCGGCGGGCGAGATCGACGACCGCCCGATCCTGTTTTTCGAAACCGCCGACCTCGACGCGGCCGTCGCCCGCCTGCGCGCCGCCGGCCACCCGGTCGCCGATCCGGTCGCGCAGCCCTGGGGCTGGCGCGAGGCGCGGGTCACCGATCCCGCCGGCAATGCGCTCTGTCTCTACACCGCTGGCGAATACCGCCGCTTCCCGCCATGGCGCCTCGCATGCCCGGACTGAAGCATGAGAAAGCCTGCCTGCCCCCCGTCGCCGGGGTGGACGAGGCGGGGCGCGGGCCGCTCGCCGGCCCGGTGGTCGCCGCCGCGGTGGTGCTGCCGGCCAAGGGCACACCGCGCGGCATCGACGATTCGAAAAAGCTCTCGGCGACCGAACGCGCCCGCCTCTGCACCCTGATTCAAACCCGCGCCGTTTTCGGCATCGGCATCGTCGAGGCGGACGAGATCGACACCCTCAACATCTATTGGGCGACGATGAAGGCGATGACGCTCGCGGTCGATGCGTTGACGGTGAAGCTCGGCTGCGATCCCGGCCATGTCCTGGTCGACGGCAACCGCCTGCCGCGCTGGTCGTACGCCGCCACCGCGATCGTCAGCGGCGACGCACACAGCCTGTCGATCGCCGCCGCTTCGATCATCGCCAAGGAAACCCGCGATGCGATCATGCTCGATCACGCCGCGGCCCATCCGCAGTACCATTGGCATTCGAACAAGGGCTACG
>ERZ941706.375-NODE-375-length-15086-cov-4.521988_pt1 | contig 15086 bp, 15 predicted proteins | sample MGYA00521232_ERZ941706 | MGnify/ENA primary metagenome ERZ941706 (study PRJEB32759, sample SAMN07749893) | skin metagenome | biome: transportation; feature: city; material: polyester macromolecule | host: Homo sapiens | place: Hong Kong:ER line | collected...
GCCGACCGCTGCCCCGGCCGCTGCGCGTGCGGCGGCAGCGCGAGTCGCGGGACTGGCGCCGGGTGCGGTGGTGATCCACCCGACGCTGGCGGGCGGCGGCTTCGGGGCAGGGCTGGAGACGATCGTCGCCGAACAGGCGGCGCTGCTCGCAATGCGGCTGAAGCGGCCGGTGAATCTCGTCTGGTCGCGGGGCGAGGAGACGCTGCACGACCGCTTCCGCCCGCCTGCGCGGGCGACGCTGCGGGCGCGGCTGTCGGGCAACGGCGCCATCGCCGCCTGGGATGCGGCAATCGCCGCGCCCGCCACGGGGCATGCGCTCGCCCGCCGGTTGCTGCCCGGCGCCGGTGCGCTGCTCGGGCGTGGCGATCCCTATGCGGTGGCGGGGGCGGCGCCGGTCTATCGCATCCCGGCCTATGCCATCGCGCACCATCCGGCCGAGATCGGCGTCGCGACGGGGCACCTGCGCGGTGGCGCGCATGGCTACACCGCCTTCTTCACCGAATGCTTCCTCGACGAGCTGGCGCATGTCGCGGGGACCGAGCCGCTGTCCTTCCGGATCGGCATGCTGGGCGGCGAGCCGCGGCTGGCGCGGTGCCTCACCACCGTCGCTGCACTCGGCGGATGGGATGGCGGCGCGGACGGTTCGGGACAGGGGATCGCCGCGCACGCCTTTCGCGGCAGCCGTATCGCGGTGCTTGCCGAAGTGTCCGGGGAAGATGGCGCCCGCATCCGCGTCGACCGGCTGGTCGCCGCCGTGGATTGCGGGCGCATCCTCAACCCCGACCTGGTGCGCCAGCAGATCGAGGGCGGCCTGATCTTCGGCATGGCGCAGGCGCTCGGCGCCTCGACGGGGATCGCCGGCGGGCGAACGCGGGCGCGCGGCTTTGCCGGGCTGGGCCTGCCGCGACTGGCCGACAGCCCCGACATCGTCGTCGAGCTGATCGCATCGGGCGAGGCGCCGGGCGGGGTGGGGGAGCTGGGCGTGCCCGCCGTCGCGCCGGCGATCGCCAATGCGATCTTCTCCGCGACCGGTAGGCGGCTGCGTCAGCTGCCGCTACAGCCGGGGGCATGATCCGTCCCGCCGGCCATCCCGCGATCCCGTCCCGCAACATCGGGGTCCTGCTCACCAACCTCGGTACGCCCGATGCGCCCGACACCCGATCGGTGAAGCGCTACCTCGGCGAATTCCTGTCCGACCGGCGCGTCGTGGAGATCCCGCCGATCGCATGGCAGCCGATCCTGCGCGGCATCATCCTTAACACCCGGCCGAAGAAGTCGGCGCATGCGTACGGGCTGGTGTGGAGCGAGGAGGGATCGCCGCTCGCCGCGATCACCCGGCGGCAGGCGCGTGGGCTGGAAGGGGCGTTCGGCGACGGTGTGATCGTCGATTACGCGATGCGCTATGGCAATCCGGCGATTGCGGATCGGCTCGGCGCGCTGAAGGCGGCGGGGTGCGAGCGCATCCTGATCGCGCCGCTCTACCCGCAATATTGCGCCGCGACCACCGCGACTGCGAACGACAAGGCGTTCGTGGCGCTGGCCGGCATGCGCTGGCAGCCGGCGATCCGCACCCTGCCGCCCTATCACGACGATCCCGCCTATATCGCCGCGTTGAAGGACAGCATCGAAACGCAGATCGCCGCCCTCGATTTCGTGCCGGAGCGGATCATCGCGAGCTTCCACGGCATGCCGAAGCGGACGCTGGAACTGGGCGACCCCTATCACTGCCACTGTCAGAAGACTGCGCGGTTGCTCTCCGAAGCGATGGGTCGGGAATTGATCGTCGCGTTCCAGTCGCGATTTGGTCCCGCGAAGTGGCTGGGGCCGGCGACCGACGAGACGCTGGAGGCGCTGCCGGCGCAAGGCGTACGCAAGGTCGCGGTGGTGGCGCCGGGGTTCTCCGCCGATTGTCTGGAAACGCTGGAGGAACTGGCGATCCGGGGACGCGAGAGCTTCATGACGGCGGGGGGAACGGATTTCGCCTATCTGCCGTGTCTCAATGACAGCGCGGGCGGTATGGCGATGCTGCGGACGCTGATCGCGCGCGAGCTACAGGGCTGGATTCCGTAACGAAATATGTGAAATCCGGAACGGCCATTGCCTCTGCCCGAACGCCCGCCTAGCCTCGCAGGCAACATCTAACGGGAGAGGTTGGCATGGCCAGAGTAGCGATCGTCACCGGCGGAACGCGTGGCATCGGCGAGGCGATCAGCCTTGCCCTGAAGGACGCCGGCATTACCGTTGCCGCCAATTACGCGGGTAACGACGAACGCGCGCGCGAGTTTACCGAGCGGACCGGCATCGCCGCCTATAAATGGGACGTGGCGGATTATGATGCCTGTCAGGCGGGCTGCGCCAAGGTCGCCGACGAGCTGGGGCCGGTCGACATCGTGGTCAACAACGCCGGCATCACCCGCGACGGCACGATCCTGAAGCTGACGTACCAGGCGTGGAAAGAGGTGATCGATACGAACCTCGGCGGCTGTTTCAACATGGCGAAGGCGACCTTCCCCGGCATGCGCGAGCGCAAATGGGGGCGGATCGTCAACATCGGCTCGATCAACGGCCAGGCGGGGCAATACGGCCAGGTGAACTATGCCGCGGCGAAGAGCGGCATCCACGGCTTCACCAAGGCGCTGGCCCAGGAAGGCGCGCGCATCGGCGTGACGGTCAACGCGATCGCGCCCGGCTATATCGACACCGACATGGTCGCCGCAGTGCCGAGCGACGTGCTGGAAAAGATCGTCGCCAAGATCCCGGTCGGTCGCCTGGGCCAGGCGAGTGAGATCGCACGCGGCGTCGCCTTCCTGTGTTCGGACGAGGCGGGGTTCGTGACCGGATCGACGCTGAGCATCAACGGCGGGCAGCATATGTATTGACGGGCGACGGCCCGCAGCTTGGCTGCGGGCCGGTGCGCGCGAGGCGCGCATCGCCCGTCACGGCCGGCGGGTCGCCCGGCCAAGGGCGAACCCGTCCGACGACGGCTTTGCCGGCGTCCTGATAGGATCGTGACGCAAACCGCGGGCGTGCGTCAGCCCCGCCGAACTGTGTCGACATGAGCTTCTTCCGGCATCCCCCGTGCCGCACACCCACACCGTCGGTCACCCGGAGGAGCCCCCCGGCTCCCGCGCCTCAAAGCGCCCGCTTCAGCGCCCAGCTCACGTTGGCTCCACCCGCCGGCGCCTCGCCACCGACGACCAGCTGCTGCGTCGCGATCGGGCGGCCTTCGCCGTCGATCCACAGCGAATCCTCGATCGTCAGCGTGCCGCCGCGGCAGCGGAACTGCCACAGCGCGCCCCCCCCTGTTCCTTGGCTTGGCAGGCGGAGCAGCGCGGCGAGCCCGTCGGCGGTGGGCGAAGCCTGAACGCCGCTGCCAAGGTGGAAGCGGATGGCGAAGGGCACCATGCCCGCCTTGCGGCGGCGCCCCTGTGGCAGCAGCGCATCTTCGCCGCGCAGCTCCTTGCCGTCGCCGGTCAGCATCAGCTGGCGACGATGGACGAGGCCCCAGCGGCGGACGTAGCCGTCGTGGCTCGCCTCGATCCGGCTCGCGACATCCGATTCCTGGCGCGACAGCTCGACCTGCACGACGCCGCGACCGAGCGTGCCGTCGGCGTGGATCGCGGTCGAGTTCGAATCGCCCATGGTCAGCGTCGAATGCGCGGCGGTGGTGCGCAGCCCTTCGGCAAAGGCGGCGGGCAGTTGCGCGACCGCGGCGCGCGCACCGCCGCAATTGACGATCAGCCGCTGTTCGCCGTCCGAAAATTCGAAGGCGAGCGTCGAAGCGCAGCCGCCCTCGACCACCTTGGCGATCGGCGGCGGCGCGGCGTCGACGATCAGCACCGCACCGCCCGCGGCGAGCCGCTGATAGCCCCAGTCGCGCGCCTGACGCAGCGGCCGGGTGCGGATGCCGCTCGCCTCGATCAGCGCGGCGAGCGCGTCGGGGGTCGACGGGCCGGCGCCCTGCCAGCTGGACAGCATGCGGTCGCCATGGATGACGCCGAGCAGCGCGGGCACGGCGCGGGCGAGGGCGAGCTGTGCCGCCTCCGGCATCTCCTCGCGGCGCGCGGTATAGACCTCCCGCAGCGTGGCGAGCAGCTGGATCGTGTCGGCGAGCATCGCCGGGCTGCGCGAAACCGAGCCACCGTCATCGGTGAGGCCGCTCGCCAGCGCGCGCGAGAGACCCGCCTCACCGAACGCGCGACGCGGATCGCCGCCGGGGATCAGCAGGCCGGCGGTGATGACCCCGCACCAGGCGGCGATGCGCGGCGCCCCCGGCGGCGCCTTGTCCGCGCCGCGATCGAGATGCCGCGCGCCGCGCGCGAGCGTGTTGAGGACGCTCGAGCGGTAGACCAGGTCGGTCGACGACAGGATCAGCGGCGCGTGGCACGTCCAGTACAGCAGCCGCCGGCCCCACAGGTCGGGCCGCCAGGCAAGGGCATCGACGCGCTCGGCATAATCGTCGAGCCAGCGCGCCATCAGCGCCTCGGCGATCGGGGCCCCCTGCGCCCGCGTCGCGACGGTCGACAGGTCACGCAGCCAGGCGAAGCTGTGGACGTAATCGGCGAACGGCCGGCCCCACTCGCCGCGCTTGAAGGCGAGCGTGTCGATCGGGTGGCTCTCGCCCTGGAACGACAGCTCGCCGCGCAGCAGCGCATGGCCGCGCCGCACGTCGCCGATCATGGGATCGTCGGGCACCGCCACCAGCTTCAGCGGATAGCGGCCCTTCAGCCGCATCGTGTGGATCGGCGTGCGCCAGGTCAGTTTGTGGAAGCGCTCGGCAAGGCGTTCGGCAAGGCTCAACCCCTTGTCGCCGCCGACGCGCATCAGGCGCTTGCCCTCCTCGATCCCGTCGGGTGGGGTGATCGGCTGGCGTTCGGGCGACAGGTCGCTCATCCGCGCAAGGCTGCGATATTGGCGGCGTAGCAGTCGGGCCCGCCACGGAAGGCGGCGGTGCCGGCGACGAGCGCATCGGCGCCCGCTTCGATACAGCGGCGGGCGTGCGTCGCATCGACGCCGCCGTCCACCTCCAGATCGATGGCGCGGCCGCTCGCATCGATCATCTTGCGGATCGCGGCAATCTTCTTCAGCTGGCTGTCGATGAAGCTCTGTCCGCCGAAGCCGGGATTGACGCTCATCACGAGGACCAGGTCGACCATGTCGATCAGGTAATCGAGCATCTTGGCGGGCGTCGCCGGGTTGAGCACGACGCCGGCGCGCTTGCCCAGGCCCTTGATGTGCTGGATCGTGCGATGGACGTGGGGGCCTGCCTCCGGGTGGACGGTGATGCAGTCGGCGCCCGCTTCGGCGAAGGCGTCGAGGTAGAGGTCGACCGGCGCGATCATCAGGTGGACGTCGAACGGCTTTGTCGTGTGCGGGCGTAGCGCCTTCACCACGGCGGGGCCGATGGTGATATTGGGGACGAAATGGCCGTCCATCACGTCGATATGGATCCAGTCGGCACCCGCGGCATCGATGGCGCGCACCTCCTCGCCCAATTTGGCGAAATCGGCGGACAGGATGGACGGGGCGATGCGGACCGGCTGCATGACGGGCTTCTCTAAACCCCTGTGGGGCGATGGCAATGCGGTTGGGGGCGTGTGGCTCGCCTGATATACCCTGTCACCCCGGACTTGTTCCGGGGTCCACTCTGCGGCGAGGGAAGGCTTAGCGCCTCTTGCCCTTCCCCCTGCGGTCCGGTGGACCCCGGAACAAATCCGGGGTGACGGGAGATGTAGGTTGGGCGTCAGCCCTTCCGCCGCAGCCTCGCGATGAAGAAGCCGTCGCAGCCGCCCTCCGCCGCCAGCATGCCGGGCAGTGTGCGGACATAGCCGCCGGGCTGCACGGGCACGCCGGGCGGGAGCAGTGCGTCATCCGGCGCATCGACCGCGTAATCGTCGCGGCTGCTGAGGAAGCGTTCGAGCTGCGCTTCGCCCTCGGCGGGTTCCAGGCTGCACGTCGCGAAGACGAGGCGACCGCCCGGCTTCACCCAATCCGCCGCGCTGGCGAAGATGCGCGCCTGCAGCTCCGCCATCTCCTCGATGATCGCGGGATGGACGCGGTGGAGCACATCGGGATGGCGGCGGAAGATGCCGGTGGCGCTGCACGGCGCATCGATCAGCAGGGCGTCGGCGGGAGCTTCCGGCGCCCATTTGAGCACGTCGGCGGCGATCACCTCTGCCTTCAACCGGGTGCGGAACAGGTTCTCGCGCAGCCGCTTGATCCGCGCATTGGACACATCGACCGCCGCGACGCGATAGCCCGCGGCCGCGAGTTGCAGCGTCTTGCCGCCGGGCGCCGCGCACAGGTCGATCGCCGTTCCCTGGCCCGCGCCGAGCAGGCGCGCAGGGATCGAGGCGGCGATGTCCTGCACCCACCAGCGGCCTTCCGCAAAGCCCGGCAGCTCGGTGACCGCGGCGGCGTCGGTCAGGCGGACGTGGCCGGGCATCAGGCTGGTGCCGCCGAGTTCCCGCACCCAATGCTCGGTCTCGGCCGGATCGGCGAGGCTGAGGTCGAGCGGCGGCGGCGCGGCGATCGCCTGCGCGGCGCCCTCCACCACCTCCGGCCCCCAGACGGCGTCCCAGCGCGCTTCGACCTTCGGCGGCAGCGCAGGGACCTCGGGAAGCAGCACGCCCGAGCGCACGATCGCGCCGAACACGCCGTGCACCAGCTTGCGCGGGCCCCCGTCGACCAGCGGCAGCACGGTCGAGATGGCCGCATGATGCGGCGTGCCGAGCACCAGCGCCTGCACCAGCGCGATGCGCAGCGCCATGCGCGCCTTGGCATCGTCGGGCAGCGGGCGTTCGGTAACCGAATCGATCAGCGCATCGAGATCGGGCAGGCGGCGCAGCACCTCCGCAGCGATGGCGTGCGCCAGGCCGCGGTCGGGGCCGTAGACGTGGCGGGTCGCCGCGACCAGCGCCTGCTCCAGCGGCTCGCCCCGGCGCAGCACCGCGTCGAGCAGGCGGATGGCGGCGCGGCGCGACGGCGTGCCGAGCGGTTCGGCCGGGGCCATGGGCTGACGGTTGAAACGTGGTCGGCGGGAATCGGGCAAAGCTTGTGAAACCTTCGGAGCGGGACGATATGCCAGTCCCTTAGACCGGAGAGACGCGATGGGCCAACGTCCCGCACATGTGAAGCCGCCCGCCTATCTCAGCAAGAACCCGCCGGTGCCACAGCCCGATCCTGTGGCCGAGCCGGAAGAGTCCCAGCGCGAGGACCCGCTGGGCCTCGATCCCACGCGCTATGGCGACTGGGAGCTGAAGGGCATCGCGATCGATTTCTGACGCACCCGTCCGCGGCATGAAGGACCGCGCCGGAACCAAAGGCCGCGGAGCGCGTCCCGCTGTCATGACCATCCGTGCCCGCGCCGGCAGGCGTCTGTTGCCTGTCCTCGTCGCGGTGCCGCTGGTGCTGCTGCTCGTCATTGCGGCGTTTCCGTTCGGGGTGCTGAAGGGCGTGGTCGCGGACCGGTTGACCAAGCGCTTCGGCCGGCCGGTGACGATCGGCAGCCTGGAGCGCGTCGACACGATCGGCTTCACGCCGACGATCCGCGTGCGCGACGTGACCATTCCGCAAGCCGGCTGGGCGGGCAGCGGCGACTTCCTGCGGCTGCGCGAGGCGCGCGTCACCTTTCCGGTATGGCCGCTGCTGACCGGCACGTTCCGCCCCCGCGACATCGTCGCCGATGGGCTGAGCCTGGCGCTGGTCCGCGACGCGAACGGCCGCACCAACTGGGCGCGCCCTGGCAAGGCGGAGAGCGGCGGCGCATCGAGTGATCTTCAGGGGCTGACGATCCGCGACGCCAAGGTCCGTTATCGCGACGACAAGCGCCGCCGCAGCGCCGTCGTGCAGGTCTCGTCCGACGCACAGGGCCTGCGGGCCAAGGGCAATGGCATCATCCGCGGGGTGCCGGTGCGTATCACGCTGGAGGGTGCGTCGGTCGCGCAGCCGACCCCCGGCCCCTGGCCGTTCACCGCCGCGATCGATGGCGATCAGCTCGCCATGCGGGCCAAGGGGACGACCGACGTGCCGCTCGATACCGATGCGATGACGCTGGACATCACCGCGCGCGCCGCCGACCTCCGCCTGATCGACGCGGTGATCGAGGCGGGGCTGTTCGGGACGCAGCCGGTCGCGCTCACCGCGCACGTCCGCCACGACGCGCCCAAATGGATCGTCAACGACCTGAAAGGCACGATCGGCCAGTCGGACATCGCTGGTCATGTCACCGTCGACAAGCAGGACGGGCGGACCAAGCTGGATGGCGCTGTGACCTCCAACCGCTTCGATTTCGACGATTTGTCGTCCGACGAGGGGCGCGCCGAGGCCGCGGCCCGCGAACGGGCGATCGGCCTGCGCGTCGTCCCCGACACGCGCATCGACCTCAGCAAGATCGGCCATACCGACGGGCGGATCGCGGTGCGCATCGCCCGCGTCGTCAGCCGCAGCGGGCCGACGGCGGTGCGCGCGCTGTCGACGGTGCTCGCGCTCGACCATAAGCGGCTCGACCTCACCCCCTTGCGCCTCACCCTTGCCAATGGCGTCGCGCGGGGCACAATGCGCGTCGATCAGCGCGATGGCGCCCCCAGCCCGCGGTTGACGATCGACCTGCGGCTGGAGGGCACGCGGCTCGCGGCCCTGCCGGGGGTCGGCGGCGACTTCACCGGGCGGATCGCGGCTCGGGCGCGCCTCAGCGGGCGCGGCGACACGATCCGGGCCGCCGTCGGGCGATCGGACGGGCGGATCGGCTTCGTGGTGCGCGACGGAACCCTGCCCGAACGCTATGCCGCGGCGCTCGGCTTCGATGCAGGGCGCGCGCTGCTCGCCGGCGATGAGGCGCGCGCGGGGCTGCGCTGCGTCATCGTCGGGCTGCGGGTTGCCGGGGGCGTCGGGCAGGCGCGGCCGCTGATCGTCGATACCAGCGCCAGCCAGCTGCGCGGCACGGGCACGCTGCGCTTTCCCGCCGAACAGCTCGACATGCGGTTGACCGGCGCGCCCAAGGGCGACGGGTTGCTACGCTTGCCGGGCGCTGCCTTCCTGCGCGGCACGCTCAGCGCGCCCGAACTGGTCGTGCCGCGCGAGGTGAAATCGGTCGGCAACGTGCTGAAGGCGATCGGCCGCGCGATCACCGGCCGGCAGGAACCCCGCGCGGGCAACGCGGATTGCGCCGCGCTGTCGGCGCAAGTGCTGGGCTGAGCACGACAAATCTCCTCGCCCCTTAAAGGCATCCCCGCTAGGATCATGCGCATGAACGACACCGCTTCTGCCGGCGGCGCCACGGGCGCCAGTCTCCTTCCCAGCACCACCGACGCCTTCACCGCCGTGCATCTGATCCTGATCGCGATCTTCGCGGTGGTGACGATCGTCGCGATCCTGTGGGGCATGCGGCTGAAACGGCAGCGCAAGACGGCGCAGAGCGACATCGCCGCGCATAATGCCGATGTCGAGCGGGCCGAGGAAGCCGTGCCCGCTGCGACACCCGCACCCGCGGCGCGTACCGTCGACCGGCCGATCGCGGCCTCGCCGGCGCCGGCTCCCGAGGCGGAGCCGCCGACGTCCCCCACCACGGTCGATCCGCTTGCCGACGAGCCGATCGCCGCCAGCGCGCCCCTGGAGGCCGCACCCGCGCAGGAGGCGGCGTCCGAGCCGGTCGTCGCGCCGCCGGCGGTGACCGATCCGGCGAATGCCCCGGTTTCGACGCTGAAGGGGCTCGGCCCCAAGCTCGCCACGCGGCTGGGCGAGCTCGGCATCACCACCGTGGGTCAGGTCGCCGCGCTCAGTGACGATCAGGCGCGTGCGCTCGACGCGCAGCTCGGGCCATTTTCGGGCCGCATGGAGCGCGACCGCTGGATCGAACAGGCGCGCTTCCTCGCCGCGGGCGACACCGCAGGGTTCGAGCAGGTCTTCGGCCGGCTGTAACTAGCCGCGGCGCGCGAGCGCCAGGTCGACGATCTCCATCGCGATCAGCGCGACGACCACGCCGATCATCATGTCGATGAGGTAATGCGTTCCCTCGACGGGGGTCGCGAGCAGCATCGCCGCGACCAGCGTCACCAGGGGCCAGCGCAGAAACGGCGTCCGCCACGCACTGCGCAGGTACAGCGTCCCCGCCGCCGCATGGAAACTCGGCGCGGAAACGAGACCGCGCAGTTCGCCCAAGTCGATCGTATGGACGCGATGCGCGCGTAACGCGGGGATCAGGTCCGATTGCCACGTCTCGCTGACCGGCAGATAGGCGATGGGCGCATGCCACAGGAACGACAGGGGTCCGACTGCGGGCATCAGCGCGAACAGCGCCAGAGTCAGCACCGCCGCGAGCCAGAAGCCGCCCAGAAACCGATGCGCTTCGCGCCGCGCACCGGTCAGCGCGAACCAGCCGAGCAGGATCGCGGGCGTCAGATAGATGCTCTGGTAGCAGGCGACGCCCAGCCGCTGGAGCAGGCGATGCTCGGCGACGGTGCGGTACCAGGCGAGCCAGTCGAACCCCATCGCCACATCGATCCGCTGCAACATCGGATCGGCATAGCCATGCGTCAGCGCCGCGATCGGGTAGCTGGCCACCGCCCCGGTCAAGGCGATCGCGGTGAAGACGGCGTAATAGGCCGCGCCGTCACGCACCGCCGCCGCATGGCGCCAGCCGCGCATGACGCCTTCGTGGCGCACCGCCAACGCCGCCGTCCCGGCGAGGACGAAGGGCAGGTTACTGCGGCTGTTCCAGGCGATCGACAGGCCGGCATGACCCATCAATGCGGCGAGGACCGCCAGACCACCGAGCAGCGCGACCGCGACCTGCAGGCGCGAAAACCCGGTACTGTCGTCCTGCCCAGCCAAGGGACGCGAAAGGACGATGCCGGGAACGGCATTTTGGACACGCTGCAACATAGATGGCCCTGATAATGCGATCGCCGCTCGTCGGCGTGGACCGCTGAAGCAGCGATGAACGGATCAGCTGCCTATTGGTCGAAATCGCTGGTGCCGGCCTCGGTGCCGTGCAGCCGGCGCCACAGGTCCTGCGTGCCCGCCTCCTGTGCACGGTTCACGAACTGCGATGCGACCAGCCAGCCCTTGATCGGGCGCAGCGGCAACAGCGTGCCCGCGACCATCACCGGCACCGACGTGACGAGATGCACCCAGAACGGCGGCTCGAAGGCGACCTGCAGCCATACGACGAAGAAGATCAGCGGCAGCGCGATGATGCACAGCGAGAAGAAGGCGGGGCCATCGTCGGGCGCCGCGAAGCGATAGTCCAGTCCGCAATGCTCGCAGCGATCGACGATCTTCAGCCACGACCGGAACATGCGCCCTTCGCCGCAGCGCGGGCACAGCCCCTTCCACCCGCACCACAGGATCCAGCGGAATTTCGAGGGCTGGGCGGGCTGGGAGTCAGGCTGTTCCATCCATGGCATGTGGGCGCGCAGGGCCGCAGCGTCGATGGGACGAATTGTCCTATGTCAGGAAGATAGGCGTCAGATTTCGCTGACGAGCAGTTTGTCGATGCGGCGGCCGTCGAGATCGACGACCTCGAACCGCCAGCCCTGTTCCTCGAAATGCTCGCCCTCGGCCGGCAGATGGCGGAAGGCGGCGAGCGCCAGGCCGGCGACGGTGGCGTAGTCGCGATCCTCGGGCAGGTCGATGCCCAGGCGCTCGGCAAGCGCATCCGCCGCCATCGTGCCGGCGACCAGCAAGGACCCGTCGTCGCGCGCCACCACCGACGGCGCCTCGTCGGGATCGGCATCGCTCGCGAACTCGCCCGCGATCGCGGCGAGCAGGTCGGCCGGCGTCACGATCCCTTCGAAATGGCCGTATTCGTCGTGGATCAGCGCCATCGGCACTTCCGCCTGGCGGAGCGCGATCAGCGCGTCCATCGCGTCGATGCGGTCGATGACGACCGGCGCCTTGCGCATCAGCGTCTTGAGGTCGAGCGGCTGGCCCCGGAACAGCGCGGCGGCGATGTCGCGCGACTGCACCACGCCGACCACCGCATCGACCGACCCTTCGGCCACGGGCAGCCGCGTGTGCGGGGTGCTGAGCAGGATGTCGCGGATGCGGGTCTCGTCGAGGTTGCAGTCGAGCCAGTCGACTTCCGTACGCGGGGTCATCACCTCGCGCACCGGCCGGTCGGCGAGGCGGACGACGCCGGAGATGATCGTGCGCTCATGCTCCTCGATCACGCCCGACTTGCTCGCCTCCGCAACGATCAGGTGCAGCTCTTCCGCCGTTACCTGATCCTCTGATTCACGGTTCAGGCCGAGGACGCGAAAGACCAGTGCGCTCGATGAATCGAGCACCCAGACGAGCGGCGCGCAGATTACCGCAATATAGCGCATCGGCAGCGCGACGAGGCTGGCGACCGTCTCCGGCTTCCGCAGCGCGAACTGTTTGGGAACGAGTTCGCCGATGATCAGCGAGGCATAGGTGGTGAGGCCGATCACCAGCGCGAAGCCCAGCGTTTCGGCGGTATGCGCCGACAGGCCGAGCCCCTGGAGCCGCGCCGCGGTGGGACTGCCGAGGCTCGATCCCGAATAGGCGCCCGCCAGGATGCCGATCAGCGTGATGCCGATCTGGACCGAGGACAGGAACTTGCCGGGATCGGCGGCGAGTTGCAGCGCCGCGGCAGGGCCCTTGCGCCCCGAACGCGCCATCGCCTCCAGTCGCGCTTTCCGCGACGAGACGATCGCAAGCTCGCTCATCGCGAATACGCCGTTCAACGCGACGAGCGCGAGGATGATGAGGACGTCGATCCAGGGAAAGGGCGGAAGCGGGGCCATCGGCGTGAGGGTTCTTTGCCGCACGGAAGGCGCGGCGACAACCGCCTGATTGCGTCGCGGTGCAATTTGCCGCGTGGGGCACTTGCGCTCGGCTGCTCATCGGCAGTTCAGATCGCAGGCGGAACAAGCCGCTTCGGACCTGAGTTATTCCGTCAGGACGAAGGCCATTTTCAAGCAAAGGGACATCATGCGCTCCAAATTCCTCGCCGCCGCCGCACTCGCCGCGCTCGTCACCACCAGCGCCTGCACGACCGATCCGGAAACGGGCGAGCGCCGCATCTCGAAGACTGCGATCGGCGGCATCGGCGGCGCGCTGGGCGGCTATCTGCTCGGCGATCTCGTCGGCGGACGCCGCGACCGGACCGAGAAGATCCTCGGTGCCGGCATCGGCGGCCTCGCGGGTGCAGGGATCGGCGCGTACATGGACAAGCAGGAACGCGACCTGCGCGCGCGCACCGCAGGCACCGACGTGCAGGTGACGCGTGAGGGCGACAATCTGATCCTGAACATCCCGTCGGGCATCACCTTCGCCTACAACAGTTCCGACGTGCAGCCGCAGTTCCGCCGCACGCTCGACCAGGTCGCCGACACGCTGGCGCAGTATAACCAGACCTATGTCGACGTGTACGGCTTCACCGATTCGACCGGCTCGGACTCGTACAACCAGCAGCTGTCGGAGCGGCGTGCGGTGTCGGTCGCCGATTATCTCGCCAGCCGCGGCGTCCAGCCGGCGCGTATCGGCACGCGCGGCTTCGGCGAGACGCAGCCGGTGGCCTCGAACGACACGGAAGCCGGCCGCGCCGCCAACCGCCGCGTCGAAATCAAGGTCGTGCCGATCTCCGAAAACGACCTGCGCCGGTAAAAGCGTATCCCGCCGGGGCGTGATGCTCCGGCGGGGATTTGCCATGACGTCTTGAGCGGTCACCCTGGCCGAAGAGCCAGAGCCCTTTTGGTGACGTTCAAAGAAGCGAACCCTGGGTCAAGCCGGGTGACGAAAACGGACGGTCGTGACCCGGTGGCACATGCCGCCTTCTTCGCGGCGTTAGCGAGTCCTCACCGCCGGTCGCGGAAGAACGCCCGCAGCAGCGCCGCCGCTTCCCCCTCGCCGATCCCCCCATAGATTTCGGGCCGATGGTGCACCGTCGGCTGTGCGAACAGGCGCGGTCCGTGCTCGATCGCGCCGCCCTTTGGGTCGCTCGCGCCGTAATACAGCCGCCCGATCCGCGCGTGCGCGATGGCACCTGCACACATCGCACACGGCTCCAGCGTCACCCACAGGTCCGCCTCTTCCAGCCGCTCGCGCCCCAGTGCCGCCGCCGCCGCACGGATGACGCGCATTTCGGCATGTGCGGTCGGGTCGCACAGCGCGCGCGGCGCGTTGGCGGCTTCCGCGATCAGCTCGCCGCGCCACAGCAGCACGGCACCTACCGGCACCTCGCCCGCCAGCGCGGCGGCCGCTGCCGCATCGAGCGCGCGGCGCATGGGGGTGGGCAGGGGGAACATGCCACCCTCCTGCCGCGTCACCCCGATTCGGGCAAAGCGATTGCGCGGCGCTTACTGCGCGTTGCCGGGGCGTTCGACGTTGACCGTGGGCACGTCGACCGTCTTCGTCTCGGTGCCGACGCTGACGCGGGCGACGTCGGCCTTGAACTGCGGCGCCTGGACGACGGCCGGCCGGGTCTGGTCGATGTTGATGAACCCGAACTGCATCAGCGCCACGGCGATGAGCGCGATCACCCCGAGCAAAGCCAGCAACGTGCGCATGTGAACCGTCCCCTGTCCGTGACCTTTACGATGGCGTAACAACGCTGCCGCCGCGAGTCCGTTGCACACGCGCTCTGGCCGCCCGGCGGTTGACGTACGTCCGCGAAGCCGCTAGTGGCGCCGGCTTTCCGGGCAACCGAATTCAGGATTTAAAGCCATGTCGCGCATTTGCGAACTGACCGGCAAGGGCCGGCAGGTGGGTCACAACGTTTCCCACGCCAACAACAAGACCAAGCGCACGTTCCTGCCCAATCTGCAGAACGTCACGCTGATGTCCGAATCGCTCGAAAAGAGCGTCCGCCTGCGCGTGTCGACGCACGGCCTGCGTTCGGTCGAGCACAACGGCGGCCTCGACAACTGGCTGGTCAAGACCAGCGAGGACAAGCTGTCGCTGCGCTGCCGCCGCCTGAAGCGCGAGATCGTCAAGAAGCTGTCGGCGACCGCCGAAGCCGCCTGACCCGTATGCCGCCAGGGGGCGAGCCCCCCCCTTGCGGCGCTGACGGTTGCCAAGGCCCGCTGCTCCATCGTGAGCGGCGGGCTTTTGGCGTGTGCGGC
>ERZ941706.378-NODE-378-length-15000-cov-4.223821_pt1 | contig 15000 bp, 10 predicted proteins | sample MGYA00521232_ERZ941706 | MGnify/ENA primary metagenome ERZ941706 (study PRJEB32759, sample SAMN07749893) | skin metagenome | biome: transportation; feature: city; material: polyester macromolecule | host: Homo sapiens | place: Hong Kong:ER line | collected...
GGTAGGCTTCGCCTTCATCGCCTGGGGCGACATCGGCTATCGCATCGTCGGCACGGTCGATCCTCTCGGCCCGTCCAATCCGCTGCGGATGACGGCGGAGCATGCCGGCGGCGCGTGGCTCGGCAATTATGCGCTGCATCCCTGGATGATGGCGCTGCCCGTGCTCGGGTTCGCCGGCGCACTCGCAGCGCTGGTCGGCATCCGCACCGGGCGTGAGGCGCTGGCCTTCACCGGCTCGTCGCTGGCGGCGACCGGCATCATCGCCACCGTCGGCGTGTCGATGTTCCCGTTCATCCTGCCGTCCAGCATCGATGCGCACAGCAGCCTGACGGTGTGGAACGCCTCGTCCACGCACAAGACGCTGGGCATCATGCTGTTCGTCACGCTCGTCTTCCTGCCGATCGTCCTTGCCTATACCGCCTGGGCCTATCGCGTGATGTTCGGCCGCGTGACGGCGGATGCGGTGCGCACCAACCCCGACTTCTACTGAAGGGAGCACAACCATGTGGTATTTCAGCTGGGTCCTCGGCCTTGGCCTCGCGATCGCCTTCGGCATCCTGAACGGCATGTGGCACGAATTTCATTTGCCGCAGGAGGAGGACGCACCGCCGCAGGGCTGAACCATGGGACAATCTGTCCCAGCGACAAGGGGATCATGGTTGCGCTATGGCGCTACCATGATCCCCAGCGACATCTGCTCCGATTGCGCGGTACGCGACCAGGCGTTGTGCGGCAGCCTGAACGATGCCGAACTGGTGTCGCTCAATGCCATCGGCCACCGCCGCCACGTGGCCAAGGGCCAGACGATCGCCTGGGCCGGCGATGACGCCATCGTCTGCGGCAACCTGCTGTCCGGCGTGCTGAAACTGGTCGCCGCCACGGCGGACGGGCGTGAACAGACGGTCGGCCTGCTCTATCCCGCCGATTTCTTCGGTCAGCCCTATGCCGGTGCGGTCGATTTCACACTGACGGCGCTGACCGACGCCGACGTGTGCGTCTTCCCCCGCGCCGCCTTCGAACGGGTGCTGGAAACGCACCAGAGGATGGAGCGGCTGCTGTTGCAGCGCACGTTCGAATCGCTGAACGAGGCGCGCGGGCGCATGCTGGTGCTGGCGCGCAAATCGGCGGGCGAGAAGCTTGCCGGGTTTCTGCTCGACATGGCGGCGCGTGCCGGCGAGACCGGCTGCCGCGTGAGCCGCGATGCGCCGGTGACGTTCGACCTGCCGCTGACCCGCGGGCAGATCGCCGACGTGCTCGGCATGACGATCGAGACGGTCAGCCGTCAGCTGACGCGGCTGAAGCAGAGCGGCGTCATCGGCCTGCCCGGTGGCCGCGGCATCACGATCAGCGATCGCGCCGCGCTGGCCGCCCGCGCCGAAGCGGCCTGACGCGTCAGGCGGCGGCACTCTCCGCCAGCGCATCGGCCAGCACGGCGCGCGCATCGGGTGTCAGCCGGTGGCCGGCGAGCGCGATGATCGTCAGCTGTTCGAAATCGACGGCATGACGACAGGCGGTGAAGAAGCCGCGTAGCATGTGACCCAGGGTCTCAGGGGACGGGGCTGCATCCGCTTCGGTGAGGGCGGCGATCAGTTCACGCGCGGCCGCGACCTCCGCGACGTGGCGCGTGCGGATATGATCGAGCAGCGTCTGCGCGAGCGGATCGTCGGGACCGCCGAGCAGCATCGCCGCAAGACAGGCGTCCTCATCGGCGCCGCCCCGCATCACCAGCCCGTCGAGTGCCGCGAGAAAGGTCGTCGTTTCGGGCTCCCGCTGTTGCGGCAGGTCGTCCGCGATGTGCTCCGCCAGTTCGCACAACGCCAGGCGACCTCGCTGGCCGCCGACAAGGCGGATCAGGTCGATTTCCTGGATGACGTGCCAGCGGCGCGCGAACGGCACGACCCGCCCGCGAAACGGACTGTTCTGAAAGGGGTCGCCCTCAAGCGAATCGTGGTCCATCGCGGGTCTCTCCTTCGCCGCGAGCCTGCTGCACCGGCGCAGGAGCCGCCTTGACGGCGGTCAAAGCGGGTCTTGCCCCTGCCCGCGTAGGACGGGGCCATGACGAGCGACATCATCATCGTGGGCGCAGGCCCGGCTGGGCTGGCGTTTGCGCGGGGCCTGGCCGGCACCGGCCTGTCGATCGCGCTGGTCGAGCGACAGTCGCATGCGGCGCTCGCCGATCCGGCCGACGACGGGCGCGAGATCGCACTGACGCATCGCTCGGTCGCGACGCTGCGCGATCTGGGGGCGTGGCAGCGGATCGACCCCGCCGTCGTGGCGCCGCTGCGCAGCGCGCGCGTGCTGGACGGCGCGTCGGCGTTTGCGCTCGCGTTCGATCCGAGGTCGGGGGGAGAGGAGCGGCTGGGGCAGCTGGTCGGCAATTACCACCTTCGCCGCGCGCTGTTCGCGGCGGCCGAGGGGCAGAACGGCCTGACGCTCCTTACCGGTGCGGGCGTGGCCGCCGTGGCGCGCGATGCGGGCGGGATCGCGGTGACGCTGACCGATGGACGACGAATCCGCGCGCGGCTGCTTGTCGCGGCCGATGCGCGCTTCTCGGCGACGCGCGCCGCGCTGGGCATAGCCGCGCACGAGACGCGGCTGGACCGCACGATGCTGCTGGTCCGCGCAACCCACGAGCGCGATCATGGCGAGATCGCGACCGAATGGTTCGATTATCACCAGACCGTCGCGCTGTTGCCGCTGGCGGGACGGTGCACGTCGGTGGTGCTCACCGTCCGTCCCGACGCGGCGCGGCGGATCGCGACGCTGCACCCGGAGGCGCTGTCCGCGGAGCTGACGCGGCGTACCGGCGGCAAGCTGGGCATGATGCGCCCGGTGGGCGCGGTTCATGCCTATCCGCTCGCGACGGTATGGAGCAGCCATTTCGCCGCGCCACAGGCCGCGCTGATCGGCGATGCGGCGGTGGGCATGCATCCCGTGACCGCACACGGCTTCAACCTGGGGCTGCGCAGCGCCGCCGCACTCGCCGGACTGGTGAGCCATGCGGCGGCATGCGGCGGCGACATCGCTTCGCCCTGGCTGCTGCGCCGCTACGAGGCCGGGCATCGTCTCGCCGCCGGCCCGCTGTTCGCCGCGACCGCGGGGATCGTGCGGCTCTATACCGATGCGGGGCCCGCGGCACGGATCGCGCGGCCGGCGCTGCTCCGCGCCGCCGCCGGCCTGTCGCCGGTACGTGCCGGGGTTGCGCACCTGCTGATGCGGCATTGACCGCGCCGCCTTTGATCGCCGTCAAACGCCTGGTCCGCCCAGCCCGCTAAGCGCCGACGCATGGACCCATCGTCGCTCCCCACGCGCTTCTGGCGCCGCACCCACCATCTCGGCCGCATGGATCTACGTGACCTCGTGCGTGCCTATGCCACGCATTATGCGGTGATCGTCTATGTCGCGATCGCCCTCGCCTGCGTCGCCGCCTTCGCGCGCTGGCCGGCGCCGGTGGTGCCGACGCTCGCCACGATCGCGCTGATCGTGCTCGCCTACCCGCTGATCTGGTATGTCCTGCACCGCTGGGTGCTGCACAGCCGCTGGATGTTCAAGACGCCCGCGCTGGCGGGCGTGTGGAAGCGCATCCATTACGATCACCACATGGACCCCGATCGGCTGGAGATCCTGTTCGGCGCGCTCCACACCACGCTGCCGACGCTGCTGGTCGTGGCCGCCCTGCCCGGCTGGCTGATCGGCGGCACCGGCGGCGCGCTGGCGGGGTTCGCGACGGGCGTGCTGTGCACCTGTTTCTACGAGTTTGCGCATTGCGTGCAGCATCTGGGTTGGAAGCCGCGCAACCCGTGGCTCGCGCGCATGAAGCGGCGACACATGGAACATCATTTCCACGACGAAGACGGCAATTTCGGCATCACCAATTTCGCCTGGGACCGACTGTTCGGAACGCTCTACACCCGGCGCGACCGGCCGACGAAAAGCGCCACGGTCTTCAACCTGGGCTATACCGAGGCGGCGGCGCGCCGCTATCCTTGGGTGGCCAACCGGTCGCGTGCATCGCGACCGAATGCCGGCAGGCGCCGGCGGCAGCACTGAGCGCGGCCAAAGCTCCTCCTTTGCTGACGCGCCACGATCAGCGCGTAGGCGACCGTGGAGGTGCCGGTTTTCGACCCGAGACGAATGTCGGGTGCGGCGGGAACGCCAACCAGCTCCGACGGATCAGATACGGCTGAGCGCCTCCAGCCGGGCTTCGGCGGCGCAATCTTCGCCGCCGATCTGCCGCGGGAATATTCTGGCGGTCGCGAGCGCGGCTTGTATGTCGCCCTGGCGGAACGGCTTCGACAGGTGGGCAAGGTCGGGCGAGAGCGTCTCGACATCGGCGTAGCCCGACACGATGAGCACGCCCAGCGCAGGCAGGCTCGCGCGCAGGTGCCGCGCGAGCTCGGTGCCCGTCATGCCCGGCATCATGTGGTCGGACACCAACAGGTCCGGCCGCAGCCCGTCGCCGACGAGTGCCAGCGCCTGGTCCGCGCCATCGGCTTCGACGACCTCGTAACCCAAGTCTTGCAGCATCTGCGCAGCCGCCGCCCGCACCGCTTCCTCGTCGTCGACGAGCAGGACGCAGCCGACGCTGCCCGACGGCAAGGCCGATGGCGGCGGCGCGGGTGCGACCACCGTCACGACGCTGGCGGGAAGCCACAGCTCGGCGGTGGTGCCGACACCGACCGCGCTATCCAGGCGGAACTCTCCGCCCAGCTGGTTCGCCAGCCCATGCACCATCGACAGCCCCAGCCCGCTGCCGCCGCCGAGCCCCTTGGTCGAGAAGAACGGCTCCACAGCCCGCCCCAGCGTCGCGGCGTCCATGCCTGTGCCGGTATCCGCTACGGTCAGGCACACATAGGCCCCCGGCGCAAGGCGGTCGTGCGGGTCGACCCGATGCGCCTGGCTGACCGCGATGCGGACCAGGCCGCCGGCGGGCATCGCATCGCGCGCGTTCACGGCAAGGTTGAGCAGCGCCATTTCGAGCTGGTTCCGGTCGGCCATCGCGGGCGGCAGACCTTCCTGTGTCTCGATGACGAGGCGCACCTGCGGCCCCAACGTCGTCGACAGCAGCGACGACATGTCGCGGGTCAGCGCGACGAGATCGACCGCGTCGGGCTGCAATGGCTGGCGGCGCGCGAAGGCGAGCAGGCGCTGGACGAGCGTCCGCGCCCGCTCCGCGGATTGCAGTGCGCCGTCGACCAGGCGCGTGCTGCGGTCCCCATCGGGCAGCTTGCGGCGGATCAGATCGAGACTGCCGAGGATCGGCGTCAGCAGATTGTTGAAATCATGAGCGACACCGCCAGTCAGCTGGCCTATCGCCTCCATCTTCTGGCTCTGGCGCAGCGCCTCCTCAGTCCGGCGAAGCGTCTCCTCGCGCGCCCGCGAATCGGTGACGTCCCGGCCCGATCCATAGACGGTGCCGCCCTCCACCGCAGTCAGCCACGACAGCCAGCGCACGCTGCCATCCTTCGCGATGTAGCGGTTCTCGATCACCGGCACGTCGGCGCCACCCGCCGCCGCGTCGAAGGCCTGGCGCGACGCGTCGACATCGTCGGGGTGCAGGAAGTCGATGAAGCTGCGCCCGACCACCTCGTGCGGCAGGTGACCGAGCATAGCGGTCCATGCCGGGCTGACCGACTGGAGCACGCCGTCGGGTGCGACGGTGATCAGCACGTCGCGCGACAGGCGCCAGGCGCGATCGCGCTCGGCGGTGCGCTCCGCCACCCGCTGCTCGAGGTTCTCGTTCGTCGCCGTCACCGTCGCGAGCAATCGCGCATTCTCGATCGCGACCGCCGCCTGCGCGGCAAGGCCGAGGATCAGGTCCTCGTGACGCTGCGAGAAGCACCCCGGCCGTGGATGACCGAACAGCAGGCCGCCCAGCACGCGACCGTCACCCGATACGACGGGCACGGCGAGATAGCTGGTGATGACCGGATGCCCCGCCGGCATCCCCGCGAAGGGCGCGTTGAGGCCGTAGCGCACGTCCTGCGTGATGTCGTCGGAGCGGATGATCTCGTTGCGAAACAGGGGCTCCAGCACCTTGGTGCCGCGCGGCTGCCCCAGCTTGGTGAAGTCCTCGCGCGCGGCGCCGGTCAGGGTGAACAGGTGCAGCCGCTCGCCATCGTCGCCGAGCACGTTGTGGAAAAAAGCGCCGACCGACGCGCCTGTCAGCTCGACGCCGGCATCGGTCACCATCTGGACCAGCCGTTCGAGGTCATGTTCGGCCGCGAGTGCGGTGTTGATGCGGTTCAGCGCCGCGACCGCGCGCTGTGCGCGATGCTCCTCGCTGACGTCCTCGCACGACACCGCCACGCCGACGATGGCGCCGTATTCATCGCGAAGCGGCACCCAGTTCTGGCGCCAGACGCTGGTGCGGTCCGGCCGGGCGAGCGTCGGCCCGACCAGCTCGATCCCGCAGATCTCCTCGCCCGCCAGCACGCGATTGAACGCCGCCACCGCCTGTTCGGAAATGTCGGGCACGATCTCATGCACCGTCCGACCGATATGATCGGCCGGCGAAACGCCGTTGAGCGCGGCGAGATGCCCGTTGATCTGAATGTAGCGCAGATCCCGGTCGAGGATCGCCAGGCCGATCGGCGACGCATCGTACATGGCGGCGAGCTGTTCGGAGGTATGAACGTGCGGCATCAATACCCTATGCTCATGAGTGTGGGGCTCTCACCGTCGTTGAGACCTGCCGACGCTGCCTTCGGCGCGCATTCAGCATGACGGCCGATCACCGTGTCACGCCGGCTGTGGCCCGATCGGCCCCGATGCCGATCGAGCAGACGAGGCCCGCCGGGTGAAAGTCCAGCGCAACCTCTGCCTTCAACTCGCCGACGAGCGCGCGTTCGAGCATCCGGCTGCCGAAGCCACGTCGCGCGGGCGGCGTGACCGGTGGCCCACCCGATTCCGTCCAGCGCAGATGAAATCCGCCGTCGTTGCCCTCGGCGTGCGTCCAGTCGATCGCCACGCGCCCTTCCGGCTGCGACAGCGCGCCGTATTTCAGCGCGTTGGTCGCCAGCTCGTGAAACGCCATCGCAACGGTGACCGCCGCTTTCGCATCGAGCCACATAGGCGGCCCGGCCGCGTCGACCCGGTCGCTCACCCCGCACCCATCCATCGCGCCGGCGATCACCTCCGACAGATCGGCCTGCTCCCACGTGACCCGCGTCAGCGTCTCATGCGCCTTGGCGAGCGCCCCCAGCCGTCCATCGAATGCGGCACGCATATCCGCGGAGCCCAAGCGAAAGCTTTGGTGGGCGAGCGACTGCACGATCGCCAGCGTGTTCTTCACGCGGTGGTTCAGCTCGTCGATCAGCAGTTGCTGGTGCCGCGCGCTTTCCGCCAGCGCGCGCTGCGTCTGCCGCAGTTCGGTCGCATCGAAATAATAGCAGATGACGCCGCGGCGCCCCTCGGGAAGGCGGATGCAGTGAAGCTCCCATTCATAACCCTCCACCTCGTCGATGTCGGCGCGGGGCTCGACGAAATTCTTTGAATGGTAGGGCTCGCCCGATTCCAGCGTGTGACGGAAGCGGCCGATGATGTCGCGCGCGGTTTCATCCGGCCAGAGGATGTGCATCGCTTCGTCGAACGCGCGGCCGATGACGGGGCGCACGTTCCGGAATGCCCCCGCCTGCGACCGCTCGTTCATCGCGACGATGCGGAAGCGCTCGTCGACAAGGTAGATCCCGAAGGGGCAGCGGTTGATCAGTTCGACGAAAATGTCGCTCTGCCGCGCCGCGTGCGCGGCAACCTCGGCGATCCACTCCTCTCGGTTGTCGCTCGCGGCGATCCGTGCAAGCAGGCGCTCGCGTCCGGTAAAGCCCTCGGATAGCGAGTCGTGGTCGAAGCCCGTTCCCTCGTTCATGCAAGCCCTTCGCGACGCCGGCAGCGCTCACGGCTGGTGATCATCTCCTATCCCCGGCATCGGCACTGCGCCAGTGCAGATAGCTCGGGTCGAAGGCGGCGGCCCGGCGCAGCGCCGCGATGTCGGCAATGGTCACACCCCGCGCATCGAGCTCGACAAGGCCGGCCTCACGCAGTCGCCGCATGATCCGGTTGACGTGAACACTGGTCACCCCCAGCGCGTCGCCCAGATGCTCCTGCGTGATCGGCAGCTCCAGATGACGCGCGCCGCTCCCCTGTCCGGGATGAAGCCGAGCGTCGAACTCGCACAGCAGATGGGCGAGTGTTCGGAAGGCGTCCGACGAGTTGAGCAGCCAGGTGCGCAGGATCGCCTCGTCAATGAGCTTCGCGTACCAAAGCGCCCGTCCGATAGCCGGCGCACGGCCGACCAAGTCCTCGATGTCGGCGACGTCGATCTTGGCAAGCGTGCAGTCGGTGAGCGCCAGGATCGCATGGTCGATCGGCGCGTGGCAGACGGCGTGGATGCCGCAGAAGTCACCCGGCAGCAGGAAGCCGGTGATGCGGCGCGTTCCATCGGGCCGCAGGCTGTAGCGCGCGGCCCAGCCTTCGATCACGACGTAGAGATACTGCGGCCGATCCCCCTTGGCGATCGCATCACGCTGCCGGGCGATACGGGTCACCTGGAATGCCAGCTGTTCGACCGCCGCGACATCGGTTTCCGTCAGCGGGACGAGACTGTGAAGCTTCGTGAGGAAGCGCTGCAGCGAACCGCCGTCACCTTCCTCGACCACCTCGACCTCCCTGCCCGATACGGGAGTGCTTCTAACCTAGATTATCCGGCTTGGCTTTGATCGTCGTTAAGGGCCGCCTGGGCGTTCCATGGACAGGCTCTGGTGGTCACAAGGCAGGTCCACGAGGAGGCGACGGCGCGTGCCAGTGCCTCCCCGTGGGCAATCACATCGGCCTAGAACTCGGACCAGTCGCTCTGCACCGCCAGCGCAGCGTTGCCACGCGGCGCTCGCGCGCCTGCCGCCATCCGCACGCTCGCCCGCTCGGCGCGCGCCTGGAGCGCATGCACCGGAGAGGCAGGCGTCGCCGACGACTGCGCGTCGCCCAGGCGGAAGCGGCCGACGTGGCGCGACATGTTTTCCGTTTCGTCCGACAGGCTGCGCGCGGCGGCGGTCGCCTCTTCGACCATGGCGGCATTCTGCTGCGTGACGCTGTCCATCTCGCTAACGGCGGTGTTGACCTGCTGCAGGCCCGTCGCCTGCTGCTCGGCGGCGAGGGCGATGTCGGACACCAGCGCGCTGATCTCGCTGATCCGCCCGTTGATGCGGGTCAGCGCGTTGCCCGCTTCACCGACCAGCGCGACGCCGACGTCGACCTGCTGGGTCGAGGCGGTGATCTTGCTCTTCACGTCCTTGGCCGCGTCGGCGGACCGCTGCGCCAGGGCACGCACCTCGGATGCGACCACGGCAAAGCCCTTGCCCGCGTCCCCTGCCCGCGCGGCTTCGACGCCGGCGTTGAGCGCCAACAGATTGGTCTGGAAGGCGATGCCGTCGATCACCGCGATGATGTCGCTGATCTCCGTCGAGGCGCGCTCGATGCCGTTCATCGCCTCGACCGCGCGGCGTACCACGTCGGCGGACTGTTCGGCCTCACTGCGCGCCTCGTTGACCACGCCGTTCGCGCGCGAGGCATTGGCGGAGGTTTCGCGCACGGTTTCGGTGATCTCGTGCATCGCCGCTGCGGTTTCTTCCAGGCTGGCGGCCTGCTGTTCGGTGCGCTGCGACAGATCGTCCGATGCCTGGCGGATGTCGCCGGCGCCGTTGGTGATGCCGGACGCGCTGGCGGTCACCGCCATCATCGTCTCGCGCACCGCGGCGACCGCGGCGTTGAAGTCGCCCTTCAGCTTGGCGAGGGGACCGGCCAGCTCCGCCTCGATGCGGGCGGTGAGGTCACCGCGCGAGAGCCGGTCGAGGCCGGTGCCGAGGCTGTCGAGGATCAGTGTCTCCTGTGCGAGCTTTTCCTGCTGCGCGGCGGCGAGCTGATCGCGGAAGGCGGTGATCGACGTGGCGAGCGCCCCCACTTCGTCGCGCCGGTCCTCGACATCGACGCGCGCCGTCAGATCGCCGTGCGCCAGCCGCCGCATCGTCGCGGTCATCGACGCCAGCGGCTGCGCGATCGAGCGGATCAGCGCCATGAGCATAACCCCGGTCAGACCCAGGACGATCACACCGACCAGCAGCGCGAGCGCACGCGACCATTGATAAGTCGTCGTGGCCGTCGCCATTTCATTGTCCATCAGCGCAACCTGGATGCGCTGCATCTCGGCGGCATCATCGTTGGCGCGATCGAACAGGGCGGCGCTGCCCCGGAAGCTGGCGAGCGCCTCTACGTTGCGATTGGAGTGCGACAGCTGCAGCGTTGCCTGCGACCGGTCGACGAACCGCTGCCAATCACCCCGAAACGTCTGGTAGGTTTCCTTGGCTTTGGGATTGGTCAGCGCCTTGTCGAGGAAATCGAACTGCGTCTTCAGCGTTAGCTGCGCGCGACGCACATCCTGCTCGGCACGCGCAATATCACGCGGATCGGTGGACAGGATGCTGGTGGCCTCGCCGATCCGGTAATCCGACGTCGCAGTATTCACCACCGCCATCGCCACCAACTTGTCGCGCCGCGATCGGCCCAGGCTCTCGATGGAATCGTGCAACGTGCCCTGACTGTAGATCGACATGCCGGCCATGAACACGAGTGCCGCGGCGAGAATGCCGAAGGCCACCAGAAGCTTGGATTTAACGCTGAGATTGTTCATGCCCGTTCCTCTTCCACGCAGGCAACATAGCGAAACAATCGTTAGCGGACCGTTATCTCTATCTGCCTTTCAGGCACTTACGGGCGGCGGGCACAAACGGGGGGATCACTTGCGGCCCCGGGCGCCCGTGTTTGCAGTCGAGAAGAGCCTGCTCGGCGGCAGCCCCGCGTCGTAAGACACGCAGCGGGCGCGGTCAGTTCGCTTCTTCGACGCGGCGCCGCCGATCACACGCCGGCGTCGCGAATCGTCTCCATCGCGACGAAGGTCGAGGTGTTGGCGACATGCGGCAGCGCCGAGATGCGCTCGCCCAGCACCTCGCGATAGCGGCGGATGTCGGGCGTGCGGACCTTGAGCAGATAGTCGAAGCTGCTCGCGATCATGTGGCATTCCTCCACCTCCGGAATGCGCAGCACGGCACGGCGAAAGGCGTCGAGCGCCGCCTCGCGCGTGTCGGACAGCTTCACCTCGGTAAAGGCGATATGGTCGAGGCCGAGGCGCACCGGATCGATCACCGCGCGGAAGCCCAGGATATAGCCCTGGTCGATCAGCCGTCGCAGCCGCACCTGGCACGGCGTCTTCGACAGGCCGACCCGCCGCGCGAGTTCGGTGACCGAGAGCCGCCCGTCGTCGCGCAGCACGTCGATGATGCGGCGGTCGAACGCGTCGATCGGCGCGTGTGTGACCGGTTTCGCGTCCGTTCGGTCCATCGCAGCCTCCAAAATCGGTCCGATCGGCGCGATCCTGCGCGAAGATCGGTCGGATCGCCAGCGTGAAATTCGATATGGCCGGCTTTGAGAGGATTTTCGCCGATGACCCGCCCGCCCTTCGCCGATTTCGCGCCCCCCGTTCGTGTACAGACCCCGTTGCGCGCCGCGATCACCGCCGCCTATCGCCGGCCGGAGGCCGAGTGCCTCGCCCCGCTGCTCGACGCGGCGAGCCTGCCCGAACCAATCGCCCGCGCGGCGACGGCGACCGCCACCAGCCTGGTCACGGCGCTGCGCGCCAAGCACAAGGGCACCGGCGTCGAGGGGCTGGTGCAGGAATATGCGCTGTCGAGCCAGGAGGGCGTCGCGCTGATGTGCCTCGCCGAGGCGCTGCTGCGCATCCCCGACACGGCGACGCGCGACGCGCTGATCCGCGACAAGATCGCGGGCGGCGACTGGCGCGCGCATGTCGGTGACGGGCGCTCGCTGTTCGTCAATGCCGCGACCTGGGGCCTTGTCGTCACCGGCAAGCTGACCGGCAGCGTCAACGACAGTGGCCTCGGCGCGGCGCTCACCCGCCTGATCGCGCGCGCGGGCGAGCCGGTGATCCGCCGCGGCGTCGACATGGCGATGCGGATGATGGGCGAACAGTTCGTCACCGGCGAAACGATTGGCGAGGCGCTGAAGCGCGCGCGCCCGCTGGAGGCGCGGGGTTTCCGCTACAGCTACGACATGCTGGGCGAAGCGGCGACGACCGCGGCGGATGCGGATCGGTATTATCGCGACTACGAGAACGCCGTGCGCGCGATCGGCGAAGCGTCGGCGGGACGCGGCATCTTCGACGGGCCGGGGATCTCGATCAAGCTGTCGGCGCTCCACCCGCGCTATGTCCGCGCACAAGCGGGCCGGGTCATGGCCGAGCTGTTGCCGCGGGTGAAGGCGCTTGCCGTCATCGCCAAGGGCTACGACATCGGCTTCAACATCGACGCGGAGGAAGCGGACCGGCTGGAGCTGTCGCTCGACCTGCTCGAAAGCCTCGCGACCGATCCCGACCTCGCCGGCTGGAACGGCCTGGGCTTCGTGGTGCAGGCCTATGGCAAGCGCTGCCCGTTCGTCATCGACTGGATCGTCGACCTCGCGCGCCGTGCGAACCGGCGGATCATGGTGCGGCTGGTCAAGGGCGCCTATTGGGACGCGGAGATCAAGCGCGCGCAGGTCGACGGACTCGCCGACTTCCCCGTCTACACGCGCAAGATCCACACCGACGTCGCCTATATCGCCTGCGCGCGGAAACTGCTCGCCGCGCGCGATGCGGTGTTCCCACAGTTCGCGACGCACAATGCGCAGACGCTCGGCACCATCTATCACCTGGCGGGCAGCGACTTCACCGTCGGCGACTATGAGTTCCAGTGCCTGCACGGCATGGGCGAGCCGCTGTACGACGAGGTGGTGGGTCCCGATAAGCTGAACCGCCCCTGCCGCATCTATGCGCCCGTCGGCACGCACGAGACGCTGCTCGCCTACCTCGTCCGCCGCCTGCTGGAGAACGGCGCGAATTCCTCGTTCGTCAACCGCATCGCCGACCCGGAAGTCTCGATCGCCGACCTCGTCGCCGATCCGGTCGAGGCGGTGCGCGCGATGCCGTCGCCGGGGCAGAAGAACCCGCAGATCGCGCTGCCGCACGCGCTGTACGGCGCGCGGCGTAACTCGGCCGGCCTCGACCTCAGCGACGAGACGGTGCTGGCGAGGCTAGCGGAGACGATGGCTGCCGAGGGGCCGTGGGACGCAGGCGTGCTCGGCAGCCCGCGCGCGGTGCTGAACCCCGCCGATCATCGCGACCGGGTGGGAACGGTGCATGAGGTGTCGGTCGAGCAGGCGCAGGCCGCCGCCCGCTCCGCACAGGCTGCCGCGCCCGGCTGGGCCGCGCTGCCTGCCGCTGAGCGCGCCGCGATCCTCGACCGTGCGGCCGACGCGATGCAGAGCCGCATGCCGCAGCTGCTGGCGCTGATCGTGCGCGAGGCGGGCAAGTCGCTGCCCAATGCCATCGCCGAGGTGCGCGAGGCGATCGACTTCCTGCGCTATTATGCCGAGCAGGCGCGCGTGACGCTGGGTGCCGCGCCCGCGCCGCTGGGCGTGGTGACGTGCATCAGCCCGTGGAACTTCCCGCTCGCGATCTTCATCGGACAGGTCGCCGCCGCCTTGGTCGCGGGCAACGCCGTGCTCGCCAAGCCGGCGGAGGAAACCCCGCTGATCGCCGCGCAGGGCGTCGGCCTGCTCCACGAAGCGGGCGTGCCCGTGGACGTGCTGCAATTCGTCCCCGGTGACGGTGCGATCGGCGCCGCGCTGGTCGCCGCGCCCGAGACGATGGCGGTGATGTTCACCGGATCGACCGAAGTCGCCCGGCTGATCCAGAAGGAGCTCGCCAAGCGCCTGCTGCCCGACGGATCGCCGATCCCGTTCATCGCCGAAACTGGCGGGCAGAATGCGATGATCGTCGATTCTTCCGCGCTTGCCGAACAGGTGGTGGCCGACGTCATCGCCTCCGCCTTCGACAGCGCGGGGCAACGCTGTTCGGCGCTGCGCATCCTGTGCCTGCAGGAGGAGATCGCCGACCGCACGCTCGCAATGATCAAGGGCGCGCTGCATGAGCTGTCGATCGGCCGCACCGATGCCCTGGCGACCGACATCGGCCCGGTCATCACCGCGGAGGCCAAGGACAATATCGACAAGCACATCGCAAAGATGCGGGCCGGCGGCCACCGCGTCGAACAGCTCTCGCTCGTCGGCGATACCGCGCACGGCACGTTTGTCGCGCCGACCATCGTCGAACTGTCCGACATCGCCGAGCTGGAGCGCGAGGTGTTCGGGCCCGTCCTGCACGTCGTCCGCTTCCGCCGCGCGGAACTGGATCGGCTGATCGACCGGATCAACGCCACCGGCTACGGCCTCACCTTCGGCCTGCACACGCGCCTCGACGAAACGATCGCGCACGTCACCAGCCGGGTGAAGGCGGGCAATCTCTATATCAACCGTAACGTCATCGGGGCGGTCGTCGGCGTGCAGCCGTTCGGCGGCCGCGGCCTGTCGGGCACCGGCCCGAAGGCGGGCGGACCGCTCTACCTCGGCCGTCTGGTCGCGGGCGCGGACCTGCCCCCGGCGATCGTGTCGGACCATGCCGATCCCGCCGCCCGCGATCTCGCGCTGTGGCTGGAGGAACGCGGAGAGACGGCGCTGGCGGAGCGGGTGCGACAGGCGATCGCCGCGTCGATGCTGGGCGCCGAGGCGGAACTCGCCGGCCCGGTCGGCGAGCGCAACCTCTACGCGCTGCATCCGCGCGGCCGCGTGCTGCTGCTGCCGCAGACGCGCGATGGGCTGGTCGAACAGATCGGCGCCGCCCTCGCCGCGGGCAATGACGCCGTGGTCGGTGACGCAAAGGCGCTGGCTGCGCTGTTGAAGCAGGTGCCGACGACGGTCGCCGCGCGTGTGCATCTCGCCGCGGACTGGCGCCGGGAACCGGCCTTCGCGGGCGCGCTGATCGAGGGCGAACCGGCGCAGGTCTCGGCCGCGCTGGCGACGCTCGCCGAGCTGCCGGGGCCGATCGTGCTACCGCAGGCG
>ERZ941706.380-NODE-380-length-14966-cov-5.265978_pt1 | contig 14966 bp, 14 predicted proteins | sample MGYA00521232_ERZ941706 | MGnify/ENA primary metagenome ERZ941706 (study PRJEB32759, sample SAMN07749893) | skin metagenome | biome: transportation; feature: city; material: polyester macromolecule | host: Homo sapiens | place: Hong Kong:ER line | collected...
TGCGCTTCTGCCCAATCAGCGTCGCTCGCCGTCTTCAGGTCCGCGGTTCGCATGGCACGACGCCTCGGCTGATCCAGCTTGGCGAGCGTCCGCTCTTTTGAGGAGAATGTCCACCATTTCAGGAGCCGACGGGTGCCAGGCGACGGTCGTGATGTGCGTCCATCGTTTCAGGACAACTGACATGCCTCCCCCTCGGTCTGCTGTCCAGTGTCCGATAAGGCATCTTATCGGAAGAAACGCTGTGCGCAGCACTCGGCAAGTGTCGGTTTTCCCAAAACAGTAGACAAGCGGCCTAGCGGCGGCCCGCCATCGAGCTGCACCTGAACGGGTGAACATCTTTCTTTTGAGGTCTTCGGCCGCGTAGTCGGTCAGCCGAGGCAGAGCACCTCGCGAACCGCGGATCTGGGGAGGTGAGTGCCACCGATGTTCGGAGGCGCAGCACCGCGAGAAGATCATCTGCCCGGCAGCTACGCCAGAGCGCACAGCCGTCATGTTCTCAGAGCACGGCTGCTGGTATGAGGCTTCGTCCGATGAACGCGAGTTAGGAAAGAACGTGAGAGGTGACCCGATCGGTTAACCCGCTGTTCGCGGACGAGATAATCGAGTGCGTCAGCGAGCCGCGCTCGCCTACGGTGCAGGAGTTGTCTCGGCTCGCCAAGCGGATGTGGGAGGAGAGCGGCGCAGAACGTTCAGCATTCGCGTGGGGTGACCTGTTACCCTCGAATCCCGAGGGGCTGTGCGCTCTGCGCGCTGCGGCCGTTGCAACGACCGGAACGGGTGACGAGTTGAGCCAAGCCTCAACCGCGAAGGAGCGCACCTCTAGTTCTTGACATCCAACACGATGTGCATATATTGTGCATAGTTTCAGCGGAGATGCGACATGGCGACCGCCTTCCTTATCGACGAGCAACGCGCCACTCGGCTCGCGTCGGGCTTTGTTGCGAGTCTGCAGGAGCCGCGCACCCCGTATATCTCGCCCAAGCGGGTGGCGCAGGCGCTAGGCGTCCAGCTGTCGCGCCTCGCGGAGATCGCCGGCGTCCATCGCAACACGCTCGCCAATCCAGCGTCCGAGCGGCTTCAGGATCGGCTGCGCGACATGGTCCGCGTAATCATGGCGGCGTCGGAGCTGACTGGCGACCTGGAGCAGGCGATCTACTGGTTCCGAAACGAGCCAATCATGACGCTCAGGCGTCAAACGGCTGCGGAGCTCGTGGCCGCTGGACATACCGAGGCGGTAATGATGCACTTGTCCGAGCTGGTCGACGGCGCGAACGGATAGTCGTGCTGCGCATCGCGCTCGGAACGGGCCATTACTACCGCTATCTCACGCCCAAATGGGCGTACCTGCCACTGAGCGGGGCAGGGGCGGCGAGCGGAGGCGGCCGGTTCAACCGGCCCGGTGTCGAGGCGCTCTATCTCTCGGCCGAGCCGGATATCGCGCTTGCCGAGTACCGGCAGGGCTCCAGCTTGCCCAATCCGGCGACACTCGCCGCGTACGCGATCGAGCTGGCCGACGTCGTCGACCTGTCGGCGGGGTACGAGCCTACCGATTGGAGCCCGGAGTGGGCGGATTGGAACTGCGACTGGCGCTGGATCGCGCGCGTCGAGCACAAGGTGCCGCCGTCATGGCGATTGGGCGACGAGGCGATCAGTTCGGGTGCCCGCGGCCTGCTGTTTCCGTCGACCCACCGCGCCGGCGGCACGAACCTCGTGGTGTTCAGCGCCAACCTGTCCGCAGGAGATCGACTTGCCGTGCACGACCCAAATGATATGCTCCCCAAGGATCAACGCTCGTGGGAACCGGGACCGTAGCGAGCGCTGACGAAGGGATCGCAATGGCCGACCGGGACGACGATAGCGAGGAGACGAAGGTCGCGCAAGAGACGCTTATTCGGCTGGCCAACAGCTGCGAGCGCGAGGCTGGACGCGGCAAACCCGTGACGCCGATCGGCGCCGACCTGAACGAGGAGGATCTGCGCACGATCGCCGACATCCTTCGCAAGTTCGCGGCGACGATCGAACGGGAGATAGTATGACCGGAGTTGGGCTGCCGACGCGCGAGCCGATCGCTTAAGTGTTTCATCCTCCAAACAAATCAGTCAGTCTGATAATGTTGATTATGTAAAATCAAGCTAATGCTGAGGGTCGGTCATACGGTCTTAGGGCTCGGGATCGATCGTATCAAAGTGGCGATGATCGCGCATCCTCGTATCGGCTAGCTTGCCGAAAAGCTCGGCAGTTGTCGTCATCCGGCGCCTGACCAGCCTTCGTCGTCCATGGCTGCGGCTGCGGCCTCGGCATCCGGCATATCTCGATCCCAGCGCGCAGCATCGAGCCGCCGGCCGGTCACGCCTGATGACGCCTCGGAGGCAAGCCATAGCAGCGGCGGAACAATCACGCGCGGATCTAGCAATCCCTGGCGCGCTTCTTGCGGGAGACTATCCGGGATCATGCCCGTTGCCGTGGCGCCACCTGGCAGCAGTGCGTTGACGGTCACGCCGGTGCCCTCGAGATCCTGCGCCCAGATGATGGTCTCGGACTCCAGCGCCGCTTTTGACGGTCCGTAAGGCGAAAAGCCGCGGCGGCGCATCGTCGCGTGATTCATCGTGATGTTGACGATCCGACCACGACCTGCGGCAATCATCGCGGGAACAGCCGCCCGCGTCATCAGGAAAGGCCCGGTCACGTTGGTGTCGATCACCATACGCCACACGTCAGGGTCGGTTTCCCAGAACCGTGTCGGCTCCGTCAGGAACTGCTCGCTGACATATTTCATGCCGCGTCCGGCGTTGTTGACGAGCAGATCGACCCGGCCGAACCGGTCGAGCGCCGTGGCGACGACGTGGGCACAGTCTTGCTCGTTTCTGACGTCGGCGATCATCGGGATGATGGCGCCATCACCAGCCTCGGCTGCCACCCTTTCGATTTCCGTTGCCTCCCGGGCGGCGGTCACGATCACGCGCACGCCGCCGGCCGCCAATCCGAGCACCATGGCGCGGCCGAGTCCACGCCCGCCGCCCGTGACGATCGCGACCTGGCCCTTCAGCGCATCGGCGCTCATCGGTTGAGCGCCTGCATCTGCGGCGCGGCGTAGCGGGTCCCCGCAGCGGCGCCCGGCGGCAGGATCCGGTCTATGCGGGCGCGGTCCTCGTCGGTCATCCGCACGTCGAGAGCGCCGACATTCTCCTCCAGACGAGCGGGTTTCTTTGTTCCCGGGATCGGCACGACGTCCTCTCCCTGGGCAAGCAGCCACGCAAGCGCGAGCTGTGACGGCGTGCAGCCCTTCTCCTGCGCCATCGCTTCGATCTCGCGCACGAGATCAAGGTTCTTCTGGAAGTTCTCCCCCTGGAAGCGCGGCGCGTGGCGACGGTAATCATCAGGGGCCAGATCATCGATGCTGCGGATCTGCCCGGTAAGGAAGCCGCGCCCCAGCGGGCTGTAGGCGACATAGCCGATGCCCAGCTCACGCACCGTCGGCAGGATCTCCTCTTCGGGCTCCCGGCTCCACAGGGAGTATTCCGTTTGCAGCGCCGTGATCGGGTGGACGGCATGTGCACGGCGGATCGTCTCTGGCCCCGCTTCCGACAAGCCGAGATAGCGTACCTTGCCCGCCTTCACGAGCTCAGCCATGGCGCCGACCGTTTCTTCGATCGGGGTGTCGGGGTCGACGCGATGTTGGTAATAGAGGTCGATGTGGTCGACGCCGAGGCGCTTTAGCGACGCATCGCAGGACTGCCGGACATAATCGGCGTCCCCGCGGATACCGAGAAACTCGCCCCCCTCGCCTCGTACGTTCCCGAACTTGGTCGCAAGCACGACCCGGTCCCGCCGGTCAGCAATTGCCTTGCCGACCAGGACTTCATTGGTGAACGGGCCGTACATGTCGGCGGTATCGAGGAAAATAACACCCAGGTCGATAGCACGATGGATGGTGGCTACCGCGTCGGTTTCGTCACGCGCTCCGTAGAATTCCGACATGCCCATGCATCCGAGCCCGAGTGCGGAGACCTCGAGGCCCTCCAGTCCAAGCTTGCGTACGCGCATCGCAGATTCTCCTTTGTTGATGGTATTAAGCAGAAAAGGTGGACCGCGTATCCGTTACCGTTCGCGCACGTCCTAATCCTCCGAGGAGAACGGGAGGGGCCTGCATCGCCCGCGTATCGATCGTCGTTCGGTGGCGGACGCCCGGCAGCGCCAGCCGCTTTGGCTCCCCGACACTTCGGCCACACTTAGGCTGACGACTTATGGTCACCGTCAGAAATGTCGCTCGCGATACCCGCGGGGAAAGCAAAACTGGCAGTGGGCAGGCCTCGCTCCGTGGAACCGTACCATAGCTTCAAGCGGCGATGGCCCTGGAAATCAGGCGCGTTGTGCCGGAGAGTTTTGGCGATCGAAGTATGGATCCTCCTGTCTCTGATCAGCCCTCATGAACGCGGCAATTTTCTCACTGGTTCCGCGCCCATGATACCTCGGCTTAATCTGTCCTGGTCGAGAGCCGTCCGGCAGAATTGCACCTGTGAGGATCCAGAGAGCGTCTTGGGCGGCCCGTCCGGCACAATCCCGCTTCGGCCATCCGTTCAATCAATCGGTCAGCCACAAACTGTGCATACGCTTGCCCAAAGCTGCACCAACTGATCCGAACCGCGCTTGACAAAAATCGTGCTGGAGGAGCCTTGAAGACAAAAAGCCGTTGCCTAGCTGAGCGTTGCCGGGCGCCGTTCGGGTCCGGTGGGACATAGAGGGCGCCGGCTCTTCTCTGGCGCTTCTCATGCCCGGATCGCTTCATCTGGAGGATTTGGATATGAGGACCAACTTCGATTTCACGCCCTATCGGCGTTCCACGGTCGGCTTCGACCGCCTCTTCGACCTGCTCGAAACCGGCCTTCGCGCCGATGCAGCAGATGGCTACCCGCCGTTCGACATCGTCAAGGACGGCGAGGACAGCTACCGCATCACGCTCGCGGTCTCCGGCTTTCGTCCCGACGAGATCGAGATCGTCGCGCAGCAGAACCAGCTCACCGTCACCGGCAAGCGCGCCGAGGACGAAAAGCAGGGTGAATATCTGCATCGTGGCATCGCGACCCGAGCGTTCGAGCGTCGCTTCCAGCTGGCCGACTTCATCGAGGCGGGTGACGCCCGGTTCGAGAATGGCCTGCTCAGCATCCAGCTGAAGCGCGTCGTCCCCGAGGCGGCGAAGCCGCGCAAGATCGCGATCTGCGGCAGCACGCCTGCCAACGACCGGATCGAGGCGCCAAGCGGAGAACGTGAGGCCGCCTGATCATCACGCAACCGGCTCGTCGGTGCCGCTCCTTCAGGGCGGCGGCCGATGGGTCATGGCGTCTCAAGCCAGCCGAGGAGAAAGAAACCATGGCTATCCGTGACCTGATCCCCTGGAGCCGGCAGGAGAACCGGCCCCCTGCCCCGGTCAGCGCCGAGCGACGCGACCGTGACGAACATCCCATCATGTCGCTGCAACGTGAGGTGAACCGGCTGTTCGAAGATGTCTTCCGTGGCTTCGGCGTGCCGTCGCTCGGCGGCGTCAGCCGCAGCCTGGCGTGGCCGCACGTCGAACTCGGCGAGACCGACCAGGATATCCGAGTCACCGCCGAACTGCCCGGCCTCGACGAGAAGGATGTCGACATCTCGCTGGAAGAGGGCGTGCTGACGCTGCGCGGCGAAAAGCGATCCGAGGTCGAGGACAAGGATCGCGGCTACTCGGAACGCAGCTACGGCCGCTTCGAACGACGCATCGGCCTGCCCGATGGCATCGACCGCGACCGGGCGAGCGCAACGTTCCGGAACGGCGTGCTCACCGTGACGCTGCCCAAGACCGAGGCGGCAAACGAGGATATCCGCCGCATTCCGATAAACGCGCAAGCGGCGTGATCGGCGGGCCCGGGACTTCGGTTCCGGGCCTTGGCGGCTCGATGGCGGACGATCCCTTCGATCACCAGGAGAGCTCCAGTCAAGTATCAAGCCCGGCGCGACATACGATAGCCGAAAACGGCTCCCTCATCCTGAAGGGCCCATTGCTGCAATCAGGAACGTGAGGGCCGCTGGCCCGACATGGCCTCAGATATCGCTGTCTGAATCCTTCACGGTTTGGCCCGCGAAGTATCCGATCGGGCGCTAGCCCGCCGACCGTTTCGTATCCTCCATCGTATTCAAAGGCTCGGCGAGCATCTTCCAGACGGCAGCGGCGCGTGCCTCACCAGCACAGTCGCTGTGTCGCGGCTCGCCATCGCGAAGCTTTCACGGGTAGCACAAATAGCCTGAACATCATCGCCAGGGTGTCGCGACAGAGACGGCTGTAGCGAAGCTGCCGCGAAAAAGGCCATTACGACGGTATTTGACCAGGTCGCTGAGCCGCGGCGAAGGACGAGGAAGTTTCGAGCCAGGGTGCGGCCAGTTCGCCACGGATGACCACCCGGAGCGACAGGTCCGAATTCCTGAAATGGCTAAGCGATCGCGATCACAGTTTCCAAACAGGTTGCATTCACAGCGCTACGGACGTGGAGGACAAGCGCGGATCGCCATGCGCCGGCGACCCGTAGCGGCACCCGCAGGAGGCGCGGGTGCGTAGCCGGTTGTGTGATGGCGGCCAATATCGCAAGCTGGCACACGTCCGCGCTCAACCGGCGAGATCCAAGCATTCATGCAGCGCGCCGCCACCGTCGCCCGTTCACCTCCCCGCTTGATGAACAGGCCAGCGCTCACACGATCGCCGGCATGCTCCTCACTTGGCAACCGTGGCTTCTGCCTTCGCGGGGGCTTCTTCAATATTCGCAGCACCGCCCATGTCGCCGGTCTTGGTGCGGCCTGCCCCTGGCCCGGCTCCGAGGTCGGCACCGGTGGTGGGATCGGACGATGGATCCGACATGGTCCGCGCCGCCATTTTCTGCCCGACCTTTTTGTCAGCAGAACCAAGCTTCACAGTGGCGGTGCCGTCGCCCCCATCGATAGGCATCACCTGCTCGAGATCATCAACACGATCCCATTCGTCGCCCGAGTTCCACGGGCCGGTGGCGTCCCCTTCCCCTTGCGACGTGTTGACGTACATGCTCGCGTACTTTTCGACGCCCGGCAGCTTGCCGGAGGGGAAGTTGTTCTCGATCGCGTAAAGGGCCTTCTCAAACGATTTCTGGTGGGCGACTTCGCGCGTCATCAAGAACCCGAGCGCGTCCTTGATACCGGGATCGTCCGTGATGTTGATCAGCCGCTCGTAGACGATCTTGGCGCGGGCCTCCGCGGCAATGTTGGAACGCAGGTCGACTGTCGGCTCGCCGCGCGAATCGACATAGGCCGCCGTCCAGGGAACCCCCGCGGAGTCACAGAGTGCTGGACCGCCGCCGAACAGGATCGACTCCTTGGCGCTGCTGCCGGCCGAACCCACCATCTGATAAAGCTCGGCTTCCTTCATGGTGCCTTCGGCGAGCTGTGCCTTGAGACCCTTGTTGAGCATGGCGACGATCGAGCCGATGATCTCGAGATGGCTAAGTTCCTCGGTCGCGATGTCCAGGAGCAGGTCCTTGCGGCCTGCATCGTCCTCCCCCAGCCCCTGTGTAAAATATCGCATCGCCGCCGCGAGTTCACCGTCAGCCCCGCCGAACTGCTCCATCATCATGGTTGCCAGACGTGGGTTCGGCTCTGACACTCGAACGGTGTATTGCAGGCGCTTGTTGTGCATGAACATGGGTCGGGCTCCGGAAATCGCAGGCCTTAAGCGAACGAAGAGGCACAGCGTTCCAAGGAGCGGCCACCTTGAAGCCGTCCGCGGAGCCGGTATGGGGGGCGGCAGCAGATCGGCGGATCGATCATGCCGCTGATGCTGGAGGATTGTATGCTCTCCCGGACAACGCTCGCTGCGGCCTTCGATCGAGTGACCGAGCACTGGTCGCCGAAGGTGATCGGCAAGGTGAACGATCAATTGCTGAAAGCGGCAAAGCTGAAAGGTGAGCTTGTCTGGCACGCGCACGATGGCCAGGACGAGCTCTTCTACATCGTCAAAGGCTCGCTTCGCATCGATTTCGAGGATGGAGCAGTCGATCTTGAGAAGGGTGACTTTCTTACCGTCCCGAGCGGCGTACGCCACAATCCGGTTGCTCAGGAGGAATGCTGGGTGCTTCTAATTGAACCAGCGTCCACTAAGCACACCGGCGACGAGGTTACCTCGCGCACGCGCACTCTCGAGGAACAACTTGGCTAGGCGAGATCTTGCCCCGGTTCGGCGGACACCGTTTATCGAAGCCGATCCAACAAGGCCTGGCTGAGGTCGATAGGCCGGGTCAGCCGGGGCCACGCAAGAAGCCCAAGGTCACCGATGCGGACGCCCACCACACATGCCGACGTTGCCAATCCACCGCCCGTCTTCGCATCGTGCATGTGTGGAAGGATCAGATGGCGCCGTTCATCCGCCGTCGGCATCGCGCGGGCAGAGGCGAAGAACACGCTTGCCGATCTCGCCTAGATGTCTAGTTGCGGAACGTCGTTGGGAACAGGTAGGATGGGCTATCGGCCAATATGCGTGGCGCTTTCAACCGTTGATTGATGAGGTGCTGTGATGATGCAGTTCCATCCTCAGGCACGAACGACACCCGCGGTGCGCGCAGAGAGCCAGCGAGAGCACGCCAAGGATGTCCGATGCGGTTATGCTGGTAGCGGCCGCCTGGCCCAACGCTTCACGAAATGCATAAAGCGGCGAGGTGCCAATATCGCCGAACACCACTCCGATCGCGCCGAGCGCCAACGGTGCGAACCTGTCGCGATGCGCCACATCTGGGTGGCTTCCGGATCTATTCATTGCTCGTATCAACCTGTTGCTTTTCTTGGCCCCTAAATGCCTGATGGGGCATCGCGAGTTTGCGTGATGTACTCGCGGGGCAATCGGTACCCCAGCGCCTTGTGCGGTTGACCTCGTTGTAGTGGGTCAGCCAGGCGGCCAACTGCTCCATGACGGTGCGGCCATCGGGCGTGCGGTTAACGAGGACGTAGTCGCGCTCGAGCGGGCGGAGGAAGGCCTCGGCTATTCAGCCAAGCGTTCGATGATCGGACAATCAGGCCGATCATCGCCATGACAGGCTTGGGCGAGCCCGGTCATTGATCGGCGCATGGCTTCAAGGCGCGCACCTTGCGGCCCAATTCGGCAGCGCGGGATTCGGCCAACGCCTTCACTTCCGCGCTCGACCGTTCCCGATCCGGCCACAGGCCGAGCAGCGTGCGGATTTCCTCGATCGGGAATCCCGGTCGCGCGCGTTGGCGATGAACCGCAGCCGGTGAACATCGGCATCGGCATAGTCCCGGTAGCTCCCGCGCCGCGCTGGCGCGGGCACCAGCCCGATCTTTTCATAGTGGCGGATCATGCGTTGGGAGACGCCGCCCCTATGTTCACAGCTTCACCGCGTTGAGCCGCAGCGCGTTGAGGACGACGGTGAAGGACGAGAGCGCCATCGCCGCACCGGCCAGCATCGGTGACAGCAGGATGCCCGCGACCGGATAGAGCACCCCGGCCGCGACCGGCACGCCGATTCCGTTGAACAGGAACGAGAAGAACAGGTTCTGGCGGATATTGCGCATCGTCGCGCGGGCGAGCTTTCGCGCGCGCACGATCGCCGAGAGATCGCCACGCGTGAGCGTCATGCCCGCGCTTTCGATTGCCACGTCGGTTCCCGTGCCCATCGCCAGCCCCACGTCCGCAGCGGCAAGCGCCGGGGCGTCATTGATGCCGTCGCCGGCCATCGCGACCTTGGCACCACCCGCTTTCAGCTCGCCGATGATGCGCGCCTTGTCTTCGGGCCGCAGATCGGCGCGCACGTCGTCTAGACCGCCCACGGCGCGCGCGACAGCATCGGCCGTCCCCCGGTTGTCGCCGGTGAGCATGACAACGCGCAGGCCCTCTTTGCGAAGCGCGGCAATGGCGTCGTGCGCCGAAGCGCGCACCGGATCGGCGACCGCGAGCAGACCCGCGAGAGCGCCGTCGATCGCGACCAAGATAACGCCCGCCCCTTCGCCACGATGACGATCGGCCGCGGCATCGAGCGGCTTGGGGTCAGCGCCGATCCGGCTGATTTGCGCGGCGTTGCCGATCACGACCGAGCGGCCGTTCACTGTAGCGCTGACACCCATGCCAGTCTGCGAGGCGAAGTCCGCGACCGTGCCGAGCTGCAATCCTCGTTCCTTAGCGGCTACGACGATCGCGTGAGCGAGCGGGTGTTCGGATTGCCCTTCGACAGCCGCGGCGAGCGCGAGCATGTCGTTCTCTCCGATCGCGCCGAAGGTTTCGACCACGATCAGCTTGGGCTTGCCTTCCGTGAGCGTCCCCGTCTTGTCGATCACGAGGGTATCGACCTTTTCCAGCCCCTGTAAGGCTTCCGCGTTCTTGACCAGCACGCCGCCCTGCGCGCCACTTCCGGTGCCGACCATGATCGACATGGGCGTGGCGAGCCCGAGCGCGCACGGGCAGGCAATTACCAGCACCGCAATGGCGTTGAGCAGGGCATGGCCCATGCGCGGCTCCGGCCCGACCAGCGACCACACCACGAACGTCACCACCGAGATCAGCACGACAAGCGGCACGAACCAGCCCGACACCCGATCAGCGACCGCCTGAATCGGGGCGCGGCTGCGCTGCGCTTCCGCGACCATGCGGACGATGCGCGCCAGCATTGTATCCGCGCCGACCGCGCGCGCTTCCATGACCAGGCTACCCGTGCCGTTCACGGTGCCCCCGGTCACAGCCGCCTCGACTTCCTTGAGGACCGGCGCGGGTTCGCCGGTGAGCATGGATTCATCGACGGAGGAGCGGCCCTCGACCACCACGCCGTCAACCGGGATCGCCTCGCCGGGACGGACCCGGAGCCGATCGCCGGCGGCCACCTCGGCAAGCCCGACTTCCTCCTCAGAGCCGTCAGGGCGCAGTCGGCGCGCCGTCTTGGGGGCGAGGTCCATGAGCGCGCGGATGGCGCGCCCCGTCGCTGCCCTGGCGCGCAGTTCGAGCACTTGCCCGAGTAGCACCAGCGTCACCACGACGCCGGCAGCCTCATAATAGACCGGGACCATGCCCCCGTGCATTCGGAACGTCGGGGGAAAAATGCCCGGCGCGAGCGTCGCGACCACGCTGTAGAGGAAGGCCGCGCCCACCCCGATCGCGATCAGCGTGAACATATTGAGGTAACGGGTGCGGATCGAGGTCCACCCCCGCTCGAAAAAAGGCCAGCCCGCCCACAGCACGATCGGCGCGGTGAGCGCGAGCTGGACCCAGGGAGAGGCCGCAGCACTGACGACGTGCAGCCCGAACATTTCAGTGAACATCGAGACGACGAGCAGCGGGATCGTGAGCGCGCCCGCGACCCAAAGACGGCGCGTGAAATCCACCAGCTCGGGATTGGGAGCGTCGTCACGCGACGGTTCTTCGGGTTCGAGCGCCATGCCGCAAATCGGGCACGTCCCGGGCCCTTCCTGGCGGACTTGCGGGTGCATCGGACACGTCCATATCGCCGTCGCCGTCGCCGTCGCCGTCGCCGTCGCCGTCGGCGCAGGCTTCGGCTTGTCGCCGAGATAGGTATCGGGGTTGGCGACGAACTTGGTCCGGCACCCGGCGCTGCAAAAATGATAGGCGTGCCCTGCGTGCTCCGCGTGGTGCGCCGTCGTCGCCGGATCGACCGTCATCCCGCATACCGGGTCCACGGCCGTTGCCGTTCCTTCGGTGGCCATGCCGTCAGAGCAGCAGCCACCAGGCCTGGCGCTGCCGTGAGCTTGTTCGAGGGCAAGAGCCTTGTCAGCCAATTCACCGGAACAGCAGGACGCACGCCCGACGGCCGGCGCTAGCGACGGAGGCCCTTCTTCGCGCTTTCCGGAGCAGCCGCAGCGCTTGACTTGAGAGGCGCGGGATTGAGGGCCGTTCATGGCGTGAGACTCCTTCGACCCGAAAGCTTGTGCTGGGGATCGACCTCGGTAAGAACAGCTGTAGCCTTGCGGGCCAGGACGCTACCGGCGCTGTGGTACTACGACGGCGGATGACGCGCGAGCGGGTGATCGCGTTCGTTTCCAACCTGCCGCGCTGCGTCGTTGCGATGGAGGCTTGTTGCGGCGCCCATTTCCTTGGTCGTCTCTTCGAAGGTCAAGGTCATGAGGTGCGCCTTATGTCGCCGGAGTATGTCCAGCCCTACGTGAAGGCTCAAAAGACCGACGATCGTGACGCAGAAGCGATCGCCGAAGCGGCAACCCGGCCGACCATGCGGCTGGTGACACTGAAGACCGAGGTTCAACTCGACCTGCAGGTGCTGCACCGGGCTCGGCAGCGGCTGGTGACCTCACGTACTCGACTTACCAACCAGCTTCGTGCCGTGCTCCTCGAGCGCGGCATCATATTGCCCAAACGCCGGGCATCTCTGGTGCAGCGGCTGAACGAGCTGATGGACGCTGAGCTTCCGATCAGTGACCGAGCGGTCCGGCTGCTCATCGATCTCCGGGATGAGTGGGCCAGGATGGACCGGCGGATCAAGACTTATGATGACGAACTGGCGGCGCTGACCCGTGACGATGATCAGGCGCGCCGGCTTGCCACCATCCCCGGTATCGGCGTCATCAATGCCACCGCGCTGCTCGCCGCCGTCGGTGATGCCTCGGCATTTACGAAGGGGAGAGATCTAGCCGCTTGGCTCGGCCTAACGCCACGCCAGCATTCTACTGGTGGCAAGACCAGGATGCTCGGCATCAGCAAGCGAGGTAACAAATACCTCCGCGTCCAGCTGATCCACGGGGCGCGTGCGGCCATGGCGCACTTCACCAGGCAGACCACGCCGACAGGCGACTGGGTGCGCCGGCTTGTAGCGCGTGCTCATCCCAATGTCGTGGTGGTGGCGCTGGCCGCGAAGCTGGCGCGGATCGCGTGGCCGTGCTGCGGCATGGGCGTAGTTTTGATAGTCAGGCGCTCGTGGCAGCCTGACCAGGAATAGCGGCGGGCTCAGCGCTGACGCCGCTCACGATGTCTGTGGAAGTGAAGGACAGATGGCGTAACGGTTGACCCCCGCGTCGCGACAGCCTGGGCAAAAATGTGGTGCTCGACACCGCCGTCTTTATGAGGCCCGTGACGCGCGAGATCCATCTTGGCCAGGGCATATGCCTTGAGACCGGATACGTTGATGCAGACCAGCACGCCGTCCAATTTCACTCTTGCAGACGGGGTGGGCCATACGTTTTTTGCGCGTGATCCCGTGCCGGGCGAAGAAGCGGTGCAGCGTCGAAACCGCCACTGTCACGCCCGCTTGGCCCAGTTCGCGCCGTAACTCGTCCAGCGTGATATCGCGGCGTGCCTCGTGCAGCGCCAGGACCGTGTCCCGGTGCGTCTCGATCCGGCGCGAGCGCGTGTCACCGCCCTGCGGCTTGGCGGCATAGCCGCCAGTGCTGCGACGCTGGTCGTGCCAGCGGATCACCGTCGAGGCCGACACCCCGAACCGCCTCGCCGCAGCACGGCAACTCACCCCTTCGTCAACCGCGGCCAATGCCCGCGAACGCAGATCCATTGATAATGGCTTGCCCATCCATGCCGACCTCCATCCAGCCAGCACCCTGATGATGTGGACGCCCCCGCACCGACCGCCAGTTGCTATGCTGCCGGCCGGTCAACCGAGAGGAAGAGGAGCGTTTACAATGGCGATCACCACGATTGGGCTCGATCTGGCGAAGAGCGTATTCCAGGCACATGGCATCGACGAGAGCGGCACCACAGTGCTGGTAAAGAAGCTGCACCGCAAGCAGATGGTGCCTTTCTTCTCGAAGCTACCACCCTGCCTGATCGCGGTGGAGGCTTGCGGAACCGCTCATTACTGGGCTCGCACGCTTGCAGCGATGGGCCACGAAGTCCGCCTGATACCGCCATCGTACGTCAAGGCTTACGTGAAGCGGGGGAAGAGCGATGCGCTGGATGCCGAAGCGATCTGCGAAGCCGTGCAGCGGCCCACCATGCGGTTCGTGCCGGTCAAGACGATCGAGCAGCAGGGCATTCTTATGACCCATCGCGCCCGATCGCTTCTCGTACGGCAACGAACCATGCTCGCCAACGCCCTGCGAGCGCATCTTGCTGAGCTGGGCCACGTTGCCAACCCCGGCATCGGCAACCTCGCCAAGCTGGCCGAGCAGGTGATGGCTGACAGGGATGCCATGCCATCCTACGCTCGTACGGCATTGGAGATATTGATCCGTCAGATCATGGCCGTCAGCGCCGAGATTGCGGAACTGGATCAGCAGCTTGCCACTTGGCATACCGAAAGTGAGGCCAGTCGCCGACTCGCCACGATCCCCGGCCTCGGTATCGTCACGGCGACAGCAATAGCTGCAACCGTTACGGATGCCGAGCAATTCTCTTCAGGCAGACAGTTCGCCGCCTGGCTCGGTCTGACACCGCAACAACACTCAACCGGGGGAAAAACCAGACTTGGCGGCATCTCCAAGCAGGGCGACCGATACCTGCGCCGATTGCTCGTCGTCGGAGCCACCGCAGTCATGCGCCACGTCAAGGATAAGCCAACGCCGATGGCGGACTGGATCAGGAAGCTCTCCGAGAAAAAGCCCTTCCGGCTCGTCTCGGTGGCCCTGGCTAACAAACTCGCTCGGATCGCTTGGGTCGTGCTGACCCGCAAGGAGGCCTATCACCCTTACGCCAATTTGACCTAATCACCCCAGGTTACCCGAAATGGTAATGGCAGTCGATGATGAGTAACGATCGAGCCAATGGTGAGACCAACCCGTCTGATTCAATGCGCTTCAACGCGCGCCAGCCTGTTTAGGGACCTCACCGGCGGATTTCCATCAGGGCCAGCGGTCATCACAACGCCGCACAAACAGGCCGGACATATGAAAGCAACCGATCAAACCCATCCCGACAAAATGCCCTTGCCAAGGGGGCGTCCACATATGATTCAATGCGCTTCAACGCGCGCCAGCCTGTTTAGGGACCTCACCGGCGGATT
>ERZ941706.382-NODE-382-length-14885-cov-4.777546_pt1 | contig 14885 bp, 15 predicted proteins | sample MGYA00521232_ERZ941706 | MGnify/ENA primary metagenome ERZ941706 (study PRJEB32759, sample SAMN07749893) | skin metagenome | biome: transportation; feature: city; material: polyester macromolecule | host: Homo sapiens | place: Hong Kong:ER line | collected...
CGACCAGCATCAGGATCACCGCGGCGACCATGATCTTGTCCGCGATCGGGTCGAGGAACACGCCCAGCTTCGACACCGCGCCCTGCGCCCGCGCCAGATAGCCGTCGAAATAATCGGTGATGCCCATCAGGCAGTAGAGCGCGAAGGCGATGGCGAATCCCGCCTCCCACCGCGGCCACCACAAAAAGGCGACGAGCAACGGCACCGCGACGATCCGCGACAGCGTCAGAAGATTGGGCAAGGTCAACATCATCCCTTCCTAACCCGGCGGGCGTGCGGAGGTAAGCCCATCGAAGCGCACGTCGTTTGACGCGCGATCTTTCCTTTATCCCCTCGTCACCCCGGACTTGTTCCGGGGTCCACCGCGCGGCTGGGGGAAAGGCTTGAGCCTCCAGCCCTTCCGTCGTGGACGAGTGGCCTCCGGAATAAGTCTAGGCCTCCCGCGCCCCCCCAACCAACCCCGTTGGCGTCGCGGCGCCACTCGGCTATGCCCGCCGCAATCCTGCCACGACGAAGGCCCTGTTTCGCATGATCAATGCCTTGGGGTTGCTGAAGCAGCGCCGCTTCCTGCCCCTGTTCACGACGCAGTTTCTGGGCGCCTTCAACGACAATCTGTTCAAGACGTCGATGGTGCTGTTCGCGACCTATGCGATCTTCAACGATCCCAAGGTGGAAACGATCTTCAACGCCGTCGCGACCGGCATCGCGATCCTGCCCTTCTTCCTGCTGTCCGCGCTTGCGGGGCAATTGGCGGACAGCCACGACAAGGCGCGCATCATCCGCATCGTCAAGACTGCGGAAATCGGCATCATGCTTCTGGGCGCCGCCGGATTGATGGTCGCACGCGCCGGTTATCCGCATGTCGGCATCGGCCTGATGCTGGGCGCGGTGCTGTTCCTCGGCGTGCATTCCACCTTCTTCGGCCCGATCAAATACGCCATTCTGCCGCAGCATCTAAAGCCCCACGACGTGCTCGGCGGCACCGGACTGGTCGAGGCGGGTACCTATCTCGCCATCCTGATGGGCACGATCATGGCAGGCTGGGTGCCGATCGAGGGCGCTGCGATCCTGGTGCTGGTCATCGCCGGCATCGGCTGGCTCACCGCCCGGGCAGTGCCCCCCGCCCCGCGCGAAGGCCCCCGCCTCAAGCTTAACTACAATCCGTTCACCGCCTCGTGGCGCCTGATCCGCACGACGATGCACATCCCGCGGCTGTTCCTGGCGATCTGCGCGATCAGCTTCTTCTGGACGATCGGATCGGTGCTGATCATCATCTTCCCGCCACTGGTGAAGAACGTGCTGACCGCCGACGAGCGGGTGGCGAGCGGCGCCATCGCGATCTTCTCGGTCGGCGTTGCCCTCGGCTCCGTGGTGATCAACACGATGCTGAAGGGGCGGATCAGCGCGCGCTACTCACCCGTGTCGGTGATCGCGATGGGCGTGTTCGTCGTGCTGTTCTCGTTCCTGTGCCGCAACTGGATGCCGGCCGCGCCGGGCCATTTTTATGACTGGACCCAATTCGTCGCGCAGCCCCGCGCTATTCCGATCATGCTGTGCCTGCTCGCCATTGCGACCACGGGCGGCATGTTCGTCGTGCCGCTCTATGCGTTCCTGACGACGACGGTGGAGAAGGACCAGACCGCGCGCACCGTGGCGGCGAACAACGTGGTCAATTCGGGCGCAATGACGCTGGGATCGATCGCTGCGATCGGCATCAACATCGCCGGTGTGCAGGCGGTCGACATGCTGTTCCTGGTCGCCGCGATGTGCCTCGTCTCCGCCTGGATCGCGCACAAGCTGCATCTCGCCTGCGATTGATCCGGTCCGCCTTCCGCGGCTGTGCGGTCCCGGCCTTAGAACAAGAACGTGTAGAAGCAGGTGAAGAAGGCGGCGAAGCTGAGCAGGAACAGCTTCCAGTCGCTGTCGTCGTTACGGCGCGGATCGGCGATCACGGGCGGCGGCAGCCTGCGACGGAAAGGATGCCGGGCAGATTCGTTGGTGAGGACAAGACGTCTGGTCATAGCCATGCGTTAACGCCGCGTTTACGATTTCGACCAGCGGCAAAGGTGGTTAAGCGCTGCCTGTCCGACGCTGGGACAGTATGAAGGAGCCCATGACATGAGCGTCGCCTTCCGCCGCGAGAGCGACGAAGAGCATCTGGAACCCAAGTTCGAACGTCCCCTGCCCGCTGGTCCCAATCTGGTGACCGCAGCCGGCAAGGCACTGATCGAGCGACGGATCGCCGACCTCGAGGCGCAGCTGGTCGACGCAGGGGCCGAGCAGGCAGAAGCGTTACGCCGCGACCTGCGCTACTGGCAGACACGCCGCACGACGGCGGTCGAGACGACCGCGCCGGCGGACGGCGGCGCCGGTTTCGGGACGCAGGTCACGATCCGCATGGGCGGGCGCATACGTGCGATCGACATCGTTGGCGACGACGAGGCCGAGCCGCAGTTGGACCGCCTGTCGTTCCAGTCGCCGCTCGCCAAGGCGCTGGCGGGTTCCGAGCCCGGGGACCTGCTCCCGTTCGGTGGACGTGAGAACGCAATCGAAGTGCTGGCGGTGCAGGCGCTTGGTTAAATGCAAAAGCGCGCGCCGGCCGCTGCCGACGCGCGCTTCCGTGAGCCGATCACGCCACCGATTAGTCCAGCCGGCGCGCAAGTTCCTTGTTCAGCCCCAGCGCCACCAGCGTGCCGATTGCACCCGACAGCAGGTAACCGCCCGCCGCGATCAGCCCGAACTCGCTCGCCAGCACCAGCGCCGCCAGCGGGGCAAAGCCTGCGCCGAACAGCCACGCGAGGTCCGACGTCAGCGCCGCGCCGGTGTAGCGCGCACGCTTGGGGAAATTGTTGGTCACCGCGCCCGAAGACTGGCCGAAGGCCAGGCCCAGCAAGATGAAGCCGCCGATCATGAAGGCGAGCTCGCCCGCGCTGCCGGCAGCGAGCAGCTGCGGCGCGAAGCCGCTGAACATCGCGATCGCTGCCGCGGTATAGCCCAGCACCGATCGCCGACCGATCCGGTCTGCCAGCAGGCCCGAAATCACGATCGCGCCCAGCCCGAAGAAGGCGCCGACGATCTCGATCCCCAGGAAGCGCGCGATGTTCTCCCGCGTGAACAGCGCGATCCACGACAGCGGAAACACCGTCACCATGTGGAACAGGGCGAAGCTTGCGAGCGGCGCGAAGGCGCCGATGATGATGTTGCGCCACTGCGCCTTCACCGTCACGGTAACGCGGCTCGGCGTCAGTTCGCGCGTCTTGAACAGCTCGGTATATTCGGGCGTCACGACGATGCGCAGCCGCGCGAACAGCGCGACGACGTTGAGCGCGAAAGCAACGAAGAACGGATAGCGCCAGCCCCACGACAGGAAGTCCGCCATGTCCATGTTGGCGAGGAAGAAGGCGAACAGCGCGCTCGCCACGATCAGGCCGAGCGGCGCGCCCAGCTGCGGCACCATCGCATACCAGCCGCGCTTTTCCGGCGGTGCGTTGAGCGCGAGCAGCGAGGCGAGGCCATCCCATGCGCCACCCAGCGCCAGGCCCTGGCCGATGCGGAACAGGGACAGCAGGATCACCGACCAGGTGCCGACTTCGGCATAGCCGGGCAGGAAGGCGAGCGACACGGTCGAGGTGCCGAGCAGGAACAATGCGATCGTCAGCTTGGTACCGCGGCCATAGTCCCGGTCGACCTTCATGAAGATTTGCGTGCCGATCGGCCGTGCGATGAACGCCAGCGGGAACAGCGCGAACGACCAGAGCGTGCCGGTCAGGCGGTCGACATACGGAAAGACGAGCGCCGGAAAGACGAGGACCGAGGCGATGGCGTAGCAGAAGAAGTCGAAGAATTCCGACGTGCGGCCGATGATAACGCCGATGGCGATCTCGCCGGGACGGACCTCATGGTCGCCCCGGGTGTTGACGGCACGGGCATCGCGTTCAAGCGGTGCGGAATGGGCGGAAGCCACTGACATGTATCGCAGTCCTGTCGTCTCACGGCCCTTCGGCCACCGGTCGTCAACGCACGCCGCGCCTTTTCGGACGCAGCGCGAACCCGCTCTTCTAGCGCGCGAGGGCCGGGGGCGGGATAGGACAAAATGTCCTATTTTGCGGTGCAGCGAAGGGGACTAGCGGACATGACGATGCGAAATCCCTCGTTTTTCGGCGCCCCGCGTTCGCGTGCCGCCGCTATCGCGCTCCTCGCACCCGTCCTGCTCGGCGGGTGCGACATGGTGGTGATGAACCCCGCCGGCGATGTCGCGCGGCAACAGGCCCATCTGATCCTGTGGTCGACGGGGCTGATGCTGCTGATCATCGTGCCGGTGATCGTGCTGACCGTCCTGTTCGCGTGGAAATACCGCCACACCAACGAGGATGCGGAATATGCGCCCGACTGGGACCATTCGACCGGTCTGGAACTCGTCATCTGGTCGGCGCCGCTGCTGATCATCATCGCGCTTGGCGCGCTGACTTGGATCAGCACGCACAGCCTCGACCCCTATCGCCCGCTCGCCCGCCTCGCCCCCGGCAAGCCGGTGGCAGAGAATGCAAAGCCGCTGGAGATCCAGGTCGTCTCGCTCGACTGGAAGTGGCTGTTCATCTACCCCGAACAGGGTATCGCGACGGTCAACCAGCTGGTCCTGCCGGTCGATCGGCAGGTCGTGTTCCGCATGACATCCTCGTCGGTGATGAACACCTTCTACGTGCCGACGCTCGCCGGCATGATCTACACGATGCCCGGCATGGAGACGAAGCTGCACGCCGTTCTCAACAAGCCGGGCCGTTTCGAGGGCATCAGCGGCAACTACAGCGGTGCAGGCTTCTCGGACATGCGCTTCACCGTCGACGGAACGGATGATGCCGGCTTCGCGAAATGGGTGTCCGAGACGCGCAGCGCGCAACAGCGGCTCGACATGCCGACCTACCTGAAGCTCGAACGCCCGAGCGAGAAGGTGCCGGCCATCCAGTACGCCGGTTTCGCGCCCGGTCTGTTCGACCGTATCCTCGGCATGTGCACCAAGCCGGGTGAGACCTGCATGCAGGCAACGATGATGAAGGACGGCAGCAAGGACGGCAACCGCGACAGCGGCGTCGCCGCCCCCGTCAACAACACCGGCCATATGCGGGGCAGCGATTCCAAGGGCGCTCTCCAGAAGGAGCCCGAGGAAAAGGGCAGCAGCCCGCACCGCAACGCCCCGACGCAGCAGCCGCCCGGCAGCAACAAACCCGGCAGCGAAGCCAATCGCAGCATGTCCGCGATCGACCCGCTACCCCTTCCCGGCATTACCGCCGTGGCCCGCTCCTAGGACCGACACGATGTCCGATAGCTTTCTCAAGACCATCTTCGGGCGACTGACGCTCGAAAGCTTCCCGATCCATGAACCGATCCTGGTCGCGACCTTTGCCATGGTCGCGATCGGCGGCCTCGCGGTCGTCGGCGCCCTCACCTATTTCAAGGTCTGGGGCTACCTGTGGAAGGAATGGTTCACATCGGTCGATCACAAGAAGATCGGCGTGATGTACATGGTGCTCGGCATCGTCATGCTGCTGCGCGGCTTTGCCGACGCGCTGATGATGCGCGCGCAGCAGGCGATGGCGTTCGGCGCCAATGAAGGCTTTCTGCCCGCACACCATTACGACCAGGTGTTCACAGCCCACGGCGTCATCATGATCTTCTTCGTGGCGATGCCCTTCGTCACCGGCCTGATGAACTATGTCGTGCCGCTGCAGATCGGCGCGCGCGACGTGTCGTTCCCGTTCCTCAACAACTTCAGCTTCTGGATGACGGTGGCGGGCGCGGTGATCACCATGGTCAGCCTGTTCGTCGGCGAGTTCGCCCGCACCGGCTGGCTGGCGATGGCGCCGCTATCGGGCCTCGACTATTCGCCCGATGTCGGCGTGGATTACTACATCTGGGGGTTGCAGATCGCCGGCGTCGGTACCCTGCTGTCCGGCGTCAACCTGCTCGCGACGATCGTCAAGATGCGCGCGCCGGGCATGACACTGATGAAGATGCCGATCTTCACCTGGTCGGCGCTCGCCACCAACACGCTGATCGTCGCCGCCTTCCCGATCCTGACCGCGGTGCTCGCGCTGCTCAGCCTGGATCGCTACGTCGGCACGCACTTCTTCACCAACACCATGGGTGGCAACCCCATGATGTACGTGAACATGATCTGGATCTGGGGCCACCCGGAAGTGTACATCCTGATCCTGCCGGCGTTCGGCGTGTTCAGCGAAGTCACCAGCGCGTTCTGCGGCAAGCGGCTGTTCGGCTATACGTCGATGGTCTACGCGCTGCTGGTCATCACCATCCTCGCCTATCTCGTCTGGTTGCACCATTTCTTCACCATGGGGTCGGGAGCGAGCGTCAACTCGTTCTTCGGCATCACCACGATGATCATCTCGATCCCGACGGGCGCGAAGATCTTCAACTGGCTGTTCACCATGTACAAGGGGCGCATCCGCTTCGAACTGCCGATGATGTGGACGGTCGCGTTCATGATCACCTTCGTGATCGGCGGCATGACCGGTGTGCTGCTCGCGGTGCCGCCCGCCGACTTCGTCCTCCACAACTCGCTGTTCCTGATCGCGCACTTCCACAACGTGATCATCGGGGGCGTGCTGTTCGGGATGTTCGCCGGCATCAACTTCTGGTTCCCCAAGGCGTTCGGCTTCACGCTCGACAAGTTCTGGGGCACGATCAGCTTCTGGTTCTGGGTCGTCGGCTTCTACGTCGCGTTCATGCCGCTCTACGTGCTCGGCCTGATGGGCGTGACGCGTCGCCTGCGCCACTTCGAGGACCCGAGCCTGCAGATCTGGTTCATCATCGCGGCGATCGGCGCGCTGCTGATCGCGGTCGGGATCGGCGCCTTCCTGATGCAGATCTTCGTCAGCATCAAGAATCGCGATGCCCTACGCGACGAGACCGGGGATCCCTGGCAGGGGCGCAGCCTGGAGTGGGCGACCTCGTCGCCGCCGCCGGCCTACAACTTCGCGTTCACGCCCGTCGTCCGCGACCTCGACGCCTGGTACGATATGAAGTCGAACAACGCCCAGCGTCCCACCACCGGCTTCCGCGACATTCACATGCCGCGCAACACCGGCACGGGCGTGATCCTGGCGGGCCTGTCGGCGGTCTTCGGCCTGGCGATGATCTGGTACATGTGGTGGCTCGCCATCCTCGCCTTCGTCGGGATCGTGGCGGTCGCGATCGGCCACACCTTCAACTACGATCGCGACTATTACATTCCCGCGTCCGAAGTGACGGCGTGCGAGGACCTGCGCACCGAGCAGATCGCCGCGCGCGAGGCCCGGCAGTCGGCGCAGAACCCGGCCCAGACGCCGGCAATGGGGGCCTGAGGAACCATGAGCGAAGCAACCATTCCCCCGGGCACCCAGGCCCCGGTCTTCTACGAGACCGACGAACATCATCACGACGCCGGCGGCAGCACGATGCTGGGCTTCTGGCTGTACCTGATGAGCGACTGCCTGATCTTCGCCATGCTGTTCGCGGCCTATGGCGTGTTCGGCGGCAGCTATGCGGGCGGCCCAGAGCCGCACGAGATCTTCGAGCTGCCACTGGTGGCGCTCAACACCTCGATGCTGCTGCTGTCGTCGATCACCTATGGCTTTGCGATGCTGGCGATGAACGACGGCAATGTCCGCGGCACGCAAGGGTGGCTGGCGATCACCGGCCTGTTCGGCCTCGCCTTCCTCGGCATCGAGCTGTACGAATTCTCCAACCTGATCGCCGAGGGCGCGGGGCCGCAGCGTAGCGCGTTCCTGTCGTCCTTCTTCACGCTGGTCGGCACGCACGGGCTGCACGTCACCTTCGGCATCATCTGGCTGGTGACGCTGATGGTGCAGGTGGGCCGCAAGGGCCTGATCGCCGCCAACCAGCGCCGCCTGCAGTGCCTGTCGCTATTCTGGCACTTCCTCGACGTGATCTGGATCGGCGTCTTCACCTTCGTCTATTTGCTGGGAGTGCTGCGATGAGCGCCCATGACACCCACGCGCATCACGACGCGCACGACAATGCCCATGGCCACGGCCACTCCTCGGGCGAGGCGCACGGCACCCGCCGCGATTATGTGATCGGCTTCGTCCTGTCGGTGATCCTCACCGCCATCCCGTTCGGGCTGGTGATGAGCGGCGTCATCGCCGACGCGCGTGTGACGGCAGGCATCTGCATGGCGTTCGCGCTGGTGCAGATCGTCGTCCACATGATCTACTTCCTGCACATGAGCCCGAAGTCGGAGAACGGCTGGACGCTGATGGCGCTGATCTTCACCGTGATCATCGTCGCGATCTGCCTCGCCGGTTCGCTGTGGGTGATGTACCACATGAACGCCAACATGATGCCGAGCATGGGCAGCGGCGACATGGGGGCGATGTAGGGCGCGATGCGCACTTCGCGTGCGATCACGACCGGGCTGCTGCTGGTCGTGATCGCCGTACTGATCGGCCTTGGCGTCTGGCAGCTCGAACGCCGAACGTGGAAGCTCGCGCTGATCGCCCACACCGACGCGGTGCTGGCGCAACCGCCGGTCCCAGCGCCTGGACCCGATACGTGGCGGACGGTCGGCAAGGACGATGTCTACCGCCCGGTCACGATCACCGGCCATTACCGGAGCGGCGCCGACGCTTTTGTCCAGGCGGTGACCGAGCTTGGCGGCGGCTCCTGGGTGATGACGCCGTTCGACACGGATCGCGGCTTTACCGTGCTGGTCAACCGCGGCTTCGTGCCCGCCGACCGGCGGCAGGGCATCACCCCCTCCCCCGATCCGCAGACGGTTCGTGGGCTGCTGCGCCTCACCGAGCCGGGTGGTGGTTTCCTGCGCCACAATGATGCGGCCGCGGATCGCTGGTATTCGCGTGACGTGGCGGCGATCGCAGCACGTCAGAGGATGGGGGCGGTCGCACCTTACTTCATCGATGCGAGTGACCCGAAGACCGGCTGGCCGCGTGGCGGGTTAACCGTGGTGCGGTTCCGCAACAGCCATCTCGTCTATGCGCTGACATGGTTCGGGCTGGCGGCGCTGGTTGCGGTGATGGCGTGGCGGGTGCGGCGGCGGGTTTGAGCTGACAGGGCAGCGCGCTCACCCTCACCCTTCCGGCGCTGCGCGCCTCCCTCCCTCTCCCATAGGGAGAGGGAAGAGCCGCCGAAGGCGGCGAAGGGTGAGGGTGAGTGCGACGTCCCCGCGCCTCAATCCTCCAGCTTCGCCCCGTCGAGCGTCCGCTCGATCCTTGCAGCATCCGTGGCATCCGCCTCCCGCTGCGCCTTGGTCCGCCCAAACTTCGCCCGGTTCGCCTCCGCGAGCTTTCCCGCCGCCACCCGGTCCCGCGCCTTCCGAGCGCGGCGGAAATTGACCACCTCGCCCATCAGCCGCGCCGCTCTTCCGCCGCCTGCTTGACCAAGCCCCAGCGGCGCCATTCATCGCGCGCATCCGCCAGTGCCCGGTGCGCGGGCACGTCATGGTCGCGAAACTCGCCTAGCACCACCGCGTCTGCCACCGCACGCCCCAGCTCGGCATCCGGCACATGCCCGCGCAGGATCGCGGTCGCGGTCTCGCGCTGCGCCTCCTCGCTGTCGCGCAGCCGCAGCGCGTGCCGTGGCAGCTTCGCCGCGCGCAGCAAGGCGCTCAGCCACTTGCCGTCCCACGATGGCGCGCTCGCGAACAGCGTATGGCCGGTCAGCACCTCGATCATGCGGTGCGCGACGACGTCGTGCGGCTTACCCTCCGCCTCCAGCAGCGCGCGCGGGATATGGTGGATCGCCTCCGCCTGATCGTCCCAGTCCGACCATTGCAGGGGCGGACGGATCAGGTGGCTCTCTTCGGTGCCGTCCTCGAACACCCAGGCGACCTCGATCGGATAGCTTTTCTTGGCGAGCGACGAGGCTTCGAAGTCGAGGAAGACGAACATGATGCGCCAACGCCTACGCCGCGCGTACGGGTCCCGTCTACTGACCCGATCGCCGCCACAGGCCCTTGGCGATCCGCGCGACCACGGCGGACACCCCCGGCCGCACCAGCAGCCAGTCGCGGATCGCCGGCCCTTTGTCGGCGCCGATCACCTGCTTGTAGCCGCTGTCCCCTGCGCCCCAATCGACCTGCGTGACACCGCGGTCCAGCGCATGGACGAGGTTGCGATAATAGAGCAGTTTGCCCGGCGAGTGCTTGGCGTACGCGGGGTCGTAGCTGTTGGCGATCGCATAAGTCATGGCGCCGCCGTCGAGGTCGAAGGAAAAGGCGGCGGGCCGGCCATCGACGGTCAGCAGCGCCGCGCGCATCATCGCAGCGAGCGTCGGGTCGGCCGCTGCCTTGCGCCAGAAGGCGCCATGGCCGCTGCCCGTGAACTTGGCGTCGTGCCCGTCCGTGCGCGCGGCAATCCAGCTCGCCTGTTCGATCGTCGCAAGCTGGTCGAACGCCGCGGGCCAATCCGCGCCCGACAAAAACCGCCAGTCGAGCGTGCCATGGCTTGCAAGATGCTTTTCGTGAAAGCGGTTCTTGCGCAACGTCGATCCGCGGGGCCAGGCCCCCTCGGCCTGCCGCGCCGCCATGTCGAGCCGCCAGCTGTCGGCGATGAACCGGTCGAGCACCGCCCACCCGCTCGCACGCGCCGCGGCGAGCAGCGGCATCACCGCAGCATCGTCGTCATAGACGGGCCCGATGCGCAGCACGTGGACCACGCGCGCCAGCGTCGCGAGCGCCACGCGGAGCGTCGTCTCGTTCGCGTCGGCGGCGAGGGGGAAGCTGCGGAACGGCCAATAGCTGCCCGGCACGCTGGCGACGCGCGCCCACGCCGGCCCGCGCGCCACGAACGGCAGCGCGAGCGCAGGGACACCCTCCGCCTCGACCACCAGGGTCTGCGCACGGCCGCCATAGGCGTCGAGTGCCGCCGCATACCAGCCGTAGCGCAGGAAGGCGTGGCTCGCCGGTGCCCGCGCCGCAACCGCATCGATTGCCGCCGACAGGCCATCGTCGATCCGCCCGCGCGCTGCGGGTGCGAGGCGTTCGAACGCGGACAGGCGCATCGGCGGAGCCACGGCCGCGTGGTCTATCGCCACCCCCGCGCAGAGCAACGGAAAATCAGTGTCGCGCGAGCAACGGCAATACCGCTCGTCGCGGCCCTTTCGCCTGCCGCCACAGCCGATATGATGGCGGCCATGCCCTCGCTCCAACAGGTTTCCACGATCGCGCAGACGATCCAGCTGTCGCTCGCCCCAGTGTTCATGCTGGCGGCGATCGGCCAGGTCCTCAACGTGCTCGCCGGGCGGCTGGCGCGCGTGATCGACCGGGCGCGCGCCCTCGAGGAACGCGTGCTCGGAAGCGACGGCGCCGAGCGGCAGCGCCAGGTGTGGGAGCTGAAACTGCTCGACGAGCGCATGTCGATCATCAACGCCGCGCTGTTCCTCGCGGTGCTGAGCGCCGTCATGGCCTGCATCGTCATCGCGCTGCTGTTCGTGGCGAACGTCGCCAGCTTCCATATCGGACGGTGGATCGCCTTGTGCTTCATCGTGTCGGTCGCGCTGCTCACCTGCTGCCTCACCGCCTTCATGTGGGAGGTGCGGGTGTCGCTGCGCGCGATCCATGTGCGCAAGGAGATCCTGTCGTGAGCCCCGCGATGGAGCGGCGCGCGTTGCAGGTGGTGGTGGCGCTCGCCTGCCTCGTGCCGCTGACGATCGGCGGCTGGAGCATCCTGCGCGGCCCCGGCTTCCTCGGCCACCCGCCGGTGATCCCGACCGATCTGGACAGCCATTTCCGCTACATCTCCGGCATCTTCTTCGGCGTCGGCGTGGCGTTCGCGACCTGCGTGCCGGGGATCGAGCGCAAGGGGCCGCGCTTTCGCCTGCTCGGCGCGCTGGTGGTGGCGGGCGGGCTCAGCCGGCTGGTGTCATTGGTGGCGGTCGGAGTACCGTCGGCCGGGCATGTGTTCGGCTTCGCGATGGAACTGGGTGCGGTGCCGCTCCTGATGCTGTGGCAGGCGCGGGTCGCGCGGCGGTATGCGTTGGCAGGACCGACGGTACATTAAGCCGTTCGCCCTGAGCCTGTCGAAGGGCAGTTCTCCACGCACGCCGGGCTCGCGGCAAGGAGGGCTTCGACAGGCTCAGCCCGAACGGATATCCGGGTAGAGCTCACCGCACCCCCTCCAGCCCCGCCCCCACATCCGCCTGTGCGAGATACCGCGGCGCCACCCGCGCCTTCGCCCGCTGCTCATACGCATAGCCCGCGCCCAGCACACGCGCCTCGCCGTTCTTCGTCGCGATGAACGACAGCCCGACCGGCAGCCCCCGCACCAGCCCCATCGGCACGGTGAGGTTGGGATAGCCCGCGATGGCCGGCAGCTCCGATGACGAGGGCCCGCTATACTGGTCGCCGTACACGGGGTCGCTCAGCCACGCCTGCGCATAGGTCGGCTCGACCAGCACCTGCGCCCCCGCCGCCGCCAGCATGCCGTCGATCGCGCCGCTCGCCGCCTTCAGCGACTTCGCGCGCGCCGCGATATAATCGGGATCGGCAAGCCCCTTGGTTGTCGCCGCCATGTCGAAGATTTCCTGGCCAAAGAACGGCATCTCCTGTGCGGCATGCGCGCGGTTGAACGCGATCAGCTGGTCGAGCGTGCGCGCCGTTACCGCCGGCGGCGTGGTGGCGAGATAGGCGTCGAGGTCCGCCTTCAGCTCGGTCTTGAGCACCGTGAACTCGGCATCGCCCGCCCCGTCGAGCTTGGGCGGCGTCACCGGCACCAGCACCGCCCCCGCCGCCGTCAGCACGGCCAGCGCCGCATCGTAGCGCGCGGCGAGGTCGGCCGGCATGTCCTTGGACCGGATCACGCCGACGCGCATTCCGGACAGCGCGCTGACCGACAGCCCCGCCGCATAGTCCCGCGGCACCGCGCCGGCCGTCACCGGATCGGCAGGGTCGGGCCCCACCATGGCGGAAAACAGCACCGCGACATCGCGCACACTGCGCGCCATCGGGCCGGGTGTATCCTGCGAATGGCTGATCGGCACCACATGCGTGCGACTGACGAGGCCGATCGACGGCTTCAGTCCGACCAACCCGTTGATCGACGACGGACACACCACGGAGCCGTCCGTCTCCGTCCCCACCGCCGCAGCCGCAAAGCTCGCCGCCACCGCTGCGCCCGATCCCGACGACGACCCGCACGCGGTGCGATCGAGCGCATAGGGATTCTTCACCAGACCCCCGACCGCGCTCCACCCGCTCATCGCGTGCGTCGAGCGGATGTTTGCCCATTCGCTGAGGTTCGTCTTGCCCAAGATCACCGCGCCTGCCGCCCGCAGCCGCGCTACCACGGGCGCATCACGGCCGGTGACATTGTCCTTCAACGCCAGGCTGCCCGCGGTCGTCGCCATCCGGTCGGCGGTTTCGACATTGTCCTTGATCAGCACCGGAACGCCGTGCAGCGGCCCGCGCACCCGCCCCGCCTTGCGCTCGGCGTCCAGCGCCTTCGCTTGGGCCAGCGCATCGGGATTGACCGCGATGACGCTGCGCAGCGTCGGCCCCTTGCGATCCATGGCGGCGATCCGATCGAGATAGGCGCGCGTCACCTCGACGCTGGTCGCCCTGCCCGCCGTCATCAGCGCCTGCACCTGTTCCAGCGGCACCTCGGCCACCTGGACCTGTCGCGCCATCGCCGGGTTCGCCAACGCCGCGCCCGCCAGCAGAATACCCAATCCGATCCGACGCATACCATGTCCCCTGTTCTACGCAGGCCATGCTAGCCGGCTCCGGAGTCCACGCAAGGGCCACCCCATTGACGCTGCATTGAACCGAGGGCACCCACGCGGCGTTCAACCACGTCCATCTACGCGCGAAAAGGGGCCGCCGTGGCGCTTGCCTTCAAGATCATCGGCGGCTTTGTGTTGATCCTGATCATCGCACTGGAACTCGTGGTGACGATCCTGCCCCGCTTCCTCGACCGGCTGTATTATGAAGGGCCGGAAAGCGACCATTACAACGGGCAGCGTTTCTTCAATCCCGACGGGGATGGCGACACGCTGCGCATGCCAACCGGCCGTGGCGGCCGGGCGAGCTTCTTCTGGCGCCAGATCAGCGGTCGCGACGGGCGCCCCGAGTGGCCGAGGAGCGTGGCCGTCACGTCCGCCCGCCCCGCCGGCCGCGTCGGGGGCGATCGGATGGTCGTCACCTGGATCGGCCATGCGACCGTGCTGATCCAGACGCATGGCCTCAACATCCTCACCGACCCCATCTACGCGGAGCGCGCCGGCCCCTTCGGCTTCGGCCCCAAGCGTGTGGCCGCGCCCGGCGTCGCCTTCGACGACCTGCCCAAGATCGACCTCGTGCTGGTCAGCCACAATCACTACGACCACCTCGATCAGGCGGCGTTGAAGCGGCTGTGGCAGCGCGATCGGCCGGCGATCGTCACCAGCCTGGGCAACGACAGCGTCATCGGGCAGGTCGGCGCACAGGCGACCGCACTCGACTGGGGCGGCAGCGCGACGCTGACCGCCACCGGCCTGCAGGACACCAGCAGCGACATCCGCTGCGATCCCGACGGCTGGTGCCCCGGTGACCGCGCGCGCGTGTTCATCACCCGCAACCACCATTGGGGCAGCCGCTGGTTCACGGACCGAAACCGCGCGCTCTGGTCCAGCTTCGTCGTCGCGCTGCCGAGCGGCGGCAACATCTTCTTTGCAGGCGACACCGGCTTCGGCTACGGACTGTGGCCGGCAGAGGCCGCGACCTACGGCCCGATCCGCTTCGCGATGATCCCGATCGGCGCGTTCCGCTTCGAACCCGGCCAGATGCGCGCGGGCAGCCATGTCGGCCCTGCCGAGGCGGCGTTGATCCACCAGCGGCTGGGTGCGGCGCGGTCGATGGCGATCCACTGGGGCACGTT
>ERZ941706.383-NODE-383-length-14870-cov-4.693689_pt1 | contig 14870 bp, 20 predicted proteins | sample MGYA00521232_ERZ941706 | MGnify/ENA primary metagenome ERZ941706 (study PRJEB32759, sample SAMN07749893) | skin metagenome | biome: transportation; feature: city; material: polyester macromolecule | host: Homo sapiens | place: Hong Kong:ER line | collected...
CGGTGCCGTGATAGCCCTGCACCATCACGCGCCGATTGTGCGCGAAGCCTGCCAGCACCGCCATCGTCGTGTCGGGATCGAAGACATACGCGGGATCGAGATCGGGCACCCGCTCGTCCGCCTCGCTGAAGGCGGGGACCTCCATGTCGCTATCGATGCCGAACAGCTCGCGCACGCGCACCATCTTGTCGGGCGCGTCGAGGATCGTTGTTTCGCGGCTATCTGGCTGGGTGTTGGGAATGTCGGTCATCGGATCGGGGCACCGTAAGCTAGGCATGTGAGGCGGCCCTTCCCAACGCGCGAGGCGAGCGAACGACGCAACGCACAATCAGTGGAAACGGAATGGCCTCGCGTCAAGCGATGGCGGTACCGATTGCAGCCTTCTCGGGCAGCGCGAACAGATCGGCGAAGGCGAGTGCCTTGGCACGATCGCCGGCGATGCGGATCGACCCATCGGCTTCCGCCTCGGCGAGCGGGCGCTTGAAGTAGATCCACACCGCAAGCGGCGTCGGCATTGCCGTGACGATGACGCCGGCCCCTGCGGGATCGCCGCGCACGATCTCGAGGCGCCCCTCATCAAGGGTCGCGCGAAAGCGATCGTCACCCATGTCGAACCCGATCGTCAGCCTTAGCCCCTGCGCTTTCTCCGCATCGATCATCGTCCTGAGCGACAGCATCGCCGACGCCGGCGACAGCGGCAGCGTCGGGTCGTGCTGCGGCGCGCGAGTCGCCCAGCGGCCCATCGTCTGCAGGATCGGCTCCACCTCGCGCCCCCAGTCCGTCAGGTCATAGGCCTGTACCGAGGCGGGCGGCGGCAGCCCGACGCGCACGACCAGCCCCGCCGCCTCGAGTCCACCCAGCCGCTGCGTCAGCACCTTGGCGCTGATGCCGGTCAGATGCGCGCGCAGCTCCCCGAACCGCCGCGGTCCGAACATCAGTTCGCGTAACGTGAGCAGCGCCCATCGCTCGCCGACCAGCTCCAGCGCCATCGCGGTCCCGCATGCATCGTCGTACCAGCGACCCCGAGTTACTTTTCCTGACTTCATCGTTGCTTTAAGTAACCATCGAGCGCAGTCTCCGCCAGAGCCGAGTCGGAGAGGATGACGCCATGGCCAAACAGATTTTCGTCAATTTGCCGGTGGCGGACGTCGCCGCCGCCACCCGTTTCTACGAAGCATTGGGCTTCGAGAAGAACGCGCAATTCTCCAATCCGCAAGGCTCCGGCATGCAATGGTCGGACACGATTTTCGTCATGCTGCTCGATCATGCGCTGTTTGCGACCTTCAACCCGAAGCGCATTGCCGACGCGCGCACCGAAACCAGCGCGCTGCTCGCACTTGGCTTCGACAGTCGCGCAGAAGTGGATGCGATCACGCAAGCCGCTATCGCCGCCGGCGGACGCGAAGCCCACGACCCGGAGGACCTCGGCTTCATGTATAGCCGCGCGTTCGAGGATCTCGACGGCCACGCCTGGGGCCCGTTCACCATGGACGTCGCCGCGCACGCCAAAGCGATGGCCGGGGAGCAGGGCGCATGACCCTCGCCGACGGCACGCCGATCTGGTTCGAGCTGGTGACGCCGGACCCCGCCGCTGCGGCGGACTTCTACGCCGCACTGTTCGACTGGCGTTTCACCACCTCGCCCGCTCCCGAACATGGCGGCTACCGGATCGCCGCCGCGCCGGACGGTGACCGTATCGCCGGTCTGATGGCGCCGTCGCCGGGCATGGCCGACGCAGTCACCGGGTGGTCGATCTACTTCCTCAGCCACGATCTCGCCGCGACCCTGGCACTCGCGACCGAGCACGGCGGCCGGGTCGTGTTCGGCCCGATGGCGATCCCGCACGTCGGCCACTTCGCCGTGCTGCTCGATCCGCAGGGCGTCCGCTTCACCCTCCTCCAGCCCGATGCGGAGGACGCCGCCCGCCCCTTCCGCCAAGCCCCCGATGCGCGCGGCCATTGCGTCTGGACCGAATTGTCGACCCCGGACCCGGACGGTGCCTTCGCCTTCTACGGCGCGCTGTTCGGCTGGACCAAGGCAGACGCGATGCCGATGGGCGAGATGGGTGAGTATGCCTTTCTCGGCGCAGGCGAAGCGCGCCCCGGCGCGGTCATGTCCGCCACGCTCACGCACGCGCCGGCGCAGTGGAACAGCTACATGCTCGTCGCCGACATCGACGCGGCGCTAGGCCTTGCCGAAGCACGCGGCGGCAGGGTGATCCAGGGGCCTGACCCGATCCCCGGCGGCGACTATTCGGCCAACATCGTCGATCTGCATGGACACCAGATCGGCCTCGTCGGCCCCCGGAGAGGCACGGCGGCATGAGCCATCCGATGGCGATCTGCCTGTGGTTCGACGGCGCGGCGGAACAGGCGGCGCGCTTCTATGCCGACACCTTCCCCGACAGCCGCGTCGATCGCGTCACCCGCGCGCCTGGCGACTATCCCGCGGGGCAGCAGGGGGACGCGCTGACCGTGGAGTTCACCGTCTGCGGCACGCCCTTCGTCGGCCTCAATGGCGGCGGCGGAATCGCGCCAACGCAGGCGATCTCCTTCCAGGTCTTTACCGACAGCCAGGCGGAAACCGACCGGCTGTGGGACGCGATCGTCGGCAACGGCGGCGCCGAAAACCGGTGCAGCTGGTGCCGCGACCGCTGGGGGATCAGCTGGCAGATCGTGCCGCGCGTGCTGACGCAGGCGCTCTCGCACCCCGACGCCGCCGCCCGCTCCCGCGCCTTCACCGCGATGATGGGCATGACCAGGATCGACCACGCCGCGATCGAAGCGGCGGTCCGTGGGGACGCCGCATGAGCCACGATCTGTCCATCACCCGCCTGATCGACGCCCCCGTCGCCGCCGTCTGGCGCGCCTGGACGGAAAACACCGGCGCCTGGTTCTGCCCCAAGCCCTGGACTGCCGAGTTCGTCACGCAGGAGCTCCGCGCCGGCGGCCGCTCCGAAATCGTCATGCGCGGCCCGAGCGGGGAGGAGAACCGGCTGGAGGGCGTCTACCTGGAAGTCGTGCCGCACGAGCGCATCGTCTCCACCGACGCCTTCACTGCCGGCTGGCACCCTGCGGGTCCGTTCATGGTCCGCATCGACGACTTCGCCGACGAGGAGGGCAAGACCCGCTACACCGCGACGGCGCGTCACTGGACCCAGGAGGCACGCGACAACCACGCCGCTATGGGCTTCGAGGCGGGATGGAATGCCGCGACGGACCAACTGGAGGAGATCGCAAAGGACATGGCGGGACGTTGAGTAAGCCAGATGGACGGTCGTTATGGTCAACCGTCTCTCGATCCCGGCGTCTGCGGCGCGCCGATGTCCGCTTACGCTTGCAGTTCTGCCGACTTCGCGTCATGCTGAGGGTGCCGAAAATAGAGTAGCAGGTCGGTAGCTCCTGCGCCCGTCTAACGGGTTCTTCCCAGCCGCGGCGTTGACCCAATACGTTGGGAAGACGCTGGTTATAGAGTTCGCGTCTTCCCGGCTGATGCCGAGGAATGCTCATGAATGTCATTGCCATCGTCGCCCTGACCTGTGCGGCTCTGTTCACGGGCGCGGCCGGATACATCACGCTGGTCGAGCATCCGGCACGGCTCCAACTGGCGGATGGCCCCCTGCTCGCGCAATGGAAGCCCAGCTATGACAGGGCGCTGCCGATCCAGTCTGGCCTAGCCATTGCCGGAGGCCTCAGCGGAATGGGCGCTTGGTATTTATCGGGCACTGTGCTCTGGGTATTGGGAAGCCTTATCCTGCTCGCCAACTGGCCGTTCACCCTGCTTGCGATCATGCCGACCAACAAGCGGCTCAAGATGATCGGGCCCGAGGAAGCCGGGCCGGCGACCCGTGCACTGTTGGTGTCGTGGGGAAAGCTGCACGCGATCAGGAGCGTGCTGGGCGTCGTGTCGACGGTCTTGTTTGCAACCGCGCTTGCCGTAACCGCATAACGCGGCTGTCCCGATCAACCATCGTTTTCGGGAAAGGCGGTGCCACGCTATGTCGGCTATTGCCACCGGCGCTCCCGTAAGTCGTTCCGCTTCCCCCCCAAGCGGACATTCACCCCTCACGCAAACGCCGGCGCCTGGCGCAGCTGCTGGTACGCCGCAATCACCTTCTGCAGCATGCCTTCATGACTGCGGTCGCCGCCGTTGCGGTCCGGGTGATACTTCCGCACCAGTTCCGAATAGCGTTTCCTGAGCGCTGTACGGTCCGCGTCCGCGGCGAGGCCCAGCACCTTCAGGCTCGCGCGATCCTGCCCCGACAGCGGCTTGCCGTCGCTGCGTTCGGGTGCGGTCTCGCGGCGGTAGCGGGCGCCGATCGCGTCGAGGGGATCGCGAAAGTCGGCCCAGCGCGGGCCCTGGTCGCCGGTGCCGGCGCGGGCGAAGGCACGCGTCTCGCTCTCCCAGCCGGCCATCGGCCGCTGCGCCTGATGGATTTCGTCGGCGGTCATACCGTCGAAGTAATTGTAGCGGCTGTTGAACGCGCGAACATGCTCCAGGCACATCCAGCGGAACGCGCCCGGACCGTTTGCGTCGGCCGCGCCCTCCAGCGGCGGCGCACGAAACTCGCCGGGCTCTTCGCAGCCCGGTTCGGCGCACATCCGCCCATTCGCTTCCACCCGGCCATGAAACCGCGTGTGCGGCCGGTCTTTCCTGTCACTTCCGCGCCCCACGAACGCTCCCTAATCTGCGCAAGAATGGGTATATAGGCGCGATGACCGACACCGCCACCGCCGCCCGTCCCGCCCCTCGTCCCCTGGCCGACATCATCGCCGATCGCCTGCGCGACGCCCTGGATCCTACGCATCTGGAGGTCGTCAACGACAGCCACCACCACGCCGGCCACATGGGCGACGACGGCACCGGCGAATCGCATTTCACCGTGCGCGTCGAAAGTTCCGCCTTCGCCGGCCAGAGCCGCGTCGCGCGCCAGCGGATGGTGAACAAAGCGCTTGCCAATCTGTTGTCTTCTCGCATTCACGCCCTCGCCATTCAGGCGCGCGCCCCCGGCGAATAGAAGGACCGATCGCATGCCTTATCGCCTGTGGTATTGGCCGACGATCCAGGGCCGCGGCGAGTTCGTCCGCCTTGCGCTGGAGGCGGCGGGCATCGACTATCTCGATTGCGCCCGCCTGGACGGTGTCGAGGCGATGATGGCCGACATGGAGGCGCGGCAGAACGGCGGCCGCGGCCCCTTCGCGCCGCCCTATCTAGCGTTCGACAGCCATGCCGTCGCACAGGTCGCCAACATCCTGCAATTTTTGGGGCAGCAGCACGACCTCACGCCCTCGAACCTCGCCGACCGGCAGTGGATCAACCAGCTGCAGCTGACCATCGCCGATTGTGTCGCAGAGGTGCACAACGTCCACCATCCGGTCGCGATGATGAATTATTATGACGACCAGAAGCCCGAGGCCGCCCGCGCCGCCGCGCAGTTTCGCGAAGAGCGGCTGCCGAAGTTCCTCGATCATTTCGAGGCGGCGGCGAACCAGGGCCCGTCGGAATGGCTGGTCGATCACCGCTGGACCTATGCCGATACGTCGCTGTTCCAGCTCGTCGAGGGGCTGCGGTACATGTTCCCGCAGCGGATGGCAGCGCTCGAGCCGGACTATCCGGCGCTGATCCGCCTGCACGATGCAGTCGCCGACCTGCCCGGTGTGCGCGCCTATCTGAAGAGCGATCGGCGCCTGCCGTTCAACACCGACGGTATCTTCCGGCATTACCCCGAACTCGATCCCGGGACCTGAACCGCAGCGTTTCACGATTGCGGGCTTTCGTGGGTACGCCGGTCGCCTGTAGGACTCGTGCCATGACGCACCGCATCCCCCGCCCCGCCGCGCGCATCCTGCTGGTCGATGGCGCCGGCCGCGTGCTGCTGATGCGCTTCACGCCCGGCGACCGGCCGCCGCTCTGGTGCACGCCCGGCGGCGCGGTCGATTCCGGCGAGAGCTATCCTCAGGCCGCCCGCCGCGAACTGTGGGAGGAGGTCGGCCTCGATATCGACTGCGGGCCAGAGGTCGCGCAGCGGACGGCCGAATTCCTGACCTTTGAGGGCGTCGAGGTGGTCGCCGACGAACGCTATTTCCGGGTCGACGTCGACGCGCATGAGGTGCAGGTCGGTGCGCTCACCGCCCTCGAACAACGCGTGCTCGCCGGATCGCGCTGGTTCGCGGTGTCCGAACTCGCCGACTGGCCCGAAGTCATTTATCCCGCTGATCTTGCCCAGCTTCTTCGCGAAACGGAGCCTGCCCGTGCTTGACGATTTCGTCCTCCAGACCATCACCCCCGTCACGCATGACCTGGGCGGGTTCAAGGTCCACCGCACCCTGCCCGGCCGCGCACGCACGATGGTGGGGCCGTTCCTGTTCTTCGACCAGATGGGCCCGGCACAGCTCGCCGCGGGCGGCGGCATCGACGTGCGCCCGCATCCGCACATCAACCTGGCCACCGTCACCTATCTGTTCGACGGGGCGATCGAGCATCGCGATTCACTGGGTACGCAGCTGCGCATCGAACCGGGCGCGGTGAACCTGATGACCGCCGGCCATGGCATCGTCCATTCCGAACGCTCGCCGGGCGACGAGCGCGCGCACGGGCCGGTACTCTCCGGTATTCAGACTTGGCTCGCTTTGCCCGACGACAAGGAGGAAATGGCGCCCGATTTTGAACATGTCGCCCGCACGGAACTGCCGACGCTGGAGGCGAACGGAGTGCGCGCGCGCATCATCATGGGCGAACTCTGGGGACAGCGGGCGCCGACCACCACCTATGCCGGCACGATCTACGCCGACATCGTGCTCGATGCCGGTTCAGCCGTGCCGATCGACGCCGCCGCGGACGAGCGTGCCATCTACCTCGCGTTCGGCGAAGCGACGCTGGAGGGCGTCCCCCTCGAACCCATGAAGCTCTACGTCCTGCGCCCCGGCATCGCTGCGACGCTGCGCTCGGACACCGGCGGCCGCGCGATGCTGGCCGGGGGCGATGCGTTCAAGACGCCGCGCCACGTCTGGTGGAACTTCGTCTCGTCACGCCGGGAGCGGATCGAGGAGGCGCGCCGCGCTTGGACCGCGGGCGAATTTCCAGTCGTACCCGGCGACGACAAGGAATGGATCCCCATCCCGCAAGTGCCCAATACCGTCAGCTATCCCTGACAGCGCGTTCGCCGGCGGCTCTTTCGCGGCCCGGACGCGTTAGGCCCTGCGAAAGCGGGGCAGATATGTGCGCAGGTGACGACGAATATTGGATGCAGATGGCGATCGACGTCGCCCGGTCGAAGGGGTCCGATCCCTTCACCTCGCCCTTGGGCTGCGTGATCGTCCGCGACGGCAAGGTGCTCGCCGCCGAACGCAACCAGACGCACGAACTGCCCGATGCGACCGCGCATGCCGAGATGATGGCGATCCGCCGCGCGTGCGAAAGCCTTGGCGAGATGGAGCTGCGCGGCGCGACGCTCTATTCGACGCTGCAACCCTGCGGCATGTGCACGATGGCGTCGATCTGGTCGAAGGTCGGCCGCGTCGTCTACGGCGCCGGCCGCGACGACGTGCATCCCATGTATTTCGAGGCGCGCCACGTCGATACGCTCAGCTTCATCGCAGACGCGTACCGCGACGATATTGCAATCGAGGGCGGCTGCCTCGCCGATGATTGCGCGCAGCTCTATTACAGCCCGGACGCCGATCTGCCGCAAGAGGAGCAGGCGAACCTGTGACCACCCCCGTAGACATCAACACTGCCACCGCCGAGGCGCTCGACACCGTCCCCGCGCTCGCCGGTCACGGCTTCGAGATCGTCCGCTATCGCGAGGACCGCGGCGGCTTCACCGCGCTGCGTCAGCTCGACGAAGTGCCAGGCTTGGCAGGCAAGGTGGCCCCCGACGACAAGACGCTGACGGTGGGCTAATTCCCGCCCTCTCCATTCGTCATCCCGGCGCACGCCGGGATCCATGGAGTGGCTGCGGGCCGCGATAATCCACAGCCGCTCACCGACTGGAAGCCATGGATCCCGGCGTTCGCCGGGATGACGTAAGGGCGTTACCCTTCCTCCAGCTTCCCAAACCACTCCGCATACTCCGTCGTACGCGCCATGTGCCGGTTGAGGTCGGGCGCGCCGTCATCCCACCACACGGCCCCACGCTCGCCGAGCGCGACCTTTGCCGCATCGACCGCCCCATGCGCCTGCGCCTCCGCATCGGCGTCCCCGGCTCGCCGCGCCGCCGCGACCCCGCGCCGGGCTGCCATCAGCGCGCGCACCAGCCGCTGCCGCTCATCCTCCGTCAATGCCGGGTTCGCCCGCCGCCACAGTCGCCCGCGCACGACGATATAGCGTCCGTCAGGCGTCACCGGCGGCGCACGCCCGCTCAGACCGGCGCCTCGATCGAAAAGCGCACGCCGCCGGGGTCGTAGGTGATGACCGCTCGCCCCTCGACATGCTGGGCAAAGACGCGCTCGATCATCCGCGTGCCGAAGCCCGTCCGCTCGGGCGCGACCACCGGCGGTCCGCCGCGTTCGACCCAGGCGAAGGTGAAGCGACGGCCGCCGCCACCGCGCGCCAGCGCCCAGCGGATCGCCACCTGCCCCTCGTTCACCGACAGCGCGCCATATTTTATCGCATTGGTGGCGAGCTCGTGCAGCGCCATCGACAGTGCCAGCGTGATCTCCGGCCGCAACCGGATGTCGGGCCCATCGATGGCGAAGCGGCGGCCGTTGCTGTCGATGAAGGGCGCGAGCACGCGCTGGACGATCTCGCCGATCGCCGCGCCTTCCTCCTCGTCGCGGATCAGCAGCTCGTGCGCGGCGCCCAGACTCGCGATCCGCCCCGCGACCGCACGGCGCGCCGCGTCGAGCGAGGATGCGTCGCGCAGCGTCTGGCTGACCACAGCCCCCACAGTCGCCAGCGTGTTCTTGACCCGGTGCGTCAGCTCGCGCGCCAGCACCGCGCGATGCTCCTCGGCGAACTTGCGCGCGGTGATGTCGCTGATGAAGCCCGTCATGTCGACGGGCGTGCCATCGGCGCGACGCTGCACCGACCCGCGTGCATGCACCCAGCGCTGCTCGCCCGCGAATGTCAGGATGCGATATTCGATATCGTACGGCACATCCTTGGCAAGCGCCGCTTCGATCGCCGCGCCGACGCGCGGGACTTCGTCGGGGTGCAGGCTGCGCACGAAATCGGTCATGCCCAGCGGGGCCTCGGGCGGCAGGCCGAACAGGCCGCGGCACGATGTCGAGGCGGTCAGCACCCGGTCGGGCAGCACCAGCGTCCAGGTGCCGAGCCCGCCCGCGTTGAGCGCCATCGCCAGCCGCGCCTCGCGCTCGGCGAGCAGCGCCTCACGCTTTGCGACCTCTGCGGTCAGCGCGTCGCGATCCTGCTGCAATTGCTGCAGGCGATGCCGCTCGATCGTGACGTCGAGCTGCGAGGCGACGAAATGGCGCAGGTCGCCCGCGGCATCGAACACCGGCGCAACCATCAGCCGGTTCCAGAACGGCGTGCCGTCGCGGCGGTGATTGAGCAGGTCCAGCTCGATCCGCTCGCGATTTCGGATCGCCGCACGCAACCGCTCGACATCCGCCGCTGGCGTCAGCGCCCCCTGCATGAACCGGCAGTTGCGGCCCAGCACCTCTTCCGGTGCGAAGCCGGTCAGCGTCGTAAAGGCAGGGTTCACATAAACGAGCGGATTATCGGGCAGCGTCGGATCGCTGACCACGATTGCGGTGATCGAATCCTGCACCGCCGCGCGCAACGGATCGCCGGGATGACGATCCTGCAGGAACGCCTCGATCGCCGCACGCACGGCCGGCGGCGGGTCGAACGGCGTGATTGGAACGGGAGGTAACGGCGGTCGGTCCAAAGCAGGAACGGCTTAAGCGATCTCGCAGGGGTCGACAATAGAGGCCGCCGGACGGCGTGTGCGTATCACACGGGCGGCAAACGGCTTTTCTGGAAAGACGGCCTCACTTCGCCAAGCCGGCAAGAACACCGCGGAGCAAACCACCGGCCGCACGCCGCGGGCCCTCCACATACCCCAAACAAAAGGCGCCCAAGTCCCGCGGACCCAAGCGCCTTGCATCACGGACGAAGCCGCCAGCCGATCACACCGTGTTGGTCGCCCGGAACGCGGTCGTCCGCGCAACACGGTCGGCCATCGCCAGCCATGCCTCTTCCGAGCGGCGGAAGCGCTCGCGCACCTGGGACAGCGACGTCGCAGCCGCCTCCCGCGCGCACGATGCCGCCTGTTCCCGATAATAGCTTTCCATGGCGTCAGGCCCCTTTCTGCTGGGTCGGTCGAGAAGAACGGGTCGCGCCGGACGGCAGGCGATATGACGCGGCATGCCGGCGGGACGGGAACTGGTCGACGGACCCGCACGTGCGAAGCGGCGCCGAACGACGCGGGCGAGGCAGCGTGGCAGAGAAGACGTGGGTCAGGGCAGGTCCGAACGATCGAGTGCGAGGCGCCAGAAACGCGCCCGTTTCCGGCATAACGATCCGGCGCCCGCGCGGTTCCCCGAACGTCCGACGCCGCGGCGCGACGCGCAGCGGGCATGACGCGGCGCGCGCGCACGGATAGGATGGTGTCGACGGCCGCAGACCGGTCGCACGACAGGAGAGAGTGATGACCGCCATTCCGCTGACCCGCATCGCGCTGCCGACCGGCGTCGACCTCGACGTCGCCATTGCCGGCGACCCGACGCATCCGCCCGTCATCCTGCTCCACGGCTTTCCCGAATCGCATCGCACCTGGCGCGGCGTCATCCCCGATCTCGCCCGCGACCATTATGTCGTCGCCCCCGACCAGCGCGGCTTCGCGCGCTCGTCAAAGCCGGCCGGTGTCGAATCCTATGCGCCCGAGCATATCCTCGCCGACCTGATCGCACTTGCCGATAATCTGGGCATCGACCGCTTTACGTTGGTCGGCCACGACTGGGGCGGCGCGATCGCCTGGATGGCGGCGCTCGGCCGGCCGGATCGCGTCGCGCGGCTCGTCATCGTCAACGCGCCGCACCCTCTGCTCTTCCAGCGCGCCCTGTTCGACGAGCCCGAACAGCGCAAGGCGAGCCAGTATATCACCCGCTTCCGCGACACCTCGATCGACCAGGGCCTGGTCGGCGCGGGGCTGGAGAAGTTCCTCGGATCGACCTTCGCGCACCATGTGACGCAGGCGATCGCGGGCGAGGACAAGGCGGCCTATCTCGATGAATGGTCGCAGCCCGGCGCGATGACCGCCATGCTCAACTGGTATCGCGCCTCCAAGGTGATCGTTCCCGCCATGGACGAGGACCCGCCCCGCCCCGCCTTCCTCGACGCGCCTTTTCCGCCGGTGACGCAGGACACGTTGGTGATCTGGGGCATGCGCGACGCTGCGCTGCTCCCCGTGCTGGTCGATGGCCTGCCGCCTTACGTCCCCAAGCTCACGGTCGAGAAGATCGACGCCGGCCATTTCGTGCCCTGGGAAAAGCCGGAGGCAGTCGTCGCGGCGATGCGGCGCTGGGAGATCTAGCCGCTTCAATTCCGTTCGTGCTGAGCGTGTCGAAGCACAAGGTTCTGCAAGCGGCACCCTCGTGCGTGGCAACCGCCCTTCGACACGCTCAGGACAAACGGAAACGACTTGGCGACTCCAGAAACAACGACAGTCACCTTTCCCGAAGATGACCAACGCATTCCTCACGCGTTCAGCCGTGCGCGGTCACAAGACCGTTCTGCGTTACGCACCGACCGACAATCGGAGGCGTACGCGAACCGAGGAGTGAGTCTCTATGCGTAAGATCATCATCGCGGCGCTCGCCGCCGCCACCATCCTCCCTGCCGGCGCCGCCAACGCGCAGAGCGCCCGCGAAGTCCGCCAGAGCGAGCGCGAGCTCCGTCAGAGCCAGCGCGACCTTGCCGAGGCCCGCCGCTACGGTGACCGCCGCGATATCCGCGACGCGCGCCGCGACGTGCGCCGGGATCGCCAGGAGCTGCGCGAGGATTGGCGCGACTATCGCCGCACGCACGGTGACGTCTACCGCCGCGGCAATTACGCCGGCCCGCGCGGCTACCGCTACCGCCCGGTCGTGGTCGGTCATCGCTTTGCGCCGAACTATTACGGTCGCCAATATTGGATCAACGACTACGCCACCTACCGCCTGCCGCGCCCGGGCTACGGCTATCAGCGCTGGGTTCGCTACGGCAACGACGTGGTGCTGGTCGACACCCGCTCGGGCCGCGTCGTCCAGGTCTACAACCGCTTCTTCTACTGAGCCTGTAGGGGGAGGGCCTGCCCTTCCCCTACCACCTGCTGTGTCTCCGCGCCGGCTGGGACAGGACGTCAGACGTTGACCTGCGCCGCCTCGGGCAGCGCGATCCCCGCCGTCTCCGCGTCCGAGACCCGCGAATCGATCCAGGCGCCATGCGCGTGCGAGGTGCCGACCACCTGCCAGCCGCCATCGTCGGGCCAGCCGCGCACCCGGATCACCTGATGCCCCAGCGCCCGGTCGGGCTCCATCGCGACCCAGCCGAGCGGCCGATCTCGCGTTGCCGCCGCACCCACCGCCTGCATCGCCGCACGGATACGCTGCGCCGTCGCCTCGGGCAGATATTGCCAGACCACCGAATGCATCAGCACGCGCGTCACGCCATCGGCCTGCGGTTCGGCGAGCCGCGCCTCCACCCACTCGGCCGCGTCCGCCGCGACCAGATCGACTGGCGCCTGCCGGATCATGCCGATCGCCCGTTGGACCCGCGTCAGCCGCTCCGGCGCCTCCGGCCAGATGTACGCCGCCAGCCGCTGCTCGACCGCAGGATCGGTAGCATCCATCGGCGCGATGTCGCAGCCGCGCACCGACACGATCTCGATCGGCACCACGGCGGGCGGCGGCCCGCGCCAATCCGGCACCAGCGTCACCGGTGCCGCCGCCGGCCCCACCGCCGTCCCGCCGAGGTCGATGCGATAGCGGTCGATCAACAGGTTCAGCCCCGCGCTCGACCCGATCTCCAGTACTTCCAGCTTCGGCCCGAACCGCGCCGCGATGGCGAGCAGCCCGGTCATCAGCGCCCCCGACCGCCCCGGCTCGTTGGTCTGCGGCGGCCCGTCGAGCCACGGGTACAGCGCATCGTCATGCCGGCGCAGCACCGTGTCCAGCACCCGCTGCACGTCCTCCGGCGCGGTCACCCGCCCCGCGAACACATCGGCAAGGCCCGCGTCCGCCCCAGCCAGCACCAGCGCGTGCAGCCCGCCGACCAGCCGCAGCGGCAGCGCATCGCGCGTCGGCTCGCCCGGCCAGTCGAGCACCCGCGCCCCCGTCCGCGTCTCGCGCGTCAGCCCGTCGGCCAATGCCGCCGTGATCCGTGCATAGATGGGCGCGGCATTGGTCCGGCAATAATGCGCCTGGATCCGGAACGCCTCGCGGTTGGTCGCCTCGTCCGCCATCGACTCGCCTCCTTGCGCACCCGTGTTGCGCCTACCCGGCACCGCCAGTAAAGCCCCGCGCGTGGCCACACCTCTCGTTATCGCCGTGCCCAAGGGGCGCATCCTGTCCGAAGCACTTCCGCTTCTCGCCCGCGCCGGCATTCACCCGGAAGCGGCATTCGGCGACGAGAACAGCCGTGCGCTGCGTTTCTCGACCGACGTAGCCCATATCGAACTGATCCGCGTCCGCGCATTCGACGTAGCCACCTTCGTCGCGCATGGCGCCGCGCAACTCGGCATCGTCGGATCGGACGTGCTCGCCGAGTTCGATTACTCCGAACTCTACGCCCCTGTCGATCTCGGCATCGGCCACTGCCGCATCTCCGTCGCCGAGCCTGCGGAAATGGCCGCGACCGACGATCCGCGCGGCTGGAGCCACGTGCGCGTGGCAACCAAATACCCGCACATCACCGCCGCGCACTTCGCTGCGCGGGGCGTGCAGGCGGAGTGCGTCAAGCTGAACGGCGCGATGGAACTCGCCCCCACTTTGGGGCTGGCACCACGCATCGTCGATCTCGTGTCGTCGGGGCGGACACTGAAAGAAAACGGCCTCGTCGAAGTTGAAGTGACCGCCGAAGTCACCAGCCGCCTGATCGTCAACCGCGCCGCGATGAAGACCCGCGCGGAGGTGGTGCCGCTGGTCGAGGCGTTCCGGAAGGCGGTGGCAGAAGAGAAGCCCCTCCCCTTCAGGGGAGGGGTTGGGGTGGGGCAGAGTCTCACAGAGACCGCAAGGCCCGACTCCCCCACCCCCAGCCCCTCCCCTGAAGGGGAGGGGAGCAAGTGATCCACCTCGACACCCGCGACGCCGGCTTCACCGACGCCTTCACCGCCCTCGTCGACGGCCGCCGCGAGGCCGCCGCCGACGTCACCCGAGACGTCGCCACGATCATCCGCGCCGTCCGCGACGACGGCGAGGCGGCGATCCGCGCTTTCACGCAAAAGCTCGATCGCCACGACCTCAGCGAAACCGGCTGGCGCATCGAACCCGCGACCTGCGCCGCCGCCTACGAAGCCCTCGACCCACAACTCCGCGAAGCGCTCGACCTCGCTGCGCACCGTATCCGCGCCTATCACGAGCGCCAGAAGCCGACCGACACCGACTATGTCGACGACGCCGGCGTCCGCCTCGGCGCGCGCTGGCTGCCGGTCGACGCCGCGGGCATCTACGTCCCCGGCGGCCGCGCGGCCTACCCCTCGTCGCTGCTGATGAACGCGATCCCCGCCAAGGTCGCCGGCGTCGAACGGCTGGTGATGGTCACCCCGACGCCGGACGGCGCAATCAACCCCCTCGTCCTCGCCGCCGCGCACCTCGCGGGCGTCGACGAGGTGTGGCGTATCGGCGGCGCGCAAGCCATCGCCGCGCTCGCCTACGGCGCCGGCCGCATCGCGCCCGTCGACGTGGTCACCGGCCCCGGCAACGCCTGGG
>ERZ941706.385-NODE-385-length-14862-cov-6.531978_pt1 | contig 14862 bp, 12 predicted proteins | sample MGYA00521232_ERZ941706 | MGnify/ENA primary metagenome ERZ941706 (study PRJEB32759, sample SAMN07749893) | skin metagenome | biome: transportation; feature: city; material: polyester macromolecule | host: Homo sapiens | place: Hong Kong:ER line | collected...
TTGCCCAAGCGGTTGAACGTATCCGAGCAGGAGATATTGTGGTCTACCCTACCGATGCTGCCTATGCAATTGGGTGTCAAATCGGTAATAAAAGTGCCATGGAACGTATTGCACAGATTCGTGGCTTAGGACCTAAACATCAATATGCCATTATGTGCTGTGACTTATCTGATATTGCAACTTATGCAAAAGTTGATAATGCGACATATCGTTTATTGAAAGCGAATACACCGGCTATTACTACGTTCATTTTACCTGCAACAAGTGAAGTTCCTCGTAGATTGATGCATCCTAAAAAGAAAACGATTGGTTTACGTATTCCAAGTAATCCAATTTGTCAGGCTTTATTAAAAGAACTTGGCGAACCTCTACTCACCAGTACATTAATTTTACCAGGACAAGAATACCCTCTAGATGACCCTTACGATATTGAAAATCAGTTAGATAAACGAATTGATGTATTTATTGACGGAGGTTTTGGTACCTTGACCAGTACAAGTATCGTTGATTTATCGGGCGAACATCCTGAAATTATCCGCCGTGGTGTTGGCGATGTAAGTGCTTTTGAATAAGCACTTACATTTTTTACCAATAGTTTAAAAAAAAGTATTATCACTCAAAAAAATACTCTTTATTTATTTTGGATTTTTTTTACACTTTAGTCGTTAAGTAATTTATTAAAAGACACAATTCATTTAGAATGATTTTCACTATCTGCTGTTCTTCTACTTACAGCTGTCTAGGACTTGAATAACAAGTCTCATGCTTTTGAAAATTCGCGTGGCTTATAATCGTAATGAATCAATCACTTCATCAATCCATGGAAGACGCTCCACACATCCGTGTTTTAGATGAGTGGCATGACAAAATTCCAGAAGATCTCTATATACCTCCAGCTGCATTTGAGATTTTGCTCGAGCGGTTTGAAGGTCCATTAGATTTTTTAATTTATCTGATTCAGAAAAACGGTTTCGATTTAATTCAACTCGATATTGCTCCTATAGCGACTCAATATTTGGCCTATATGGATAGCATGAAATCTTTAAATATCGAGTTGACAGCAGATTATATGGTGATGGCTGCTTTATTGGCTGACTTGAAGTCTCGCCTACTTCTACCAAAACCTACAATTATAAGTATTGAAAAAGATCCTAAGCAGGAGCTTATTGATCGTCTTGAAACCTATCTACGCATTAAGCAAGCAGCTGAGCGTTTAGGTCAAATGCCAATTCTTGAGCGCGATACATTTAGTGCCAATGTAAGCTTGGGACATATCTCTCCTGTTTATGAAGGTTACGATATCTCAGCGCTACATGATGCGTTGTTCTGTGTATTTAATCGCCCCGAACCTATTACCCATGTTGTCGCTCAAGAACCTGTTTTACTCGAAGAACGTATTGCATATATTGAAGAGAAATTAGAGTCTGGTGACGTGTTAAGTTTTAAAGAATTACTCAATCCCCAGCAAGGTCGTATGGGAATGGTTGTTACATTTATGGCAGTTTTAGAATTGACTCGCCAACAGAAAATTAAAATTATTGCCACTGGTATTGAAGCCCCGTTAGCAATTCAAGGATCTTCAATATGAGTAGTTTTGAACAAAATAATAGTGATTTGTCATTAGCTGACATACATCATGAAGTCTTATTACAACTTGAAGCAATTATCTTTGCCAGTGAAGCGCCTGTTTCAATTGCCCGCTTAAAAGAAGCATTTAACAATCAATATAATAAACAACAGCTTCGTCAGCTCTTGCAACAGCTCGCGCTATTGCAACATGGTCGGTCTATTGAGCTGATTGAAACAGCACAAGGGTTTCGCTTTCAGGTAAGATCTAAATATCGTAGTATTATTGCGCAAATTTGGCCAGAGCGACCAACAAAACTGTCGCCTTCATTACTAGAAACCCTGGCTGTCATTGCTTATCATCAACCGGTTACCCGAGCTGATATTGAACAAATTCGTGGTGTATCTAATAATAGTCAGATTCTTAGAACACTATTTGACTGGAACTGGATTAAAGAAGCCGGTTTTAGAGATTTACCCGGAAGACCTGCGTTGCTAATTACAACGCCTCAGTTTCTGAATGCTTTTGGTCTAGCCTCTCTAGGCCAATTGCCTCCCCTACAGAACGCCAAGGAAGCCTTTATGGCTCTCGATGCAAATGCACCGAAATCATAAAGAGGTGGACTGTTGATCATTATGTCTAAGGTTGTGCTGTCATGAGTGAAAAATTGCAAAAAGTATTAGCGCGAATCGGATTAGGTTCCCGCCGATATATGGAAGAGGTTATTGCCGCAGGACGCGTGAGTGTAAACGGTCGTGTTGCCCAAGTGGGTGAGCGCATTGAACCAGGCGATGAATTACGCATTGATGGCCGTAAAGTTCAGTTTCAGATTGAAGACGAAATTCGTCGTCGTGTACTGATTTATTATAAGCCTGAGGGTGAAATCTGTTCACGTAATGACCCTGAAAAACGCCCAACCGTATTTGATCATTTACCACAAATTGCCAATGACCGCTGGGTAATGGTAGGTCGTCTGGATATTAACAGTACTGGTTTATTACTATTCACAAATGATGGTGAACTTGCTAACCGCTTAATGCACCCATCTAATGAAATCGAACGTGAATACGCTGTTCGAGTAATGGGTGAAGTAACGCCAAAACTACGCCAAAACATGGTCAACGGAGTAGAGCTCGAAGATGGCCCTGCCAAATTCGAATCATTCTCTGAAATTGGTGGTGAAGGTATTAACCGCTGGTACCAAGTTGTAGTAAAAGAAGGTCGTAACCGCGAAGTACGTCGTATTTTTGAATCGCAAGATCTTAAAGTAAGCCGTTTATTACGTACACGCTACGGCACAGTTATTTTACCGCGCGAATTACGTACTGGTCGTTGGATGGAACTCGACAAAACTGACATCGACAACTTAGCCAAATCGGTTGAGTTAAAACCACGTCAAGGTACAGGTTTATTTGGTATGGCAAAACGCCGTACTGATCGTATGACTGAAAAACCAATGGCTGCGCGTCGTGGCGGATACTTACGTCAACAACGTCGTGATGATGAAAAAGAAGCTCCTGTTAATACAGGGAACCAACGTAAATCGACTGGTTTTAACCGCGGTTCGAAGAAATTCTAAGATATTAAAAAGATGTAAAAAAAACCGCTCAAATTTGAGCGGTTTTTTTATAGCATGTTTAACTTAATTCATTTTCGCCAATTCGATCCATTTAGCTTCAGGAAAATGAATAGCTAAATAATCTTTCAAAAAATTTGAAGTATCTTGAGAAATTAATGGATCTTTTGATTCATCTTTTAGGTTATAAACCAAGGCATGCAACTTCAACCCACGAGACTTAAGTGCTTCAAGACTAAGTAAAGTATGGTTAATACTTCCTAAACGGCCCGATGTTACTAAAATAACAGGAAACTGATGCTGAGCGACATAATCAATGGTCAGCAGACTAGTGGTTAATGGCACCATTAAGCCTCCCGCACCTTCCAGCAATACGATTTCAAAACGCTCTGCCAAAGTTTGGGTCGCATTTTCAATTTTTTGAAAATCAATTTCTCGGTTATCAAGACGAGTTGCTAAATGAGGTGAAGCAGGATAACTGAAGATTTCAGGCATGGTTAGCTTGTCATGATCTTCTTGAAACCAGCCCTGCCCCATAATTTCACGATGCTTTTCAATATCCTCAGAAATATCAGCGTTACCTGTTTGAATGAGTTTTTGGGTAATCACTTTTTTACCCTGCTCAGTCCATAATTTTGCTAAGAAACCTGTCGCGTAGGTTTTACCAATTTCGGTATCAATCCCGCTCACAAAATAGATCTGACCACTCATTTACTTCATTCTCCGGGCAATACAATAAATCGGATGATACGTTAGGGAATATCCTTCGGCACACTTAAACTGCTCATAATCTTGATAAAACTGTTGTAAAGTTTGCTTAGTCCAACGATGCTGAGCAGTTGCTGTTACACCTGTTGCTTTTAAATGCTGTAACACATCTTTAGGTGAATCGAAATAGAGTTGCGTTTCTGATTCTGACAAATATAAAATCTCAAAACCAGCCTGAGTTAAGGCACTACTCCAATTTTCAACTGACCAATAATTTAAACCTTGACCTGTTAATTCTTTAATCTCTAATAAGTTTCTAGATCCAAAGGTTGAAAAGCACAACCAACCTCGCTCAGTTAAAGCCTCATTACAACGTTCGAGCAAGTGCGGTAAATCTTGCATCCACTGTAAAGCTGAACCTGAAACAATCATATCGAGCTGCAGGGGAAAATCTAAAGTTTCAACATCCCCAATCAACCATTTTAAATTTTCTTGATGACTAAAGTGCTGCTGCACATCTGCATATAGATCATTCAAAATTAACTCTTCAAACTGAAAAAATGTAGCAAGAAGACGAGTTAAATTGCCAGAACCACAACCAATTTCAAAGACACGCGACATCGTACGCGGGCAGAACTGCTGAACTAAACCTATTAAATTTTGGCAAATTTGTTTTTGAACAATTGCATGTTCTGAATAGCTTTGCCCTGCTTTGGCAAAACGCTGGGCAACCAAGTTTTTATTCAAACTCACAGAAAACTCACCAATTCTTCAAGTTCATGTTGCTGCACCATTGACGTTAAAGAAATACGCAAACGCGAACTGTTTTTAGGTACTGTTGGTGGACGTACAGGCATAGCATAGAAACCACTTTCCTGAACGTATTTCGCTTTATCGATCGCAGCCTGACTTTCTCCAACAATGACTGGAATAATATGACTGGTCGATGGGCTTACATAACCCTTTTGCACAACAGCTTGTTGAAGATATTGGCTAATACTTTTTAAATGTTCACGCTGAGATTGAGCGATTAATACTTTTTGAAAAACAAAGTTTGCCCATGCCATAACAATCGGAGGCTGTGCAGTACTAAAAATAAGTGGGCGCATTTTATTAATGAGATAATCTTTAATAATTGGATCACAAATAATGTAACCACAGACTGCTGCTAATGCTTTGCCTAATGTACCGACCAGAAAATCAATTTCCTGAATCACATTATATTGTTCAGCACATCCTAAGCCTTGCTGACCACGAACACCAATTGAGTGTGCTTCATCGACATATAACATGGTTTTAGCAAAACGTTTTTTAAGCTGGACTAATGCAGCTAAATCCGTCTCATCGCCGTCCATACTAAAAATACTTTCTGTGACCACAATGATTCGTTCAATCTTGTCATCATCATGATATTTTTGGAGGAGTTGTTCCAAGTGCTGTAAATCATTATGTCGATAACGCACATACTGCGCACCAGATAAACGTATACCGTCAATCATGCTCGCATGGACTAACTTATCTGCCAAAATTAAAGTTTTACTATCAGCAACAGCAGGCAAAATGCCAATATTCATGTGATAGCCACTATTAAATAGTAGAGCCGAACGACCACCAAATGCATTACTTAGGCTATTTTCCAACTGTTCATATTCATCAAAGTTACCTGTCAATAAACGGGCCGATGAAGAACTAAAATAGCTCCGCTCTAACGGTAAGCTATCTAAAAACTCTTGACGAAGATTGAGATCAGCCGCAAGTCCAAGATAATCATTTGAAGCTAAGTTGAGCATTGTTTTATTTTGAATTGTAATAAAACGCCCCTGCTGCACATTTTGGGTAAATTGTCTAAAATTACCTTGTTGTTTTAACTCATCTAACTCGTTAGCAAAATGATCAAGCAATGACATCTTAATTCGCTCCCTGCATCGTTTGAACAACTTCAACCAATTGTTCGAGCAAATCGTTTAACTCTTGTTGAGTAATGACATATGGTGGCATCACATAAACCAATTTCCCAAAAGGACGGATCCAGATTCCTCGGTCTACAAATTGTTGCTGTAAAGTTTTCATATCAACATTAAAGGTGAGTTCTACTACACCAATTGCACCCAGCACTCGTACATCAGCAACATAATCAAGCTGACTTAAAGGCGTTAAATATTGGCTAAGCTGTTGCTCAATTCGCTTAATATTAGCTTGCCAATCTTGCTCAATTAATAATTGCGTACTTTTTAAAGCAACTGCGCAAGCAAGTGGATTGGCCATAAAAGTTGGGCCGTGCATAAATACCCCAGCCTCACCGCGACTAATGGTTTCTGCAACATGCTTTGTCGTTAAGGTAGCAGATAACGTCATATAGCCGCCTGTTAGCCCTTTACCTATGCACATAATGTCTGGCTCAACTTGTGCATGTTCCCAAGCAAAAAGCTTACCCGTGCGGCCAAAACCAGTCGCAATTTCATCAAAAATTAATAACAGATTATATTGTTCACAAAGTGCTTTCGCCTGACGTAAATATTCAGGATGATAAAAACGCATCCCCCCTGCACCTTGTACAATCGGTTCAATAATCAGTGCAGCAAGGTTTTCATGATTTTGCTGAATAGCTTGTTCTAGCTCGGCAATATCTTCTTGGTTCCACTCTTCATGAAATTTGGTTTGCGGTGCTGCTACAAAAAGACGGTTCGGTAAACTTGTACCAAAAATCTGATGCATGCCTGTCACTGGATCACAAACAGACATCGCATTCCATGTATCACCGTGATAACCAGAACGTGTAGTAATAAAATTTGTTTTTTGTGGTTGGCCTTGTGCTGTCCAGAATTGCACAGCCATTTTCAAAGCAACTTCAACGGCAACCGAACCTGAATCTGCATAGAAAATTTTATCGAGACTTGGCGGTGTAATTTTTAAAAGAATTTTTCCAAGTTCAATTGCAGGATCATGAGTTAAACCACCAAACATGATATGCGACATGTTCTGTAATTGATCTGTCACTGCCTGATTGAGTTCAGGGTGGTTATAGCCGTGAATTACACACCACCATGACGACATACCATCAATTAAAGTCTTACCATCATCTAGTTCAATCGTTGCCCCATAGGCACGTTTAACTTTAAACGTTGGTAAAGGTTGGGTCATTGAGGTATATGGATGCCAAATATGTTCCAAATCAAAATTATCGGTCATCCTCTATACCCTTTTACAGCAATTAAATCTTTCATTTAGCACATGTTAAACCTGTTAAGAATGAAAGAAAATTGCGAGATCAACCAAAGCTTATTAACTTTGCTGATGAATTGTTAAAAATTGGCAGATTTCTTCAATTGTTCGGTCCACTTCTAGGTATGGAAAAGCATGAGTAGCGCCTTCTAATACTTTATAAGTCATGTTTTCTGTCACGATATCCTTGAAATTTTCAATAATTTTGCAAGGAATGACATTATCTTGCTCGGCAAACACATGAAGCTGCGGACCTAGATAGTTTTTTAAGTTATTTACCAAATTTAGTTGCTCAAGCATTTGCAAACCTTCTGATAGCAATTCACTTGAAGGCGGATTTGCTATGTTTTGTATGCTTACCCAATCTTGTTTGGCCTGAGATGAACCGAGTGTAATTAAGTAATAAAAACGCTTTAAAGTGGCTTGTGGGTTTTGAAAAAAAGAAGCTTTAAATTTACTAAACACATCAGCAGGCATAGCAGTTTGCCAATCAGTGTGCGCAACGAAACAAGGATTTGAAGCGAGCGTAATTAAAGTTTTTGTTTGCTCTGTTTGTTCATAAAAAGTATTAACCAGTTGAGTTGCTAACTGTCCACCTAAAGACCAACCTATTACAACATCAACCTCAGACACTAAATCCACCTGTTCTTGAAAGTTACTGTCTAAAACATTAAAAATATTAATAAGTTGAGTTTCAAAACCCTTTTTTTCCAAATGCAATTTTAGAGATTGCAAAGGTTCCACGCCTACTCCCCAGCCCGTAATTAATAAAATTTTATTTTGTAACTTCATATGCTTGTCCAAAGCCAACTTTATAAGGATTATATAATACTATCGGTTTAAAATATCTTTTAAAATCAATATAAAAAGTAAACTCTAGAGCATAAAATTAAGCATTTATAATAAGATAATATTCTGAAATATATTGATAAATAAGACCAGCATTATTCATAGTAAACATACAAAAAATTAATTATCTAAACATTGAAGCCAATCAAAAAACAACATACTCCACACTTCGCCTATAAATCCATTATGCAATGTAATTAATGTTAATACTTATGTTTTTTTATTAAAAGAAATGACTCATCAATTCATTTTAATGCTAGAAGATTAATTATTGATCAAAAAGTATTAGGAAGGCTAATATGAACAGTCAAAGCACAATATCTGATAGGAGAGAAAAAAATACATCTTTTGTTACACCCAACGATATTATAAATAACTTATCTTTAGATAAAAATTACTGCTTATTTTTGGATATTGATGGCACATTAGCACCCTTTCAAATTAATCCTGAGCATAGTTTTATTCCACAAACTACATTAGATGTTATAAAAAAAATTACTAAATTAAATATACCTGTTATTGCTGTAACAGGTCGTGATGTAGATACAGCAAGCAAACTACTACATTCTATTGAAGTTCCAATTGCTGCTTTACATGGTTTAGATATTTATTTTGATTCAGGAAATTATATTCGACCAGATTTAAGCAGTATTAATTTCAAAAAATTAAAACAAGATATTATCAAAAATTGTGATAAATATCCCGAATTATTAATTGAGGATAAAGGATATTCTATTGCCTTACATTATCGTAAAAATCCTAATTTAGAAAATAATGCTATTAATATTATGCAGCAAATTAATCTCAATTATCCCCACTTAAAAATAAATAGAGGAAAATTTGTTGTTGAATTAATTCCAAACCAAGCTGATAAAGGTAAAGCAATTGAAACCATATTAAATCATCTTAATTTATCTACTGTATTACCCATTTTTATAGGTGATGATTTAACAGATGAATCTGGTTTCACTTACATTAATCAGCAATCTGGCCTTAGTATTAAAGTAGGTCCGGGCGAAACACAAGCTAAATATAGATTAAAAGATATTAATAGTGTCGCGGATTTTCTTCTTTTATTTCAAAACAGAATAAAAAGCTTATATGTCAAAAATAGCCAAAATCAGAACGGAGAAAAATTATGTCTAAATTAATCGTATTATCGAACAGAATAAGTATGCCATCAGGTAAAGCTTCAGCAGGTGGTCTTGCTGTAGCTGTACAAGATGCACTAAATGATAGTAACGGCATCTGGTTAGGCTGGAATGGGCAGCAAATTACCGATAGCGAAGCGCCAGAGTTTGAGCAGGCTTATTCTCAAGGAATTGACTACATTACCTGTCCCCTCACTCATCAGCAATATGCCCAATATTATTGTGGTTTTGCTAACAAAGTTTTGTGGCCAGCAATGCATCATAGAGATGATCTAATTGAATATGATGCAGAAGAATATAAGACCTATCAAAAGGTCAACCGTTTGTTTGCTGAAAAGTTAAAACAGCTTGCTCAACCTGAAGATCTTATTTGGATACACGATTATCACTTTTTTAGTGTAGCGCGTTACTGCCGTGAATTAGGCATGCAAAATAAAATTGGTTTCTTTTTACATATACCATTTGCTAGCCTCAATATCTGGCGCAAAATTCCAGTGGGCCGAGAATTAATTCAAGACTTGAGTCAATATGATGTTATTGGTTTACAAACCCAAATCGATCAAAATGCATGTATGCAGACTTGTCTAAATTTACTCGAAGCTCAGAAAATACAAAGTAACAGTATTAGCTACAAGAAACGTCAAATATTAATTAAGTCATACCCAATTGGTGTTCAGCCCGAAATTATACAAAAGCAAGCCCAACAAGATTTGGCGATCTCTTCTGTGTTTAATTTTGAGGAAATACCACGTCAAAAAACAATTATCGGGGTTGATCGTATTGATTATTCGAAAGGCTTGCTCGAAAGATTTAATGCATTTGCAACCTTTTTGGAAACCAGCCCTGAATATCATGGCTTAGTTCGACATCTTCAAGTGGCGATCCCTTCTCGTACCGATATTCCAGCTTATCAACGCTTATATCAACGTTTTAAAACCAAGCTGGAGTTAATTAACGAAGAGTTTGCGCATGAAGACTGGAGACCTGTAGATTGCTGCTATGACACGGTACAACACCATAATCTCATGCACATTTATCGTCATTCAGATATTTGTTGGATTAGTTCACTACGTGATGGGATGAATCTAGTGGCTAAAGAATATATTGCGGCACAAGACCCAGAAAATCCAGGTGTGCTCATTTTATCTAAATATGCTGGTGCTGCTGAGCAAATGTCTCAAGCCTTGATTGTTGACCCGCAAGATAGAGCGGCAATGATGGATGCTTTAAAAATGGCTTTAGAAATGTCTAAAGCTGAGCGTATTAATCGTTATCAACAATTGATAGAGGGATTAACATCATCTGATCTTACCCAGTGGCGAAATAATTTCTTGGATGATTTAGAAAAGACACCAACTTTACTAATGAAGCCTCAGCGATTATTACAAGATAATTATCAATCTATTTATCAGGTTTTATAAATCTAAATAAAAGAACATCGAGAAATTTAATTTCTCGATGTTCGCTATTTGGTGATTATTATTTATAAATTAATTTGTCTTTACTAATGTAAAGCGGTTAAGTAAAGCAATAATAAATAGTAATACAGCGACGCCTGTTAAAACCGTACTTAAACCAGTCCATTCCCCAATTAAACCGATTAAAGCTGGTCCACTTAATGAACCTGTATAGGCAATTGTTGATACTAAAGAAAGTGCTGCTGCTTTAGGCATATTGTTTTGTCGACCAACACGAGAAAACATCACTGGTACAATATTAGAACAACCTAATCCTAATAGTGCATAACCTAATACAACCACTTGCCACACTGGTGCCGTTACAATAACAGCCATACCAATAGCGGCTCCAATTGCACTATAAGTCACAATATTTTTTTCACCCCATTGCTTAAGCAAGATATGACCTGCAAAACGACCAGTCGTCATGCTAAGCGCAAAGAAAGTGTAAGCTAAACCAGCAAAAGCAGGATTAAGCTGATATTTACTTGTTAAATAAATACCACCCCAGTCCATTGCTGCACCTTCTGATAAAAAGGCGATAAAACACATCATACCAATAAGCAGAATAATGCCATCAGGACGATAAAGTTTTTTGGGCGCTTGAGTGGTATCTTCATGTGGCTTTTCGTCCTGTTCAAAAGACGTTAAACAAGATGGAATCGCAACACCACCAATAACAAGCAAAATCATAACGACTGATAAAGTACTCATTAAGGGTGAAAGACCTACTGCCAATAATGCTGTCACAAGCATAGCGCCTGTTAAGCCACCAAGACTGCACATTCCATGGAAGCTAGACATAAGAGCTCTCACACTATGTTTTTCAACAACTACTGCTTGTAAATTGATAGCTACTCCAAGACATCCTGCTGCCGATCCAAAAATAAACAATGCTACAGCCATCGTCACAATGCTGCTCCACATCGTAAGGCTAGGCAATAAAACCATTAACAGCATCAATGCCAAAGCAATTAACGGACGACATCCCCAGCGCTTTACTAAAGCACCAGTCGCAGGCATAGCAATCATTGAACCAATACCCATACACAGCAAAAGTAAACCAAAATCGGCATGATTTAGGTTTAAACGCTGCTGTGCAAAAGGAATAAGAGGTGCCCAAGCTGCAGTCGCAAAACCTAAGCTAAAAAAGCTTAGTCGTGTTGCAAGACGCTGTGTGCTTAGGAGAGTAGCTGTATCTAAAACAGCAGGTTTGGTAAATAACATATTTCGCGAACTCACCATAAAATCATTGGCGATCCATACCAACTGATTTTCCATAGAAAAACCCTTGCCTCATTAAATTTCTAGGCAAGGGTTTTGTTGGCGAAATTATAAACAATTCCATAAAAAAAACAGGGGGTGTGATACAATTTTTCTGACTTTTTTGTAACTGCCAAAGCCTTATATAGTAAGGCTTTGAATATGTTCAATTTGATAAAATCAACATCTAAGTCAAGACTTCATTTTATTAAAATGAGCCAATAAAAAAACCCAGCCTTAGCTGGGTTTTTTATTAAATTTGAGATTGAATATAGTTTTGCAAGCCAATCAACTCAATTAAACGTAATTGCTTTTCTAACCAGTATGTATGGTCTTCTTCAGTATCTGATAATTGTTGACGCAACATATCACGGCTAATGTAATCGCCCTTCTCTTCGCAAAGTTTGATACCTGTCGCCAACTTTTCACGAACATGATATTCAAGCGCCAAATCAGCTTTTAAACAAGATACAACGTCTGTACCAACATTGATATCTTCACGGTGCATATTTGGTTTAGCACCTAAAAACAATACACGGCGAATGATCGCATCAGCATGAGAAGCTTCTTCTTGCATCTCATGATCAATACGTTCATAAATTTTATTTAAACCCCAATCTTCATACATACGAGAATGGATTAGATATTGATCACGGGCAGCCAATTCTCCGCCAATGAGCATATTTAAATAGTCTATGACTTCTGGATTGCCACGCATAATAAATCTCCTATCGTATGAGAACTATTATGGGCAATCTTAAAAGTGATTGCAAAACAAAAAATGGTTAAGTTTATGATTTTTATCAAATTAAAATGAGAAACATACGCATTTGCAGTTTAAGTTATTTAAATTTCCTCTGCAAAAAGAAACGCTTGTCCAATTTATAAGTCCAGACAAGCGTTAAAATATGGCTCAAACCATCAATTTATAAATTTGTAACTAAAATCAATGGTTCTTATTTCGGTAGATCTATTCGCTTAAAGTCTGCCCGTAGCTTGCCATAAGTGATAAGAAATCAGTCTCATTCATAACAGCAATACCTAGTTTTGCTGCTTTTTCTAATTTCGAACCAGCCTTCTCGCCCGCAACAACACATTTGGTTTTACTCGATACACTACCGCTTACACGCGCACCTAATGCTTGTAGCATTTGTGTTGCCTGATCACGGGTCATTTGCTCTAATGTGCCCGTTAACACCCAGCTTTCGCCATTTAATGGCTGTCGTGTTGGTGCAGTCGGTGCATCCCAATGAATTCCTGCTGCAATTAAGCGATCAAGCACTTCAATGTTGTGCGGTGCCAAGAAAAAGTCAGCAATCCACTCGGCAGTAATATCACCAACATCTGGTGTTTTCTTTAAAGCTTCAACATCAGCAGCTTTAAGCGCCTCCAAAGTTTGGAAAGTATTGGCTAACATCCTAGCTGTTGTTTCACCTACCCCACGAATTCCCAGAGCATAAATAAAACGCGCAAGCGTTGTCTTTTTACTGGCTTCAATGGCATCAATCAGATTTTGTACCGATTTCTCGCCCATTTTTTCAATCCCGAGTAAAGTTTCTCGGTGTTCGTGCAAATGATAAATATCGGCAACATCTTTGAGCAAATCGAGGTGTAATAAAGACTCTACCCAACGATCGCCTAGACCTTCAATATCTAGAGCTTTACGTGATACGAAGTGACGAATCGCTTCAATACGCTGTGCAGCACAATACAGTCCACCAGAACAACGTGCTAAAGCTTCCCCTTCTGGCATTACCACTGGTGAGGCACAAACAGGACAGTTTTCAGGTAAATGTACAACTTCAGCATCAACAGGACGGAACTCTGGCCAAACTTTTTCTACTTTAGGAATAACATCGCCTGTACGATAAACACTCACCGTGTCACCAACACGTACATCTAGGCGATGGATCTCACCAATGTTGTGTAAAGTTACATTGGAAACTGTAACTCCTCCCACAAATACAGGGTTTAAACGCGCTACAGGAGTCAAAGTACCTGTACGCCCTACTTGCCAGTCAATCTGATCAACTGTAGTTAATGCAGCTTGTGCAGGGAATTTATAAGCAGTTGCCCAACGTGGTTCACGACTTAAAAAACCAAGTTGTTGTTGTTGCTTTAAGTCATCAACCTTTACAACCATCCCATCAATTTCAACTTGTAGATCTGAACGTTCTTGCTGAATTTGCTCATAACGTTGCTGTACTTCTTGAATTGAATTACACAGATATTGACGTTCAGCAATTTCAAATCCAAGTTTTGTGAGCCATTGCAGACTGTCATGCATGGTAGTTAAGCCATGATTAGGTTCACATTGAGCGATGCCGTAAGCATAAAATGCTAAAGGTCGAGCCGCAGCAATATTAGGATCGAGCTGTCTTAAACTACCAGCTGCGGCATTACGCGGGTTGGCAAATGTTTTATCGCCTTTGGCTTCCTGTTCAGCATTGAGTTTTTCAAAACCAGACTTTGGCATAAGTACTTCACCACGAACTTCCAGCAAACGTGGAATTTCAAAGTGATCTGAATGTAACACTTTAGGCAAATTACGAATCGTTTTAACGTTCTGCGTAATGTCCTCCCCAGTTTCTCCGTCACCACGTGTAACGCCACGTATTAACACACCATTTTCATACCAAAGAGAAATCGCAAGACCATCAAGTTTTAGTTCGACTTCGTATTGTACTTTTTGATTAGGCAAACGCTCTTCAACACGACGTGCAAATGCGAATAAATCTTCTTGATTAAAAACGTTCCCCAAAGAAAGCATCGGAACTACATGAGTCACACTTTGAAATTTAGAGAGTGCTTGTCCACCTACTTTTGTAGTTGGTGAATCTGATTGAACAAGATCAGGATATTGCTCTTCTAAAGCTTTTAACTGGTGAAATAAATGATCATATTCACTGTCCGAGATTGTTGGCTGATCCATGACATAGTAGGCATGGTTATGCTTTGCAATCAGTTGAATAAGCTGACGCATCTGTTCGATCACGGAAGTTGTTGCCATTATGTTATTCACCATAAAAAAGGGTGGAAATTTCTCCACCCTGAGCTGCGACTAGATAT
>ERZ941706.386-NODE-386-length-14857-cov-3.664235_pt1 | contig 14857 bp, 14 predicted proteins | sample MGYA00521232_ERZ941706 | MGnify/ENA primary metagenome ERZ941706 (study PRJEB32759, sample SAMN07749893) | skin metagenome | biome: transportation; feature: city; material: polyester macromolecule | host: Homo sapiens | place: Hong Kong:ER line | collected...
GGTCGATCGCCGCATCGTCGAAGCCGCTGCCCGCGACCTCGAAACGCGCGGTGAGCGCCGCCACCGCCTTGCGCGCGGCGAAACTGTCGGTGGCGAGCGCCGCCACCCAGTCGCGCCCCGCCACTTCGCCGACGAACCCCGGCACCCGCGCCGCCGCCGCCCGGTCGCGCGCGATCACGCGGATCGTCCCCACCGGCCCCCGCCGCATCGCCGCATAGACCATGTCGGGCAGCCTGATGTCGCCCGCGAAATTGGCGCTGCCGTCGATCTTGGCGGGCAGGTCGAGCCGCGGCACCGCCGTGCCCGCGAGCTGATCCTCGCCCGCCGCGAGCAGGGGTGGGGGGCTTGGCGGGTCGAGTTCGGCAGCACGGACGGCAAGCTCGGCGAATTTGGCGCGCTTGCCCTCATGCAGGATGAAGCCGTTTTCGGCACGGCACGCTTCGGGCGCCACCCCCCAGCGTTCGGCGGCGGCCATGGCGAGCAGCGCCCGCGCCGTCGCCGCCGCCTCGCGCAACGGCGTTTCCAGCCCGCGCACCCCCGACGACCGCGCGGTCACCACGAAGCGCGCCCGCTCGGCGAGCGAATCGGCGGCCCAGAGTGCGGTCTCGTCCGAAAAATCGACCGCCGCGCCGGGCGGCAGAATGGCCGGCGCCCATTCGCGCGCGACGAGCGCGTTGGCGAACAGCGGATTGTCGTCGGCGGGCTGCACCGCCACGCTGCGCCAGTCCGCGCCCAGCTCACCCGCGACGATCTGCGGCAGCACTGTCGATACGCCCTGCCCCATTTCCGCCTGCGGCAGCGCCACGACCACCGTGCCGTCGGGGCGGATGGCGAGCCAGGCGCCGAAGCCCGTGTCCCCCTCGGCCAGCGGCAGGGTGGGTTCGTAGCTGCGCGGCCAGGCCAGCCAGCCGACCACCAGCCCCGCCGCCGCGCCGCCGCCTACGAGCAGGCCGCGTCGGCTGATGCGGCCACCGCGCCGGTCGCGGTCGCTGCGCACGGCATGGCCCATCCGTCAGCCGCGCCCTTCAGGTTCGGACGGGGCGATGCCGAGCCGGGCAAGCTCGATCTTCGGGCAGCGGTCCATCACCACGTCGAGCCCGGCAGCGGTCGCGCGCGCCGCCGCCGCCGCGTCGATGACGCCGAGCTGCATCCAGACCGCCCCCGCCCCGGCGGCGATCGCCTCGTCCACCACGCCGCCCGCCTCGGCGCTGTTGCGAAAGATATCGACCATGTCGACCGGCGCCCCGATGTCGGCGAGCCTTGCCACCGCCTGCCAGCCGTGCAGCGTCTGCTGGCCCAGCGCGGGATTGACCGGGATGACGGTGTAGCCGTGCGCGCGCATCGCGGCGGCGACGCCATGGCTGGGCCGCGCGGGATTGGCGCTCGCGCCGACCACCGCGACGGTGCGCACCCGGCGGAGCAGGTCGGCGATACCTGCATCGTCGTCGATGAGCCGCCCCCCGCTCATCCGCCTTGCGCCTCCAGCCATTCGCCGATGCGCGCCGCGATGGCGGAAAAGACCGCGCCCTCTTCGCCGTCCGCTCCGGCGGGGGGTATGCCGGCGTCGCTCGCCGCGCGGATCGCCATGGCGAGCGGAATGCGCCCGAGGAAGGGCAGGCCGAGTTCCGCCGCAGCCGCCACGACCCCGCCCTGGCCGAAGGGATCGCTGATCGCGCCGCAGCTGGGGCAGGCATAGCCCGCCATATTCTCGACCAGCCCGATCAGCGGCACGTCGGCCTGACGAAACAGGCCGATCGCGCGGGTCGCGTCGATCAGCGCCAGATCCTGCGGCGTCGAGACGATCACCACCCCGTCGGGGCGATGCTTCTGGATCAGCGACAGCTGGATGTCGCCGGTGCCGGGCGGCAGGTCGATCAGGATCAGCTCGGCCGCGTCCCAGCGCGCGTCCATCATCTGGCCGAGCGCCCCCGACACCATCGGCCCGCGCCACGCGATCGCCTGCCCGCGCGGCGCGAACATGCCCATCGACAGCAGGGGCACGCCCGCGGGAGTCGGAACGGGAATGAGCTGCTTGTCGGCGGTCGCTTCGGGCCGCTGGCCCTCGATCCCGAACAGGGTGGGCTGCGACGGGCCGTGCACATCGGCGTCGACAAGGCCGACGCGCCTGCCCGCCCGGTGCAGCGCGACCGCGAGATTGGCGGCGAGCGTCGACTTGCCCACCCCGCCCTTGCCGCTTGCCACCGCGATGCGGCGGCGGCGGGGCCGCGCGCCGATCACCGCGACCGAGACCTCGGCCGCCCCCGCGGCGCTCGCTGCCTCGCGGGCCACCGCCTCGACCATGGCGGCATCCCCGACCGCGCCCTCGACGATGATGCGCAGCCGGCCTTCGGCGCTCTCGCGCACCGATATGGCGGCGTCGCCGAGCCGCGCCGCGACCGCCGCCTCGACGCGTGCCGCAAGCGGTCTAGGGTCGGCGGATGGTGGCTCGGCGGGGTCGCCCGCGCTCCTGATCGTCGGAAAACGCATCACGGCGGCGGCATAACCGCGCCACCTGTGGTTGCACACCTGTTTTTCCGCGCGCGCCTTCCCTATAACGGAGGCCATGCAGCGAAATGATCCGGCGGGTGCCGATCCCGCCCCTGTCTCCAGTCCTGTCCCTGTCCCCGGCGCGACACCCGTTTCGGAAATGAGCGAAGACGGCGGCGGGCGCGGTCCGTGGGGACGTCCCGATGGTCCTCCTGCCGGCGGCGGCGGACCCCGCGCGCCATGGGGCGGACCGCCGCCCGGCGGCGGTGGAGGCGGCGGCGGTTCGGGCGGACCGCGCGGCCCCTCGCTCGAGGAACTGTTCAGAAAGCGCGGCTTCAACCTTCCCGGCGGCACCCCCGACGGACGCAGATATTGGCCGCTCGCGGTCGGCATATTCGCGCTGCTATGGGTTGCGGGGACGAGCGTATGGCAGCTCGAACCCGGCGAAGAAGGCGTGATCACGACGCTCGGCGAATACAGCCATGTCGTCGGCTCGGGCCTGCAGTTCACCGCGCCCGCGCCCTTCCAGCGGCTCGAAAAGGTCGACACGCAGGAAATCCGCACCCTCAGCATCGGCGGGCAGAGCGACGATACCGAGAATCTGGTGCTTACCAGCGACCAGAATATCGTCGACATGGCCTATCAGGTGCGCTGGTCGGTGAAGGAGCCGTCGCTCTATCTTTTCCAGCTCGAACAGCCCGACACCGCGATCCGCGAAGTCGCCGAAAGCGCGATGCGCGCGGCGGTCGCCAATTTCCCGCTCATTCAGGCGATCGGCCCCGGCCGCGCCGAAATCGAGGGGCAGGTGCGCGACCGGATGCAGCGGATCCTCGACGGCTATCGCAGCGGTGTGCTGATCCAGGGCGTCGCCATCCGCGAATCGGACCCGCCCGCCCCGGTGACCGAGGCGTTCCGCAACGTGAACGCGGCGCAGCAGCGGCGCGAAAGCTATATGAACGACGCGCGCGGCTATGCGCAGCGGGTGCTCGAACGCGCGCGCGGCGACACCGCCGCCTTCGACAAGGTCTATGAGCAGTATCGCCTCGCCCCCGAAGTGACGCGGCGGCGCATGTACTATGAAACGATGGAAGCGGTGCTGGGACAGGTGGACAAGACGGTGGTCGAAGCGGGCAATGTAACCCCCTATCTGCCGCTGCCCGAAATCGGCCGCTCACGCGCGCAGCGTGAGGCGGAGGCGGCGCGGCAGGGCGGGGGGCAGCAGGGCGGGCAGCCGACCACAGCCCCGCGGGCGCAGCCGCAGCAGGGGGGAGGCCGCTGATGGCGCCGTCGCTTCGCAACCCCATCGCCATCGGCATTGCGATCCTCGCGCTTGTCATCGTCGCGTCGATGGCGCTGAAAGTGGTGCCGGAAACGCGGCAGGGGATAGTCCTGCGCTACGGCGAACCGCAGTTCATCTGGAACGCCTATCGCGACGGCGAGCAGTTCGGGCGCAGCGGCGCGGGCGTCTATGCCAAGATCCCGCTGCTCGACCAGGTCGTCTGGCTCGACAAGCGGGTGCCGGGCGTCGAGATGGAGCGGCAGGAAGTGCTGTCGACCGACCAGCTGCGGCTGCAGGTCGATGCCTTCGCCCGTTTCCGCATCGTCGATCCGCTCCGCACCTATGAGACCATTCGGTCCGAAGAGGCGCTGGGCCAGCAGCTGCGCACCATTCTCGGCTCCGCGCTGCGCAACGAGCTCGGGCGGCGGAGCTTCGCCACCCTGCTCAGCCCCGAACGCGGCGAGGTGATGCAAAACATCCAGCGCGCGCTCGACATCGAGGCGCGCAAATATGGCGCGCGGATCATCGACGTGCGGATCAAGCGCGCCGACCTGCCCGCCGGCACCCCGCTCGAATCGGCCTATGAACGGATGCGCACCGCCCGTCAGCAGGAGGCGATCGCCATCGACGCGCAGGGCCAGCGCGAGGCACAGGTGATCCGCGCCAACGCCGAGGCGGAAGCCGCGCGCATCTATGCCGAAAGCTATGGCAAGGACCCCGATTTCTACGACTTCTACCGGTCGATGGAGAGCTATCGCCAGACCTTCCAGAATGGCGGCGGGTCGAGCAATGTCGTGCTGTCGCCCGACAACAGCTATCTGCGCAATTTCCGCAGCGGGGGTCAGTGACGCCTGCTCTCCTGCCGTTCAAAAGGCGTTCAGTCGCGCAAGGGCAACTGTCCGCCGCTGCTACCGTGCCCGGCCGGGCCGGCAACCATGATGAAAGAGGAACCGAACGCGTGAAGGGAACCCGTCCAGTGCGCTATGCCTATGCCATCACGGCCGCGATGATCCTGTCCGGCGGCACCGTCGCGCTTATCACCGCCAACCCCGTCGGCGCGCAGGTCGCGCAGAACGAGGGGGCCGAGATCCGCGCCACGCCCCCCGGCGGCGCGCCGATGAGCTTTTCGGCGCTCACCGACCGGCTGGCCCCCGCCGTGGTCAATATCTCGACCCGGCAGAGCGTGCGGGTCGAGGCCAATCCGATGGGCGACATCTTCCAGCGCTTCTTCGGGCGACAGAATCCACAGGCACCGCAGACCCCGCAGACGCGCGAGGCGCAGTCGCTGGGGTCGGGCTTCATCATTTCCGCCGACGGCTATGTGGTCACCAACAACCATGTCGTCGCGCCGGGCAACCGCAATGCGACGGTCGAGGAAATCACCGTCACCATGCCCGACCGCACCGAATATGAGGCGCGGCTGGTCGGACGCGACGTGCCTTCCGACCTTGCGGTCCTCAAGATCACGCCGAAACGGCCGCTGCCGTTCGTCAAGTTCGGCGATTCGACCCGCGCGCGCGTGGGCGACTGGGTGATCGCGATCGGCAATCCCTTCGGCCTCGGCGGCACGGTGACCGCCGGCATCATTTCCGCCGTGACCCGCACCGTCGGGTCGGGCAGCGCCTATGACCGCTATCTGCAGACCGACGCTTCGATCAACTCGGGCAACTCGGGCGGGCCGATGTTCGACCTCAACGGCCAGGTCATCGGCATCAACAACGCCATCATCTCGCCCAATGGCGGCAGCGTCGGCATCGGCTTCGCGATCCCGGCCGAACTCGCCAAGCCGGTGGTCGACAAGCTGATCGCGGGCCGCGCGATCGAGCGCGGCTATCTGGGCGTGCAGATCCGTCCGCTCGACGACGATCTGGCCGCCTCGCTCGGCATCGGCAAGAACGAGGGCGAGTTCATCGCGGGCGTCGAGCCGGGGCAGGCCGCCGCCGCCGCGGGTATCCAGGCGGGCGACGTGGTGCTGCGCGTCGACGGCAAGCCGGTTACTCCCGACAACACGCTGAGCTACATCGTCGCCAACACGCCCGTCGGCAAGCGCGTGCCGATCGACCTGATCCGTGACGGCCGCCGCCGCACCGTCACCGCGACGGTCGCCAAGCGTCCGAGCGAGGAGGAGCTGTCCGCCGACTTCGGAGCCGAGCCGCAGGAGGACTTCTCCGACCAGGACAGCGGCGACGCATCGGCGGCGCAGGGCGACCTGCTCGGCGTCGAGGTGCTGGCGCTCAACGCCACCATCCGCCGCCAGATCGGCGTTGAGGACAGCGTGCAGGGCGTGGTGATCGCGGCGGTCGATCCCAACAGCGATGCCGCGCGCAAGGGCCTGCGCCGCGGTGACGTGATCCTGACGCTCGACGGTTCGGCAGTCACGACGCCGGGCGCGCTCGATGCGGCGGTGGCGGCGGCGCAGCGCGCGAACAAGGAAGCCGTGCTGCTCCGCGTCCAGCGGCGTGGCCAGCGCCCCGCCTTCGTGCCCATCCGCCTCCGCAGCCGCTGACGGGGGGCGCTGTCTTGACACCGGCTTCGACGGGCCTGACGGCCCGCTCGACCGGCGCTCGACACGATCGGGATCGGGAATAGCCTCTCCTCAACCCCTCCCCGTTCATTTCGGGCGGAGGCCGGAGGCCGCAGTCGAGAAGCGGGGCAGCAATTGCCGATCCGCGCGTTCCGCTTGACCGTTACTGTCCGCTGGCCAACAGAAGCGGCGGGACGGGAGGACGACTATGGCGGACAGCGAACTTTATATCGGGCGGGCGAGCGACGGCACCGCGCGGGCACTGACCATGAAGCGCGCGAACCGCCACGGCCTCATCGCCGGGGCGACCGGCACCGGCAAGACAGTGACGCTGCAGGGCATGGCGGAAGGCTTTTCCGCCGCCGGCGTCCCGGTCTTCGTGGCTGATGTAAAGGGCGACCTTGCCGGCATGGCCTTTGCCGGATCGCCGACCTCGAAACTTCACGACATCTTCGCCGGCCGCGCCGCCGAGATCGGCCAGCCCGACTGGACCTATACCGACTTCCCCGTCGTCTTCTGGGACCTGTTCGGGGAGCAGGGCCACCCGGTGCGCACCACGGTCAGCGAGATGGGACCGCTCCTCCTCGCGCGACTCATGGGCCTCAACGAGACGCAGGAAGGCGTGCTGAGCATCGCCTTCCGCGTCGCCGACGAACAGGGGCTGCTGCTGCTCGACCTCGGCGACCTGCAGGCGATGCTGGCGTGGTGCGCAGAAAATGCGGGCGACCTCGCGACGAAATACGGCAATGTCACCAAGGCCAGCGTCGGCGCGATCCAGCGCCAGCTGCTGACGCTCGACGGGCAGGGCGGCGATCGCTTCTTCGGCGAACCCGCGCTCGACATCGCCGACATGATCGGCGTGGACGACAGGGGGCGGGGCCTCGTCAACATCCTTGCCGCCGACCGGCTGATGGCGAGCCCGAAGCTCTATGCCACCTTCCTGCTCTGGCTGCTGTCCGAACTGTTCGAGACGCTGCCCGAAGTGGGCGACCCCGACAAACCGAAGCTCGTCTTCTTCTTCGACGAGGCGCATCTGCTGTTCGAGGACGCGCCCAAGGCGCTGACCGACAAGATCGAGCAGGTGGTGCGCCTCATCCGATCCAAGGGGGTTGGCGTCTATTTCATCACCCAGAACCCGATCGACATTCCCGAGGATGTGGCGGGGCAGCTCGGCAACCGGGTGCAGCATGCGCTGCGCGCCTTCACCCCGCGCGACCAGAAAGCGGTCAGGAGCGCCGCCGAAACCTTCCGCGCCAACCCCGACGTCGATGTCGCGACCGCGATCACCGAGCTGAAGGTGGGCGAGGCGCTCGTCTCGCTGCTCCAGCCCGACGGCGCCCCTGCCCCGGTCGCGCGCACGCTGATCAAGGCGCCGGCGAGCCGGGTCGGCCCGATCGACGCGAAGGAACGGGCGATCATCCGCTCGGTCTCGCCGGTCGGCGACAAATATGACGCGGCGGTGGACCGCGAAAGCGCCGAGGAACTGCTCGCCGCCAAGGCCGAAGCCGCGCTCGCCGCCGCCGAGGAAGCGAAGGCCGAGGCCGAGGCGGACAAGCTGGCCGCCGCTCAGGCGAAGGAAGATGCGAAACGCCGCGCCGCCGAGGAAAAGGAGCGCCTCCGCCTCGAAAGGGCGCGCGCGCGCGAGGCGGCCAAGCCATCGATGACCGAAAAGATGATCCAGAGCGCCGCCCGCTCGGCTGCGTCAAGTGTGGGCCGTCAGGTCGCGGGAAGTTTCGGACGGACGCTGATCCGTGGCATTTTGGGCGGGCTGTTCAAATAGAGCGTGCCAGTCCCCTCCCCTTAAGGGAGGGTTTGGGGTGGGGGCTTTCCCGACGGGAGAATATTCGCGAGGCGAGCCCCCTCCCCCAACCACCTCCCCTGAAGGGGAGGGGGCTGAAAAAACGAAAAAGACCGGCCCCGCGAGGGACCGGCCTTTGCTGTTTCGTCGGTGACGCGCGCGATCAGTTCGCGGGCAGCGCGCCCTTGGCCTGCGCGACGATGGCGCTGAAGGCGGCGGCTTCGTTCATCGCGAGGTCGGCCATGACCTTGCGGTCCAGCTCCACCCCGGCCAGCTTGCAGCCGTGCATGAACTCGCTGTAGGTCAGCCCTTCCATGCGCACCGCGGCGTTGATCCGCTGGATCCACAGCGCGCGGAAGCTGCGCTTCTTCACCTTGCGGTCGCGATAGGCATATTGGCCGGCCTTTTCGACGGCCTGGCGGGCGATGCGGATGGTGTTCTTGCGACGGCCGTAATAGCCCTTCGCCTGATCCAGGATCCGCTTGTGCTTGGCGCGGGTGGTTACACCCCGTTTGACGCGTGCCATATCTCGGCCTCCTTACTTACTTGAGGCCGTAGGGCGCCCAGAGGCGCACATGGGCGGTGTCGGCATCGCTGAGCACCGAAGTGCCGCGATTGGTGCGGATGTACTTGGCATTGTGGCTGATCAGGCGGTGGCGCTTGCCGGCCACGCCATGCTTCACCTTGCCGGTCGCGGTGAATTTGAAGCGTTTCTTCACACCGCTCTTGGTCTTGAGCTTGGGCATTTTCGGTCTCCTGCTGGATGTCCGTTTCGGAGCAGGCTTGGCAGCCCTTTTAGCCAGCCCGCTCGTTCGGAAGCGGGGCGCCTAGCGGAGCGGCCGCCAAATTGCAAGCCGTGCGGTCAATGGGCGCAGGCCAGCGCCTCCAGCACATCGTCGAGCCGCGCCGGATCGCCAAGCGCGATGACGTCGCCGCCGCTCGCCGCGCTCAGCAGTTCGCCCGACCAGTCGCACATGGTGCCGCCCGCGCCCTCCACCACCGGCACCAGCGCGGCGAAATCGTGGAGCTTCAGCCCGCTTTCGACCACCGCGTCGACGCACCCCGAGGCCAGCAGCGCATAATTGTAGCAGTCGCCGCCCCAGACCAGTCGGCGGTGCGCGGTCTGCGCGGCGAGCGCCATGAAATGTTCCGCGTCATGATCCGAAAACAGGTTCGGGCTGGTCGTCGCCAGCACCATCTCGCCAAGCGCGGCGCAGCGGCGCGCGGCCACGGGCGCGCCATTGAGCGTCGTGCCGCGCCCCGCCGCGCCGATCCAGCGTTCGCCGGCGATCGGCTGATCGATGACGCCCAGCACCGGCCAGCCGTCCTCCAGGAGCGCAACGAGCGTCCCGAAGATCGGGCGGCCGGCCATGAAGCTGGTCGTCCCGTCGATGGGGTCAAGCACCCAGGTCCGGCCTGTGCTGCCTTCCTTCGTGCCATATTCCTCGCCGATGACGGCGTCGCGCGGGGCTTCAGCATCGATCAGCGCGCGCATCGCGGCTTCGGCCGCCCGGTCCGCCTCGGTCACCGGGCTGGCGTCTTCCTTCGCCTCATGCGCGAAGGGGGTGCGCCAGAAAGGCCTTATCGCCGCCCCCGCCGCATCGGCCAGCCGCCCGGCAAGCTGGAGATCGGCGGCGCGGATCAATCGAACAGGCTCGACACGCTCGATTCGTCGGCGATGCGCCGGATCGCTTCCCCGAGCAGCGGGGCTATGGTGAGGTGACGGATCTTCGTCGCGTCCTGCACCGGATCACTGGGCGCGATCGAATCGGTGATGACCAGTTCCTTCATCGCGGAGCCGTCGATGCGCGCCGCCGCGCCGCCCGACAGCACGCCGTGGGTGCAATAGGCGACCACGTCCTTCGCGCCCGCATCCTTCAGTGCCTGCGCCGCATTGGCGAGCGTGCCGCCCGAATCGACGATGTCGTCGATGAGGATGCAGAACCGCCCCTCCACATTGCCGATGATGTTCATGACTTCCGATTCGCCGGGCCGTTCGCGCCGCTTGTCGACGATCGCGAGCGGGGCGTTGTCCAACCGCTTGGCGAGCGCGCGGGCGCGCACCACGCCGCCGACGTCGGGCGACACGACCATCAGCTGCTCGGTCCCGTAGCGCGCGAGGATATCCGCGCTCATTACCGGCGCGCCGTAGAGATTGTCGGTGGGGATGTCGAAGAAGCCCTGGATCTGGCCGGCGTGCAGGTCGACCGACAGCACCCGGTTGGCCCCTGCCGTGGTGATGAGGTTGGCGACGAGCTTGGCCGAAATGGGGGTGCGCGGCCCCGGCTTCCGGTCCTGCCGCGCATAGCCGAAATAGGGGAGCACCGCCGTGATCCGCTTCGCCGACGCGCGGCGCAGCGCATCGATGCAGATCAGCAGCTCCATCAGATTGTCGTTGGCCGGGAAGCTGGTCGACTGGAGGACGAACACATCCTCGCCGCGCACATTTTCGTGGATTTCGACGAACACTTCCTCGTCGGCGAAGCGGCGGACGCTGGCGTCGGTGAGCGGGAGTTCGAGATAGCCGGCAATGGCGCGGGCAAGCGGCAGGTTGGAATTGCCGGACAGGATCTTCATCAGGCGGAGCTTTCCCTCGAAACGACGCCGCCGCTTAGCCCGCCGGCCGCCAAAGGGAAAGACCGGGCCAGGGGAAAGACCGGGGGCGTCCCAACCTATCCGCCGCCGCCTTCGCCGGTGTCGAAGGGTGGAAAGCTGTCCCGGTCCCAGTCGGGATCGGGCCGATCGTGCACGGTGATGCCGCGATCGTCCTGCTCGCCTACGATCGGCTCCACGAAGCGGCGGTCGGCGGCGCGATAGAAATCGGTCGCAGTCATGGCGAGCGTGTCGAAGACGAACACGTCGAAGCCGAAGCGCGCCTCGCCGCCGTTCCGCGCGATCAGGGTGCGGATCGCCTCCGCCGGGGGCAGCGCGAACAGCTCCGCCCCCGCCAGCGTCACGCCCGGCACCCGCGCCGAAAATCCCACGCCGATCAGCCGGTCGTCGCGATAGGAGCAGACCGGCTGGCCGATCGGACGCACGTCGTTCACCGTGCCGTTCCATTCCGGATTGCGCTTTTCCGCCGGTCCGATCGCCGCCGCAACCGCCGCCGGGTCCATGCCGAAGGTGAGCGGCCCCACTCCCTCGCGCGGTCGTATGTCCCACATCGCTCTATCCTTCCCGGAAATCAGCGGACCAGGCCGTTGCGGCGCAGACATTCCATATAGGCGGTCGCCTCGGCAATGCCGACGTCATACTTGTTGCCGAATTTCGCGCGCACGTCGGCAACGTCCATGGCGAAGGCACCAGCGAAATTGCCCGACTGGATCAGCCGCCCCTGCGCCGCGCGATAGGCCGCGCCGCCCGGCTGGCTGGCGTGCGATGCGGTCGAGGCGTGGTCGGCGGGGGACATGCGGATCGCTGGGCCCATGTCGCGCGGCAGTGGCGAGACCGACGCGGCGGGCATGTGGTGGCTTTCCAGCCCGTCGCCCACCGGCCCCTTCATGAAGCCGTGCGCGCCTCCCTGCGTGCCGTTGGCGAACTGGGCGCATGGACTGTTGCGACAGTTGGTGCATGTATCGGCGATTGGCGCATCGCGGGTCTGGGTGCGCGATCGATCGTTCGCCTGCTGCATCTGGTTGGCGGCAACCCCGCCGACCACCGCCGCGCCGAGTGCGATCGCGCCCCATTTCACGATCTCCTCGATCGCGATCGGTACGAGGGGAAGCGCAAACGCCATCAGCCGCGCTGCCGCAGCCCGGCGATGATGCCGTCGAAAACCGCGTCGAGATACTCGCCCGCCGGTCGCCTTCGTACTTCGGGTCGGAAGCTGTCGCGCACCGCCGGATTGGCGTAGAGGCCGTTGTTGCTGAGCATCTGCAAATAGCCCCAGCGCGCCACGTCGCGCTCGGTCGACAGGCCGAGCTCGGTGGCCTCGCGCTCATATATGGCGACCTGGGCAGCGAGCGCGCGATCGTCCATCGGCCCCGCCACGCCGGGCGCCTCGGCGCGCAGGAACCGCCCGATCCGCCGGTGCGATGCCACGCGGCGGCGCGCCTCTGCCGCCGCCATCTGGTCGGCATCGAGCCGCAGCAGCCCGCCGGGATCGGGCGGCAGCCTCTCGGGTCGCGCAAGGGCTGTCAGCCCTCCGAAATCCTCCGCCGCGAACAGGATCGCGAGCGCGTCGCCGAGCAGCCGAGCGATCTGATCGGGACGCAGCACCGGCACGATCGGAGCCAGCGCCTCCGGATCATAGTGGCGGAACAGCACGCGGTCGCCTGCGCCGGGGGCATCGGACGCGTCCACCTCGACGGCGGCATCGCCTTCCTGCTCAGGAATGATCGCGACATTGATCGAGCGGAGGTGCCGGTGCAGCGTCGCCATGTCGGCGGGCCAGCCCCAGAACAGCGCATGTTGCCCGGTCGGCACTGCGGCCACAAAGCGGTCGAGATCGGTTCGTTCGGTGATGGCCACCAGCACCGGCCCCGCCCAGATGTCGATGCTGCTCCGATTCTCCAGATACAGCGGCCGCGCGGTCAGCCGCGCACCTTCCAGCCGGGCGCGCAGTTCGGGATCGCGCACCCCGTCGAGCACGGCATAGCGGTTGCCCGGCATCGCGACGAGCGCCCTGTGCAATTGCTCACCCAGTTCGGGCGGCAGCGGTGGCAGCGGCGGCGGCGGTTGCGGGGGGGCCATCAGGTGCGGACGAAGCTGCTGTTCGAGGCGGCAGCGGATGCCATGCAGTCGGCCGCGACCGGCGGCGCGGCCATTCCGCCGCCGCCGCCGCCGCCCGCCGACGCGCCCATGTCGCCGATCAGCACGGTCGGCGCGCCCTGCACGATGACGCCGCCGTGGACGGTCTGGTCGCCGATGCGCGCCGCCATGCGTCCGCCGACCAGCACGGTGACCGCGCCCATGGCGATGAAGTCGGGCGGCCCGGTGCAGACGCACATGTCGCCCACGACGGCCTGCGGCTTTCCGCAGGTCAGCACATTGGGGACGCAGGGCGACATGATCGGCCCGCCGACGTGCGGAACCGGGCCGGGATTGACCAGCGGGCAGGTGTGCATGTCGCCGAGGCGGGCTGCCGGTTTCATGATCGCGCCTTCCCCTCCCCCGGGGTGTCGATAGCCGTGCCCGGATCATCGCGTCCGGTAGGGCATGTTCAGTCCGCCGCGCGCGATCCCGTTGCGGCGGACCCGTTGCAGGGTGAAGGCGCGCCCCATATGGGTCGCACCATGTCCGACACGCTCCATATCGCGATTGCCCAGGTCAATCAACGCGTCGGCGACCTGGCCGGCAATGCCAAGGCGATGCTCGACTGGCGGGGGCGGGCGGGATCGGCCGATCTGATCGTCTTCCCCGAGCTCCAGCTGGTCGGCTACCCCCCCGAGGATCTGGTCCTGAAGCCGGTCTTCGTCGCGCGCGCGGCCGAAGAGCTCGCGAAACTCGCGCGGGCGACCGGCGACGGCGGCCCGGCGATGCTGGTCGGCAGCATTTTCGAGGCGGACGGCCTGCTCTACAACGGTGTCGCGCTGCTCGACGGCGGGCGGATCGCCGCCACCCGGTTCAAGCATGAGCTGCCCAATTACGGGACGTTCGACGAGAAACGGCTGTTCGCGCCCGGCCCGCTGCCCGAGCCGGTCGATTTCCGGGGCGTGCGTATCGGCCTGCCGGTGTGCGAGGATATCTGGTTCCCGGCGGTCTGCGGCGCGCTTGCCGAGTGGGGGGCGGAGCTGCTGATCGCGGTCAACGGCAGCCCGTTCGAGGTCGACAAGGACGACCGGCGGCTGGACGGGGTGGCGGGACTGCGCGTCGCCGAAACGGGCGTCCCGCTCCTCTTCCTCAACCGCGTCGGCGGGCAGGACGAGCTGGTGTTCGACGGCTGCTCCTTCGTGCTGGCGCGCGACGGGCGCGCGGCGCACCGCCTTGCCGACTGGGAAGAGGAGCTGCGCCCCGTGGCGCTGCGCCGGGGGGCGGCGGGCTGGGACGTCGAACCGGGCGCGTTGGCCGCGTGGGACGAGCGCCCGGCCGACATCTACCACGCGATGGTCGTAGCGCTGCGCGACTATGTGAACCGCAACGGCTTTCCGGGCGTCGTGCTCGGCCTGTCGGGCGGCATCGACAGCGCGCTGTCGGCGGCAGTGGCGGTCGATGCGCTGGGGCCGGATCGCGTCCGGTGCGTGATGCTGCCCTCGCGCTTCACGTCGCAGGAAAGCCTCGACGATGCGGCGGGCTGCGCCGCGCTGCTCGGCTGCCGGCTCGACACCGTGCCGATCGCGCCGGCGGTCGAGGCGTTCGATACCATGCTGGAAGGCAGCTTTGCCGATGCCGCGGTCGACCTGACCGAGGAGAATATCCAGTCGCGCATCCGCGCCGTCACGCTGATGGCGCTGTCGAACAAGTTCGGGCCGATGCTGCTGACCACCGGCAACAAGAGCGAGATGAGCGTCGGCTATGCCACCATCTATGGCGACATGGCGGGGGGCTATTCGGTGCTGAAGGATGCCTACAAGACCACGGTGTTCGCGCTGAGCCGCTGGCGCAACGCGCACCGCCCCCGGCTGGGGCTCGGCCCCGACGGTCCGGTGATGCCCGAGCGGGTCATCGCCAAGCCCCCCACTGCCGAGCTGCGCCCCGACCAGAAGGACAGCGATTCGCTTCCTGAATATGACGTGCTCGACCCCATCCTGCACGGGCTGGTCGAGGAGGAGCTGGGCGTCGAGGCGCTGGTCGCGCGCGGGCATGAGCGGGCAGTGGTCGAGCGGATCGA
>ERZ941706.387-NODE-387-length-14849-cov-13.735230_pt1 | contig 14849 bp, 14 predicted proteins | sample MGYA00521232_ERZ941706 | MGnify/ENA primary metagenome ERZ941706 (study PRJEB32759, sample SAMN07749893) | skin metagenome | biome: transportation; feature: city; material: polyester macromolecule | host: Homo sapiens | place: Hong Kong:ER line | collected...
TGCCGGTGAACTGCTTGGCGACGTAGGTGTTCTGCGACAGGAAGCGCTGGATGCGGCGAGCGCGGTTGACGAGGATCTTGTCCTCTTCGGAGAGCTCGTCGATACCGAGGATCGCGATGATGTCCTGCAGTTCCTTGTTGCGCTGCAGGATCGACTTGATGCGAACCGCCGTCTCGTAGTGCTCCTTCGAGATGTAACGCGGGTCGAGGATGCGCGACGTCGACGTCAGCGGGTCCACGGCCGGGTAGATACCCATCGACGCGATGTCACGCGAGAGCTCGGTCGTCGCGTCGAGGTGCGCGAACGTCGTCGCCGGGGCCGGGTCGGTGTAGTCGTCGGCCGGCACGTAGATGGCCTGCATCGACGTGATCGAGTGACCACGCGTCGAGGTGATGCGCTCCTGGAGCACACCCATCTCGTCGGCCAGCGTCGGCTGGTAACCCACGGCGGACGGCATGCGGCCGAGCAGCGTGGAGACCTCGGAACCGGCCTGCGTGAAGCGGAAGATGTTGTCGATGAACAGCAGCACGTCCTGCTTCTGCACGTCGCGGAAGTACTCCGCCATCGTCAGCGCCGACAGGGCGACGCGAAGACGCGTTCCCGGCGGCTCGTCCATCTGGCCGAACACGAGCGCGGTCTGGCCGAGGACGCCGGCCTCTTCCATCTCGACCATGAGGTCGTTGCCCTCACGGGTGCGCTCACCGACACCGGCGAACACGGACACACCACCGTGGTTGCGAGCGACTCGAGCGATCATCTCCTGGATCAGAACGGTCTTGCCGACACCGGCACCACCGAACAGACCGATCTTTCCGCCCTGGACGTACGGGGTCAGCAGGTCGATGACCTTGATGCCCGTCTCGAACATCGTCGTCTTGGACTCGAGCTGGTCGAACGCGGGCGCCGTGCGGTGGATGCCCCAGCGCTCGTTGACCTCGAGCTTCTCGCCCTCCTCGAGGTCGAGGCAGTCACCCGTCGCGTTGAAGACGTGACCGAGGGTGACGTCGCCGACCGGCACGGAGATCGGCCCGCCGGAGTCGCGCACCTCGGAGCCGCGGACGATGCCGTCCGTCGGCTGCAGCGAGATGGCGCGAACCATCGAGTCACCGATGTGCTGGGCGACCTCGAGGTTGATGTTCTTCTTCTCGCCGTTGAGCGAGACCTCGAGCGTCAGAAGGTTGTAGACCTCCGGCATCGTGTCGGCCGAGAACTCGACGTCGACGACCGGGCCGATGACGCGCGAGACGCGGCCCACGCCGCCCGCGGCCGGGGCCGCGGTTGCGCTTTCGTTGATGGTGGCAGTCATGAGGATTCCTTTACGTGAAGGCGGTCAGCTGGCATCGGCGAGGGCGCTGGCGCCACCCACGATCTCGCTGATCTCTTGCGTAATCTCGGCCTGACGGGCCTGGTTGGCCAGTCGGGTGTAGGTCTTGATGAGTTCGGTCGCGTTGTCCGTGGCGGACTTCATCGCGCGCTGGCGGGCAGCGAGCTCGGAAGCGGCCGACTGCAGGAGCGCGTTGAAGATGCGAGCCGTGACGTACTTCGGCAGCAGCGCATCGAGCACGCCCTCGGCGTTCGGCTCGAAGTCGTAGAGCGGAAGCGGTCCGTCGGGCTTGCCGTCGCCGTCGAGGTCGAGCTGACCCTCGGCCACCTCGAGCGGCAGCAGACGGATGACGCGGGCTTGCTGCGTCACCATCGACTGGAACTCGGTGTAGACGACGTGCAGTTCGTCGACCCCGCCACCCTCGGCACCGGCGTGGAAGTCGGCGGTCAGACGCTCACCGATCTCCTCGGCGTTCTCGAACTTGGGGCTGTCGGTGAAGCCGGTCCACTCTGCCTCGTACTCGCGACGGCGGAACTTGTAGTAGCTCACGCCCTTGCGGCCGACGAGGTAGGGGACGACCTCCTTGCCCTCGTGCTCGAGCTTGGTGATGAGCTGCTGGGCTTCCTTCATCGCGTTGACCGAGTACGAGCCGGCGAGGCCGCGGTCAGCCGTGACGATGAGGACGCCGGCGCGCTTGACGTTCTCGCGCTCCGTCGTCAGTGCGTGGTCGATGTCCGACGTGGAGGACGCGACCGAGGAGACGGCTCGGGTCAGGGCCACGGCGTAGGGCGTCGACTTCGCGACGGCCTCGCGCGCCTTGACCACGCGCGAGGCAGCGATGAGCTCCATCGCGCGCGTGATCTTCTTGGTCGCCTGGACGGACCGGATGCGCTGGCGGTAGACCCGCTGCTGCGCTCCCATAGCTTTCCGCCTCTCTGTACTGGTGCTGGCTTGGGTGGTGGTGTCGACCTGGCGGCCGACCTCGGCGGGTGCTCGTCACACCCGCCGAGGTGCGATCACGAAGATCACGGCTTGTGCTTGGTGATCTTCTCCTGGTTGATGTGGTCCGCAGCGATCTCGTCGAACTGCTCGGAACCCTCACCACCGTGGTCGGACGACGCCTGGAACTGCTTGCGGAAGTCGTCCATCGCACCGGCGAAGACGTCCTTGCCGTCGTCGGCCAGCTTGCCGCTCTCGCGGATCGCCATCATGAACTCGCCGTGGTTGCGGTGCATGTACTCGAGCCACTCGGCCTCGAAGCGCTGCACGTCCTCGGTCTTGACGTCGTCGAACTTGCCCGTCGTACCGGCCCACAGCGACGCGACCTGGTCCTCGACCGGGTACGGGCTGTTCTGCGGCTGCTTGAACATCTCCATGAGACGCTCACCGCGAGCGAGCTGACGGCGCGACGCGGCGTCGAGGTCGGAGGCGAACATGGCGAACGCCTGCATCTCGCGGAACTGCGCGAGGTCGACCTTGATCGAACCGGTGACGGCCTTCATGGCCTTCGTCATGGCCGCACCACCGACACGCGACACGGAGATACCCACGTCCACGGCCGGGCGCTGGTTGGCGTTGAACAGGTCGGCCTGGAGGAAGATCTGGCCGTCCGTGATCGAGATGACGTTCGTCGGGATGTAGGCCGAGACGTCGCCGGCCTTCGTCTCGATGATCGGCAGACCCGTCATCGAACCGGCACCAAGGTCGTCCGACAGCTTTGCGCAACGCTCGAGCAGACGCGAGTGCAGGTAGAACACGTCACCCGGGTAGGCCTCGCGGCCCGGCGGACGGCGCAGCAGCAGCGACATGGCGCGGTAGGCCTCAGCCTGCTTGCTCAGGTCGTCGAACACGATGAGGACGTGCTTGCCCTGGTACATCCAGTGCTGGCCGATGGCCGAACCGGTGAACGGAGCGAGGTACTTGAAGCCCGCCGCGTCACCCGCCGGAGCGTTGACGATCGTCGTGTACTCCATCGCGCCGGCCTCTTCGAGCGTGGCGCGGACCTCGGCGACGGTCGAGTTCTTCTGACCGACGGCGACGTAGATGCAGCGAACCTGCTTCGACGGGTCGCCCGTCTCCCAGTTCTGCTTCTGGTTGATGATCGTGTCGGTGGCGATCGTCGTCTTGCCCGTCTTGCGGTCACCGATGATCAGCTGACGCTGACCGCGACCGACCGGCGTCATGGCGTCGATCGCCTTGATGCCCGTCATGAGCGGCTCGTGGACCGACTTGCGCTGGACGACGGTGGGCGCCTGCAGCTCGAGGGCGCGACGGCCTTCGGCCTCGATGTCGCCCAGGCCGTCGATCGGCTGACCGAGCGGGTTGACGACGCGGCCCATGAACGCGTCACCGACGGGAACCGAGAGGACCTCGCCCGTGCGCTTGACGCTCTGGCCTTCTTCGATGCCGCCGAACTCACCCAGGATGACGACGCCGATCTCGTGGACGTCGAGGTTCTGGGCGATACCGAGCGTGCCGTCTTCGAACTGAAGCAGCTCGTTGGTCATGGCCGAGGGAAGACCCTCGACGTGTGCGATGCCGTCAGCGGCATCGACGACGCGGCCGACCTCTTCACGGGAGGCCGCGCCGGGCTCGTAGGACTGAACGTAACCGTTCAGTGCATCCCGGATCTCCTCCGGACGGATCGAAAGCTCCGTCATCATCACTCCTTGTCATGGGCCCGCATCGGGCGCCGTGCTTCTTGGCTCAGGGCCGCGGATGCGGCAGTTCTTTGGGCGTCGATCAGCCGGACAGGTGCGCGCGGGCCTCGTCGAGGCGACGCGCGATCGTTCCGTCGATGACGTCGTCACCGACAGCCACCTTGATGCCGCCGACGACCGAGGGGTCGATGACGACGTTCGTCTGCACGGGCTTGCCGTACATCTTCGTCAGAGCCGCGCGCAGCCGCTCGTTCTGCTCCGGGGTCAGCTCGACCGCGCTCGTGACGATCGCGCTCGACTGGCCGCGGCGCCCGGCCACGCCCTCGAGGAACTCCTCGATGGCCCGCTCGAAACCGCGCCCACGGGGGGAGCCTGCGGCGCGAGTGGCGAGCAGCGCCGTCTCGGGGGCGACCTTGCCCTCGAGCAGACGAGCGACGAGCCCAGCCTTGTCCGCACCGCTGCGAGAGCGGTCGGACAGGGCATCGCTGAGGCCCGCGTCGGAGGCGACGGTCCGCTCGAAGCGGAACAGCTCGTTCTCGAAAGCATCCGCGCGACCGGCCTTCTCCGCCGAAGCGGTGGCGGCCTCGACCGCAAGACGCTCCAGAGCGTCACTGAGGTCGCGCTCGCTCGACCAGCGTTCACCGGCGACAGCCGTCACGACCGCCATCGCGTCATAGCCGATCTTGCCGCTGAACAGACGCTGGACGAGGCCACGCTTGGCCTCGCTCTCGCGCGACGGGTCACCCAGCGCGCGACGCAGCGTCGCGTTGGAATCGATGACGTCGACGACCGCGAAGAGCTCACGAGCCGTGTTCATAGGGTCACCGGGGCCGGACAGGGTGCCGTTGAGCACCTGCCGGGCCGCGGAGAGAGCCGTCCTCGACGAACCCTGCATCAGGCTTCGACCCGCGTGCTGCCTGCGCTCGAGGCGGCGGCCTCGGAGCCGGCGGTGGCGGACTCGGGACGGATCTTGCCCGCCTCGAGCTCGGCGAGGAACCGGTCGACGATGCCCTTCTGACGGGCTTCGTCGTGCAGCGACTCACCGACGATGCGGCTGGCGAGCTCGGTGGACAGGCCACCGACCTCGCTGCGCAGCTGGACAGAGGCCTGCTGACGCTCGGCCGCGATCTGCTTCGTCGCGTTCTCGGTGATGCGGGCGGCTTCAGCGCCGGCCTGCTCACGGCTCTCCGCGATGATGGCCGCACCCTGGGCGCGGGCGTCCTCGCGGATCTTGGCCGCCTCAGCACGCGCGTCGGCGAGCTGCGACTCGTACTGCTGCTTGGCGGCGGCGGCCTCCTTCTGGGCCTCCTCCGCCTTGGCGATGCCGCCCTCGATGGACGCCGTACGCTCCGCGTACATGCGCTCCATGTTCGGAACGACCTTCGTCTTGTACAGCCAGTACAGGATCGCGAAGGCGATGAGCCCGATGATCATCTCGGCGGGGTGCGGGAGCAGCGGCAGCTTCTCCGGCCAACCTGCACCTTCAGATGCGAGGAACACCTTGGCTTCCTATCTGTTGGGGGGACTGGTCAGTTCGAGGAAAGAGCTCAGCCCTTGAAGACGAACGCGAAGACCAGACCAAGGATGGCGAGGGCCTCGGTGAGGGCCATGCCGGTGAAGGCGATGGTCTGCAGCATGTTGCGAGCCTCGGGCTGACGCGCCACACCGTTGATGTAGGCGGCGAAGATCAGACCGATACCGATGCCGGGGCCGATCGCAGCGAGGCCGTAGCCGAGGAACGCGAGGTTACCGATGTTGCCGGTCATGTGCTTTTCCTTTCGAGTGGCACCGGGACCTGTTCCCGGTGTCGCTGAGGTTCAGAAGGGGTACAGAGTGCCGATCAGTGGTGATCGGAGACCGCGTCTGCGATGTACAGGGCGGCAAGCATGGTGAAGATGAAGGCCTGCAGGAACTCGATGAGCAGCTCGAAGAAGGTCATCACGATGGCAGCCGCGAACGAGAGGACGCCGGCTCCGTTGAGGCCGATGTTGCCGCCGTGCAGGAGGAGGTACTCACCGCCGACGATGAACACGAGGAGCATGAGGTGTCCGGCCATCATGTTGCCGAAGAGTCGCAGCGCGAGCGTCAGCGGGCGGATGATGAAGTAGGTGAGGAACTCGAGCACGAACATGATCGGCTTGAGCCACCCCGGCAGGCCCGGGGGGATGAGCGAGCCCATGTACTTGCCGAAGCCACCCTTCGCCTTGACCGCCGCGACGTGGTACGTGATGTACACGATGACCGTGAGGACGATCGGGAACGCGATGCGACCCGTGCTCGGGTACTGGATGAAGGGGATGATGCCGGCCACGTTGTTGAACAGGATCAGCGTGAAGCAGGTCAACAGCAGCGGCAGAAAGCGCAGGAAGTCCTTCGAGCCGATGATGTCGCGGCCGATCGTGTTGCGCACGAAGCCGTAGACGCCCTCGGCCATGAACTGGCGCTTGCTGGGCACGACCGAGAGCTTCTTGCCCGTCACGCTGACGAAGAACCAGCCGATGAGCAGCGCCGACACGAGGAAGACCACGGCGGGGCGCGTGATGGCCCAGTTGCTGTCGCCACCGATCAGGGGCCACCAGAAATCGCTCGTGCCCGGGGACTTGAACGACTCCCCGTCGGCAACCAGGGCAGCGCCCGCGATGAAGCTCACAAATTCTCCTCAGTCAGCATCCAGCAAAAAAGTTCAGTGTGTCTGTTGCAGTGGCACCGCCCCTGCCCTCTCGGGCTGGTCGGCGGCTCGAGGTGCACGCCGGAGACACTGCGTATCCTACCCGACGCTGTGCCGCGGTTCACTGGGAGCCGCCGCTCGTCGTCGAAGCGCCTGACGCGTCCGGGTCGTAGACGTACTGCCGCGTCCGCATGAACGAGCGCACCTGGAAGATCTGCCAGGCCACGACCACGATGGCGACGGTGATGCCCGTTGCAGGCCCGTCGAGGGATTCGACCTTCGTCGCGAGGACGAGGACGACACCGAGCACGATCACCTGGGCGAAGAAGACCGCCATCGCCGCAGCCATGATGGCGACCGGGCTGAGCGTGCGCAGCGTACGAAGGACGAGCAGACCGCTCGCGAAGAAGGCGAGGGCGAGAACCGTGCCGAACAGTGACGACACTCCCCCGGCCACGCCGTTGAGCACCGCGAACACGACCGCGCAGACGACGCCCACTGCGGCACTCGGCACGAGCGAATCCCGCAGCATCGCAGCAAACGGCGACACGTTGGTCACCGGGTGCGAGGTGGAGGCGGAGTCCATGGAGGAAGGGCTCACAATCTGCGTTGGCGCGGGGATCACGTCGTCGGGTTCGGGCTCGTCACCAGGGTGAATCCATCACCTGAACCTGCTTGTGAAAACTATCACAAGGCCTTGCGGCGTCGCCAACGGGGCAGCCCCCACGTCAGCGCGAAGGCGAGGACCGTCAGCCCCGTGAGGGCGGCGAGCGAGCGCTCGACGGGCCAGTACGCCATCGAGACGAGGCCGAGGGCGATGCCGATCGACCACAGGTAGAGGATGAGCACGGCCGCGCGGTGCGTGTGCCCGATCTTCAGCATGCGGTGGTGCAGGTGGCGACCGTCCGCCTCCCACGGTTTCTGCCCGGAGCGCAGGCGACGCACGATGGCCGCGGCGAAATCCCACAGCGGCACCGCGAGGATCGCGAGGGGCACGAGCAGCGGCAGCAGGAACGCGACGGAGGCGTCACCCGAACCGGAGACGGCCGCCGGGTCGAGGTTGCCGGCGAACGAGATCGTGGCGGCCGCGATGAGCGTGCCGAGGAGCAACGAGCCGGCGTCCCCCATGAACAACCGCGCCGGATGAAAGTTGTGCGGCAGGAAGCCGACGCAGACACCCACCGTCGCCGCCGCGATGAAGGCTGACGTCGTGAACACCGACTTGTCGCCCCACTGCACGGCCTGTTGGTAGGCGTAGACGAAGAACGAGAACGAGGCGATGCCCACCATGCCGGCTGCGAGACCGTCGAGACCGTCAACCCAGTTCACGGCGTTGACGATGACGAGAATGACGAGCACCGACAGCACGACGAGCACCGGCGTCGGCAGGACGGTCTGCTCCCCCAGCGGCAGGAAGAGGAACTGCACGCCCGAGACGACGAGGACGCAGGCCGCGAGCGCCTGACCACCGAACTTGATGGCCCAGTTGAGCTCGGCGAAGTCGTCCCACGCGCCGAGCCCGCACATCATGGCCGCGGCGATCGTCGTGCCGATGGCTTCGCGACTGTCGAACACGTGCGACAGGTACGGCAGCCGCGAGGCGACACCGACGGCCGCGAGGAAGCCGACGAACAGCGCCACTCCCCCGAGCCGCGGGATCGGCAGGGCGTGCACGTCACGCGCACGCACCTGCGTCACCGCCCCGAAGCGAACTGCCGCCCACCGTGCGAGCGGCGTCATCACGAACGTGACGATCGCAGCGACGACGCTGATGAGGACGTACTCACGCACGGCAGGCGGTCAGATTTCAGCGGGGGTAGGCGGGGAAACGCGTGACGAGATCGGTGACCTGCTCGCGGATCTCCTGCGCGACGGGGTGCTCGGGCGTGCCGTCCGTCTCGGTGACGGCGCGGTGGATGACGTCGGCGATGACGTCCATCTCGGCAAGGCCCATGCCCTGCGTCGTGACGGACGGGGTGCCGACGCGGATGCCCGAGGCGATGTTCGGCTTCTGCGGGTCGAACGGGATCGCGTTCTTGTTGAGCGTGATGCCCGCGACGTCGCAGCGCAGTTCGGCGTCGGCGCCGGTGACGTCGACGTCACGCAGATCGAGCAGCGACAGGTGCGTGTCGGTGCCGCCCGTCGTCGGACGGATGCCCTTGGCCTTGAGCCCCTCGGCGAGACGCTGCGAGTTGGCGATGACGTCCTTCGCGTACTGCTGGTACTCGGGCGTCGCGCACTCCTTGAAGTTCACGGCCTTCGCCGCGATCGTGTGCATCTGCGGGCCACCCTGCATCATCGGGAAGACGGCCTTGTCGATCGCCTTCGCGTGCTCTTCCTTGCAGACGATGGCGCCCGAGCGGGGGCCGCGCAGCACCTTGTGCGTCGTGAACGAGACGACGTCGGCGTGCGGCACCGGCGACGGAATCGCCTTGCCGGCGACGAGACCGATGAAGTGAGCCGCGTCGACCCAGAAGATCGCGCCGACCTCGTCGGCGATGGCGCGGAAGCGCTCGAAGTCGATGAGACGCGGGATGGCGGAGCCGCCCGCGAGGATGACCTTCGGCTTGTGCTCCTTGGCGAGACGCTCGACCTCGTCGTAGTCGATGTCCTCCGTCTCGGGGTCGACGCCGTAGCCGACGGCGTTGAACCACTTGCCCGAGAAGGACACCTTCGTGCCGTGCGTGAGGTGGCCGCCCATGGGCAGGCTCATCGCGAGGATCGTGTCACCGGGGTTCATGAACGCGCCGTACACGGCCTGGTTCGCCGAGGCACCCGAGTGGGGCTGGACGTTGGCGTGCTCGGCGTCGAACAGCGCCTTCGCACGCTCGATGGCGATCGTCTCGGCCTTGTCGACCTCGGCGCAGCCACCGTAGTAGCGACGGCCGGGGTAACCCTCGGCGTACTTGTTGCTCAGCGTCGAACCGAGCGCGGTGAGGACGGCCGGGCTGGACATGTTCTCACTCGCGATGAGCTGCAGGCCGCCGCGCAGGCGGTCGAGCTCGGAGATGAGGACACCGGCGATGTCGGGGTCGAAGGATTCGAGGGCGGCGTAGTCGGAGCCGTAGAACGGGGTCGTCATGCTCGCAACCTTAGTGGTTCTGCTCGCCCGGGCGGCCAGGAAGCTCCACGCTCGTCACGCTCTCGGGCTCGAACGGCGGTTCCGCTCCGATGCCGCCGAGCGGGATGGCCTGCGTCGCCTCGCCCGCCCGCGCGCGAGCTCCCATGGCCTCGAGACGCTGACGTTCGGCCGTGCGCTCGTCGTCGGTCGACTCGGGCGCGGGGTTCGAGGCCGACTCGTGCTGCTGCGGGTTGTCCGTTTCCGGGGCATCCTGGGGTGTCTCGGACAGCGGCGCACCCGTCGAGTCGAGCAGGTCGATGGGCCCGAGCACCTCACGCAGCTGTGCCGGAGTGATCGTGCCGCGGCGCAGCATGACGGGGTCGGGCTTGGTGCAGTCGAGGATCGTGCTGGGCAACCCGTCGTCGCACGTTCCCCCGTCGAGATAGACCTCGACCGCCGGGCCGAACGCGAAACCGGCCTCCGTGATCGTCGTGACCGGCGGCTGGCCCGTGCGGTTCGCCGAGCTGACCGCGAGCGGCCCCGTCGCCTGCAGCAGTTCGAGCGCGATCTCGTGATCGGGCATGCGCAACCCGACCGTGCCGTTCGTGTCACCCAGATCCCACATGAGCGACGGCTGCGCACGGAAGATCAACGTCAGCCCGCCCGGCCAGAAGCGCTCCATGAGGCGACGCGCGTAGGACGGCACGTTCATCGCGAGGCCCTCGACCGTCGCCGGGTTCGGCACGAGGACGGCCGGCGGCTTGTCGCGCCCACGCCCCTTCGCCGCGAGCAGCGCCGCGACGCCGTCAGGGTTGAAGGGGTCGGCGCCGACGCCGTACACCGTGTCGGTGGGCAGGACGACGAGTTTGCCCTCGCCGACGGCAGCGTGCGCCGCCTCGATGGCGGGGTCGCGCTCATCCGAACCGGAAACGTCGAAAACGGGGCTCACGCCACTCTCCTAGAAGTCGAAACCACCCATGTCGCCCCCGAAGTCTCCCCCACCGAAGTCGCCCCCGTCGAACCCGCCGAAGTCGCTGCCCCCGGCGAAGTCCTGGCCGCCGTCGAATCCGCCACCGTCGGCAACGTCGTTTCCGCCGCCGTCGCCCCCACCGTCCTGGTAGCCATCCTGATATGCGTCCTGCATGTCGTGGGAATCGAAGTCGTTGCCCCAGTCGTCGAACATCGCATCGGCGATGGCGGTGCCGACGAAGGCGCCGGCGACGCTCGTGAGCAGCATCGAGCCCATGCCCATGCCGCCCATCCCCATCCCCATGCCGCCGCGACCGAAGCCGCCGCCCATGCCGTAACCACCGAACGAGCTCTGGAGGAACCCGGGCTGACGCATCTCGGCCCGAGTCGCAGCCCGCGCCAGCGCCTGCGGGTCTGCGCTCTGCGGAGCATCCTGCGGGCTGTCGGTCGCGAGACGCGTGAGCACCTGCTGACGCTGCTCCGGCGTCAACTTGGCGAACGCCTCGGCGTGCGCCTTCTCGATCTCCTCCGGCGGCGCCGTCTTGAGCATGTACTCGTAGCGGGCGATGGCGCGCTCGTCCTCGGTCATCGACGCGCCCGGCGTCTGTCGAGGCGCGCTCGACGCCTGCCGCGGGTAGCCCTGCTGGGCATACCCCTGCTGCTGGTTGCCCTGCGCCGGATACGCGGGCTGCCCGTATCCCTGCTGCTGACCGAAGCCCGGCTGGGCTCCCCCACGACCGAAGAGACGATCGAAGATCCCCATGGTGCGTTCCTCACGTCCGAGGCCGCCCAGCACGCTGCGGGCGGCGCGATTCGGCTCCCACTCTAAGCCCGGGCCCGTGGCGGACACACGTCCTCGCCGCCGGCCGGCGAGGCCGCACCAGCGCGCTGACGCGGCGTCCTCGCCCAACAGCGTGGCGGTGGCCGAGACGCAGGGCGGGGCGGTGCGAGACCGACATCAGAAGAGGCGCAGGCCCTGACGCCGACCTCGCGGTGTGTGCCTCAGCGGTGGCCGAGGGCGAGAGGGACGGTCGACTCCTCGACGTCGTCGAGTGCGACGGTGTCGTCGGGCTGCAGTTCGTCGACAGACGTGGCGCTACCCGCTGTCGCGTCCGGCGTCGCCCGGGCGCTGACGAGGGCCGCGATCTCGCGCGGCCACACTCGTTCGCTCGTCGTCTCGAGGTCGCGAACCGACCACCAGCGCCAGCGCTGCATCGTCACCTGCTCCTCGGGCGTGAGCGCCCCCGGGTCGGGCTCGAAGCGTGTCGTGCGCACGGCGTAGAACACGTCGTCCTGACGCACGACCGAATCGGAGTACCCGTGGACGACGCGGCGCCGCGCGATCGGCCCGACGAAGGCATCGGCCTCGACCTGCAAACCGGTCTCCTCGAACAACTCACGCACCGCGGCGTCGCGTTCGCTCTCTCCGGGGTCGATGCCGCCACCCGGGGTCGACCACCACGTCGCGGGCGGGGTGAGGCCCTGGTCGGAATCCTCGTAGAGGAGCACGTCGCCGGCGTGGTCGAGCACGAGCAGCCTGACGGTCGCGCGGCGCCTCACCGGGCGTTCTGCGGGGCTTGTGGGCACCTCGAAGCGCGAACCGCCCTCACGGCGGGCCAGCGTCATGCGGGGCTTGCCGGCGAGGTCGGCCTCGTCCCGCGCCCACTCGAAACCACGCCGATCGAGCAGCGCCTCGGGCAGGGATTCGCCCTGGGCGTCTGCATGCTCCATGACGAGCAGACCGCCGGGCTTCAGCAGGTGCGCGGCGCGTTCGGCGATCTCGAGCGGAAAGCGAAGGCCGTCCTCGCTACCGCCGTACAGCGCAATCTCAGGGTCGTGCTCGGCAACCTCGGGGTCGATCGGCACCATGCCGGTGGGCACGTACGGCGGGTTGCTCACGACGACGTCGAAACTACCCTCGAGCTCAGGTAGAGCCTGGCGCGCATCCTCAACGCTCAAGTTGACAGTGAGGCCAATCTGCTTGCAGTTCAACGCTGCCCACGCCGCCGCTTCTTCGGAGAGTTCGACGGCGTAGACCTCGAGGTCGGGACGCTCGGCCTTGATCGCCAGGGCGATGGCGCCCGATCCGGTACACAGATCGACGATGCGCCCCCCGTACGGGGCCGCCTCGAGGGCGGCATCGACGAGCATCTCCGTCTCGGGGCGCGGCACGAACACGCCAGGGCCGACACGCAACTCCAGGCTGCGGAAAGGCGCCCGACCCGTCAGGTGCTGCAGCGGAACACGCCGTGCGCGCTCGTCGACGAGCGCCTCGAAGCGGGCCATGTCCCCGTCGCTGAGCTCGTGGCCGAGCACCTCGCGACGGCGCACCTCGCCCAGCTCGCACCCGAGAACATGGGCGAGCAGCAGCGCCGCATCACGATCCGCGGATTCGATGCCGGCGTCCGCGAGCCGCGCTGCAGCACGACGCAGCGTCGCGCGCAACGCCGTCACGCCCCCGACTCCCCCACTGCTGCGAGACGCGCCGCCTCGTCGGCGTCGAGCGCCGACTGGACGACGGCGTCGAGATCGCCGTCGAGCACCGCGTCGAGGTTGTACGACTTGTAGCCCGTGCGGTGATCTGCGATCCGGTTCTCGGGGAAGTTGTACGTGCGGATGCGCTCACTGCGGTCGACCGTGCGCACCTGCGACTTGCGCGCGGCCGAGGCCTCCGCTTCCTTGCGCTCGATCTCCATCTGACGCAGCCGCGCCTTGAGCACGCGCAGCGCGGACTCCTTGTTCTGCAGCTGCGACTTCTCGTTCTGGCAGCTGACGACGACACCCGTCGGCAGGTGGGTGATGCGCACGGCCGAGTCGGTCGTGTTGACACTCTGCCCACCCGGGCCGGAGCTGCGATAGACGTCGATCTTGAGGTCGTTCGGGCCGAACTCGATCTCGTCGTCGTCCTCGTCGAGATCCGGCATGACGAGGACGCCCGCCGCGCTCGTGTGGATGCGGCCCTGACTCTCGGTGACGGGCACGCGCTGCACGCGGTGCACGCCGCCTTCGTACTTGAGGCGCGCCCACGGGGCCTCGCCCGGTTCGGGCAGCCCCTTCGCGCGGACCGTGATGCGGGCGTCCTTGTACCCGCCGAGATCGGCGTCGGTCGCGTCGGCAATCTCGGCCTTCCAACCGCGGCGTTCCGCGTAACGCAGGTACATGCGGACGAGGTCGCCGGCGAACAGCGCCGACTCGGCGCCGCCCTCGCCGGCCTTGACCTCGAGGACGACATCGCGCTCATCGTCCTCGTCGCGCGGCAGCAGGAGCGTGCGCAGTTTGTCGGCGCTCGCCTCCAGATGGGTCTGCAACGCCGGCAGCTCCGCGGCGAACGCGGCGTCCTCGTCGGCCAGCTCTTCTGCCGCACCGAGGTCGTCCTGCGCGCTCTTCCAGGCGTGATAAGCGGCGACGGTCGGTGCGAGGGCCGCGTAACGCTTGTTGAGGCGGCGCATCAGCGTCGGGTCCGCATGCGTCGCCGGTTCGGCCAGCTGCTTCTCGAGATCGTCGTACTCGGCGACGATCGTGGCGGCGGAATCAAGCATGACGCTCCTCGCGGACTGAGGTGATGGGGGCGCAGCGCCGGCAGGCGGCGTCCACGGGGATGCAAAACGCCGACCCCGCCCTGATGGGCTGGGGTCGGCGTGGTGCGAAGACTACTTGGCGTCCTTCTTGCCGTAGCGAGCCTGGAAGCGGGCGACACGACCACCCGTGTCCATGAGCTTCTGCTTGCCGGTGTAGAAGGGGTGGCAGTTGGAGCACACTTCGACGTTCATCTTGTCGCTCTTCGACGTGCTGCGCGTCTCGAACGTGTTGCCGCAGGTGCAGGACACCGTCGTGGCGGTGTACTCGGGGTGAAGGTTCTTCTTCACGGGGTTCTCCTAGCTGTCGAGGATGCCGCCGGGTCGTCATCACCGGGATGGTGGACGTGAACCGGAAGCCAACAAACAATCTTGCCAGATCGCCTGACATGGTTCAAAACATCGAGGTGGGACGAATCATTCCCGCCGCCACCCCGCCCGACACGAGCGCCCCCGTGACCACTCGCCGCAGGGGCGTCGGGTCTCGGGGGCGTCGTCAGGTGACGTCGTCAGGTGACGTCGTCAGGCGCCTTCAGACGTGGATCAGTTGTCCTCGTCGTCGAGCTTGATGTTCGACGTCTGCTGCACCTGC
>ERZ941706.389-NODE-389-length-14758-cov-4.567299_pt1 | contig 14758 bp, 13 predicted proteins | sample MGYA00521232_ERZ941706 | MGnify/ENA primary metagenome ERZ941706 (study PRJEB32759, sample SAMN07749893) | skin metagenome | biome: transportation; feature: city; material: polyester macromolecule | host: Homo sapiens | place: Hong Kong:ER line | collected...
CGGAATTCGCCGAGCGCCATGCCGGTCTGCTGGCTGATTTCGCTGATCTCGCCGCGGATGCGATCGACCGCACCCGCTTCGTTGGCGGCGAAATTGCCCCACTTCTTGTCGAGCTTGGCGACCGATTGCAGCCAGGTGTCGTCGGTCTCGTGGCCGACGTAGCGGTCGAGGAAGTCCTTGCGGCTGACCTTGTGGCGTTCCGCCAAGCGCAGCATCTGACCGCCCAGCGCGGTCAGGCGGCGGTTGAAGGCATAGAGCTGGTCGACGAGATATTCGATCTTGGCGTTGTGGAACTGGACGCTCTCGACCTCGGCCGTCAGCTCTTCGCGCAGCTTCTGGTACTTGCGCTCGTCCGCCGCGCTGAGCTCGCCGCCCGCCTGCATCGCATCGAGACGCGCCTGCTGGATCTTGCTGAACTTCTTGTAGAGCGCGGTGATGTTGGCGAAGCGCTCCAGCGCCTGCGGCTTCAGCGTCTCTTCCATCTGCGCGAGGCTGAGGGTGTTGTCCTCCTCCTCGTCGTCGGATGGCCGCGGCGGGCGCGGACCGCCCTCTTCATCGTCCTCATCGGCCGACGCTTCTTCGGGCTCGTCCTCTTCCTTGAAGCTCGTGCCGGCGGTCTTTTCGCTGATCTCGCCGTTCTCGTCGTCCTCGGCGCCCTCGACCTGTTCGGCCGACGGACCCTTGGAGAGCATCGCGTCAAGATCGAGGATCTCGCGCAGCTGCATCGTGCCTTCGTTGAGCTGCGTCGACCAGTCGATGATCGCGTTGAAGGTGATCGGCGATTCGCACAGGCCCAGGATCATCGTGTCCCGGCCCGCCTCGATCCGCTTGGCGATCGCGATCTCGCCCTCGCGCGACAGGAGCTCGACCGCCCCCATCTCGCGCAGGTACATACGGACCGGATCGTCAGTACGATCGACGGTCTCCTTCTTCTTGGTCTCCAGCGCAGGCGCGGCGGTGCCGTCGCCGTCGACCTCGACGACCTCGGCCTCGTCCTCCTCGGCCGATTCCTTCTCGTCGCCGTCCTCGCCGGCTTCTTCGTTCTCGACGATGTTCACGCCCATCTCATTGAGCGCGGACATGATGTCCTCGAGCTGGTCGGAGGACATCTGGTCCTGCGGCAGCGCCTCGTTGAGCTGGTCGTAGGTGATGTAGCCGCGCTTCTTCGCGCGGGCGATCAGCTTCTTGATGTCGGCATCGTTCAGGTCGATCAGCGGTGCATCGGCCCCATCCACACCGTCATCACCACCGTTACCGTTAAGCTTCGCCATCAATTATCCTCGGAACCAAACGCTCGGGCGTCTTCGTTCGCCTGCACCAGATTTGCAAGTCGAAGCTCCAACGCCTGTTTCTCTCTCACCAATGCCACCTGCCGTTCGAACGCCGCGTCGGTGAAATGCGCCTGCATCGAGGCGGTCGCCTCGCGGAGGGCCAGATCGACCTCCGGTCGCGCCACCAGAACCGCGATGGCTTCATCGAGGTCGGCACGGGCGCGGGCAGGATCACCGCCGCTTTGCGTGAACGAATAAGGCATCGTATCGGCTCTCAACAGATCGCTGGCGATCGCATCGAAACCGCTGTTCGCCAATATGGTACGCAGACGCGCGCTATCAAGCGCCTGATCCTCCAGCGCGACATCGACGACCGCTTCGAACAGGCGGCCGAGCGCGCCATCGACCAGCTTCAGGCTGCCGAGCACCTCCATGTGCCGGGCGATCTCGACCGGATGGCGGATCAGGCCGGCGAGCACCGCCTTCGCCAGCACGCGATCGATGCCGGCGGCGTGGAAGGCCTTCACGTCCTCCGTCGGGGGAGCAATCGGTTGCTTCCATTGACCATCGGCGCCGCGCTTGCCCTGCGGACGAGGCGCATTGGGGGTGAAGGCGCGCCGCTTGGGCGCGAAATGTTCGTAGAAGCGGTTGCGGAAGTCGCTCTCATATTCCTTGCGGACGGAGGCGTCGGCGATCGTCGCGGCGAGATCGGCGAGCCGCTGCTTCAGGCCGGCGCGCTGTTCGGGCGTGTCGAGCGGGCCTGCGGCGACTTCGCTCTGCCACAAGCGGTCGACCAGCGGCTGGGTGTGGGCGAGCAGCGTTTCCATCGCGCCAGCGCCGCCTGCCTTCACGAGATCGTCAGGGTCCTGGCCCTGCGGCAGCGTGACGAAGCACAGGCTGCGGCCGGGGGCGAGCAGGGGGAGGGCGCGATGCGCGGCCCTTAGAGCTGCCTTCTGCCCGGCGCTGTCGCCATCGAAGCAGAGGATCGGCACGTCGACCATGCGCCACAGGCGTTCGAGCTGCGCCTCGGTGAGCGCAGTGCCGAGCGGGGCGACGGCTTCGTGGATGCCGGCCTGCGACAGCGCGATGACGTCCATATAGCCTTCTACGACCAGCACGCGGTTCGCCTTGCGCGCGGCGGGCGCGGCGCGGTCGAGGTTGTAGAGCGTGCGGCCCTTGTCGAAGAGCGGCGTGTCGGGCGAGTTGAGATACTTGGGCTCGCCGTCGCCGATGACGCGGCCGCCGAAGGCGATCACGCGGCCGCGCGCGTCGCGGATTGGGATCATCAGCCGGCCGCGGAACCGGTCGTAGGGGTCTTTCCCCTCGACCTGGATCAGCAGGCCGCATTCGACCAGCGCGGGGTCGCCATACTCCTTGAGCGCGGTCTTCAGCTTGCCGCGGCTGTCGGGGGAGAAGCCCATGCCGAAGGTGCGGGCGGTGTCGGGGCTGATGCCGCGCTTCGCCAGCACGCTGCGCGCTTCGGCGCCAGCGATGCCGTTCAGTTGTTCGGTGAACCAGCTGGCGGCATCGGCCATCGCGTCGTGGAGGCCCTTGGCACGCTCTGCCTTGGCGGCGGCGCGGCGGTCCTGCGCGGGCATGTCCATGCCGGCCGCCTGCGCCAGTTCCTTGACGGCATCGATGAAGGGGAGGCCGCGTTGGTCGGTCATCCACTTGATCGCATCGCCGTGCGCCGAGCAGCCGAAGCAGTGGTAGAAGCCCTTGTCGTCGTTGACGTAGAAGCTGGGCGTCTTTTCGTTGTGGAACGGGCAGCAGCCGCGCATCTCGCGGCCCGCCTTGGTGAGCTTGGTCGTCTTGCCGATCAGCGCCGACAGCGACGTACGGGCGCGAAGCTCGTCGAGGAACTGCGGGGACAGGCTCATGCGTGCGATTCTACTATGCCCGACGGGGGGCGTTTAGGCAATGCGTTGGCGCGCGGAAGTGGACGAAGTGGACGGTACGTCATCGTCGGAAACGCTTCCCCGGCGTTGCGGCCGGTCATGATCCCGGCGGCTGGCCGATGGCACCGGGAACGGGTTGGGGACGGACGATGGGAAAGATCGAGGCGGCGATATACACGGTTTGTTCCGTGTAGGACAGGGGTGATGTGCCAGTCAGTCGGTTCTCATACTGCGTCACCCCGGACGTGTTCCGGGGGCCACTCCGCGGCGAGGCGCGGAGCTTGAGCCTCTTGTCCTTCCCCGCCGGCACCGTGGACCCCGGAACAAGTCCGGGGTGACGATGGGGTTGAGGGCGGTCGTTGCGCGCTCTCGCTTGCGCCTCTTACGACAGCGCCGCCTTCACCAGGCCGCTCGCCTTGCTCATGTCGAGGTTGGCGGCGTGGCGCGCCTTCAGTTCGGCCATCACGCGGCCCATGTCCTTCATGCCGCTCGCGCCGAGTTCCGCCTTGATCGCTTCGATCGCCGCAGTCGTGTCCGCGTCGCTCATCTGCGCGGGCAGGAAGCGTTCGATCACCGCGACCTCCGCCTTTTCGGCGTCGGCGAGTTCCTGGCGACCGCCGCTTTCGTACATCTGAATCGATTCGCGGCGCTGCTTGACCATCTTCTGCAGCACCTCGACCACCACGGCGTCGTCGTCGGCAGGCGCGGTGCCGGTGCGCAGTTCGATGTCGCGGTTCTTGATCGCGGCCTGGATCAGGCTGATCGCGGCGCGCGTGTCCTTGTCGCCCGCCTTCATGGCGGCCACCTGCGCAGCCTTGATGTCGTCGCGAATCATGCGGGGGAGCCCTTGCTTGCCGGAAAGCCGGGGACTTTAGCGGACGAATGCCGTCCCGTGAACCGGTTGACCTAGCCCCGGCGCAGGTCTAGCGGGCGGCACTTAGCGACATTGCAGACCCACCAGCAGGAGTGCCCGCCAAGCCATGGCCGAGCCCAAGCCCATTGCCATGCCCGTAAAGCCTGACGGCGCGACGGGTGTTCTGGTTCTCGCGAACGGCGAGGTGGCCTGGGGCCGCGGGTTCGGCGCGGAGGGCGCGGCGGTGGGCGAGGTGTGCTTCCACACCGCGATGACCGGGTATCAGGAGATCATGACCGATCCGTCGTTCGCGGGTCAGATCATCACCTTCACCTTCCCGCATATCGGCAACGTCGGCGCGAACCCCGACGACATCGAGGCGGATGCGCCGCATGCGCTGGGCATGATCGTGCGCGAGGACGTGACCGCGCCGTCGAACTTCCGCGCGGTGGAGCGGCTGGACGGCTGGATGCAGCGGCATGCGCGCATCGGCCTGTCGGGCATCGACACGCGTGCGCTGACCCGCCGCATCCGCGCAGGCGGCGCGCCCAACGGCGTCGTCGCGCATTCGGCGAATGGCGAGTTCGACCTCGACGCACTGCTGGACATGGCGCGCGCCTGGCCGGGGCTGGAGGGCATGGACCTTGCCAGGACCGTGTCGACCGAGACGCATTATGCCTGGGGCGAGGCGCGCGAGGGCGACGTGTGGCGGCTGGGCTTCGGCTATGGCGCGGCCGGTGAAGGCGAGCGCCCGCACGTTGTTGCGATCGATTACGGCAGCAAGCACAATATCTTCCGTAACCTTGTTAAGGCCGGTGCGAAGGTGACGGTGCTGCCGGCGCAAGCGACGTTCGACGACGTCATGGCGCAGAACCCCGACGGTATCTTCCTGTCCAACGGTCCCGGTGATCCCGCCGCGACGGGGGAGTATGCGGTGCCGGTGATCCGGCAGCTGCTCGATACGGGCAAGCCGCTGTTCGGCATCTGCCTGGGGCATCAGCTGCTCGGGCTGGCGGTCGGCGCGACGACGAGCAAGATGTTCCAGGGCCATCGCGGCGCCAACCACCCGGTCAAGCGCCTGAGCGACGGCGCGGTCGAGATCACCAGCATGAACCACGGCTTCGCGGTGGAGCGGGAATCGCTGCCCGCGAACGTCCGCGAGACGCACGTGTCGCTGTTCGATGGGAGCAACGCGGGGCTGGAACTGACCGATCGCCCAGCGTTCAGCGTGCAGTATCACCCGGAGGCGAGCCCGGGGCCGCAGGATAGCCTGTATCTGTTCGAGAAGTTTGTAACGATGGTGGGGGCATAAGATGGTGTCTCCGATTGATTATCTTGCGGCTGCGGTCGCCGAGGAAATACGTCGTCCGAGTGGAATTGAGGTGACAGACCTCGCTGCAATTAAGACTATTTTTGCGAAGCGCGGTGTTGAGCTTGTAGACAATGATGCTCAACGTGTCGCACTGCGTTTGCAGTCGCTGGGTTTCCTTCGCGTCGTGAAGGATGAGTATGCAGGGCAATATTACGAGCCTGCATCTGCAGGCGTTATGCCTTTTAGAATCGACCGGTTGAAGAAGAATGAGTCTGCTCCCGGCTTTATATATGCATTGTCTGGCGGTCCTACGTTGTTAAGTCGCGCGTTTGCGAACCAGAAATTTTGGAGCGATTTTGAGGCGGGTTTAGACGAAGAGCCGGAACAGGGTCTGCAAGGCACTTTTGACGTTGATCAGGTTCCCGCCTCCGATCGCATTGTTACGCTCTCTCACAATTCACCAGAGGGACAAGCGTTAGCGCAGGCGGTTCAGGCGGTGGTTGATGATCTGAACGTCAACAACGCCGTTGCTGATGAAGCTGGACCAGAACGTGAGCGACTGATTGCTGAGGGCAAGGCCTCGATTGAGCTTCTGCGTGGTGAGCGGCTAAGAAAATCAGCGCTCATTGAATTGATTTGGAAGTTTTTGAAAGAAGTGGCCGCTAAGTTCAAGGAAAAGGCCGTGGATTGGGGTGTTGATCACGCGCTCGAAGTCATGGCAAAAATGATGGATTTGCTGAACTAATGCCAAAACGCACCGACATCTCCTCCATCCTCGTCATCGGCGCGGGGCCGATCGTCATCGGGCAGGCGTGCGAGTTCGATTATTCGGGCACGCAGGCGATCAAGGCGTTGAAGGAAGAGGGCTATCGCATCGTCCTCGTGAACAGCAATCCGGCGACGATCATGACCGATCCCGAGCTCGCCGACGCGACCTATGTCGAGCCGATCACGCCCGCCGTCGTCGCGAAGATTATCGAGAAGGAGCGGCCCGACGCGGTGCTGCCGACGATGGGTGGGCAGACCGCGCTCAACACTGCGCTGGCGCTGTTCCATGACGGCACGCTGGAGAAGTTCGGCGTCCAGATGATCGGCGCCGATGCCGAGGCGATCGACAAGGCCGAGGACCGCCAGAAGTTCAAGGCGGCGATGGACAAGATCGGGCTGGAAAGCGCCCGTTCCGCGATCGCGCATACCGTCGAGGAGGCGCTCGCCGGGCTCGAGATCACCGGGCTGCCGGCGATCATCCGGCCGAGCTTCACCATGGGCGGATCGGGCGGCGGTATCGTCTACAACCGGTCCGAATTTGTCGACATGGTCCGCAAGGGGCTGGACGCGTCGCCGACCACCGAGGTGCTGATCGAGGAATCGCTTCTCGGTTGGAAGGAATATGAGATGGAGGTCGTGCGGGACCGCAACGACAACGCCATCATCATCTGTTCGATCGAGAACGTCGATCCGATGGGCGTCCACACGGGCGATTCCATCACCGTCGCGCCGGCGCTGACGCTGACCGACAAGGAGTATCAGATCATGCGCAACGCATCGATCGCGGTACTCCGGGAAATCGGCGTCGAAACAGGTGGTTCCAACGTACAGTTCGCGGTCAATCCGAAGGATGGCCGCCTGGTCGTCATCGAGATGAACCCGCGCGTGTCACGGTCTTCGGCGCTCGCGTCGAAGGCGACCGGCTTCCCGATCGCCAAGGTCGCGGCGAAGCTGGCGGTGGGGTACACGCTCGACGAGATCGACAACGACATCACCGGTGCGACGCCGGCGTCGTTCGAGCCGACGATCGATTACGTCGTCACCAAGATCCCGCGCTTCGCCTTCGAGAAGTTCAAGGGCGCCGAGCCGGTGCTCGGAACCGCCATGAAGAGCGTCGGCGAAGTCATGGCGATCGGCCGGAATATCCAGGAAAGCATGCAGAAGGCGCTGCGTGGTCTGGAAACGGGCCTCAGCGGCTTCAACGCGGTCGACCGGCTGGTCGGTGCGCCGCGCGAGGAGATCGAGGCGGCGCTCGCATACCAGACGCCGGACCGGCTGCTGGTCGCGGCGCAGGCGCTGCGCGAGGGCTTCACCGTCGCCGAGATCCACGCGATTGCCAAGTTCGATCCCTGGTTCCTCGAACAGATCGCCGAGATCGTCGCGGCTGAGGAAGAGGTGTGCCGCAACGGCCTGCCGATCGAGGCGGCGGGGCTGCGCCGGCTGAAGGCGATGGGGTTCAGCGACAAGCGGCTGGCGTATCTGGCGCTGAAGTCCGCGAACCTGCGTGGCATGGAGCGCGGAATCGCGCGGGGATCGGGCCTGATCCACGAGGCGGTCGTCGCGATGACCGGCGGGGTGACCGAGGACGAGGTGCGCGCGCTGCGTCACCGGCTGGGCGTGCGCCCCGTGTTCAAGCGGATCGACACCTGCGCGGCCGAATTCGACGCGAAGACGCCGTACATGTATTCGACCTATGAGGCGCCGAGCTTCGGCGAGCCCGAGGACGAGAGTCTGCCGTCCGACCGCCGCAAGGTGGTGATCTTGGGCGGTGGGCCGAACCGGATCGGGCAGGGCATCGAGTTCGACTATTGCTGCTGCCACGCCTGCTTCGCGCTGGCGGATGCGGGCTATGAGACGATCATGGTCAACTGCAACCCGGAGACGGTGTCGACCGATTACGACACGTCGGACCGGCTGTATTTCGAGCCGCTGACGGCCGAGGACGTGCTGGAAATCCTGCATGTCGAAGCCTCGCGTGGCGAGCTGGTCGGTGTGATCGTGCAGTTCGGCGGGCAGACGCCGCTGAACCTGGCGCGCGCGCTGGAGAAGGCGGGGATCCCGATCCTCGGCACCTCGCCCGACGCAATCGACCTGGCGGAGGATCGCGAGCGGTTTGCGGCGCTGGTCAACAAGCTGCGGCTGAAGCAGCCCGCGAACGGCCTGGCGCGCAGCCGGGACGAGGCGGTCGCGGCGGCGGAGCGGATCGGCTACCCCGTGCTGATGCGGCCGAGCTATGTGCTCGGCGGGCGGGCGATGGAGATCGTCGACAGCCTGCAGCAGCTCGACGATTACATCCAGACCGCGGTGCAGGTGTCGGGCGAGAGCCCGGTGCTGATTGACCAGTATCTGCGCGACGCGATCGAGGTCGATGTCGACGCGATCTGCGACGGCGAGGATGTGGTCGTCGCCGGGCTGCTCCAGCACATCGAGGAAGCGGGCGTGCACTCGGGCGACAGTGCGTGCTCGATCCCGCCTTATTCGCTGATCCCCGAGACGATCGCCGAGATCGAGCGGCAGACGGTGGCGCTGGCGCATGCGCTGGGCGTCAAGGGGCTGATGAACATCCAGTTCGCGGTCAAGGATGGTGAGGTGTACCTGATCGAGGTGAACCCACGCGCCAGCCGCACGGTGCCGTTCGTCGCCAAGGCGATCGGTGCGCCCATCGCCAAGATTGCCGCCCGTGTGATGGCGGGCGAAAAGCTGAAGGACCTGCCATCAATCGATCGCCACATCGATTATTATGCGGTCAAGGAAGCGGTGTTTCCGTTCAACCGCTTCCCCGGCATCGATCCCGTGCTGTCACCGGAAATGAAGAGCACTGGCGAAGTCATGGGAATCGATCCCGATTTCACCACCGCCTTCATGAAGTCGCAGCTGGGGGCGGGCACCGTCCTGCCGACCGGCGGCACCGCCTTCGTCAGCGTGAAGGACGGCGACAAGCCGCACATCGTGCCGGCGGTGAAGGCGCTGCTCGACCGCGGGTTCAAGGTGCTGGCGACCGGTGGGACGGCGGACTACCTCGAGACGGCGGGTCTGGCGGTCGAGAAGGTCAACAAGGTCGCGCAGGGGCGTCCGCACATCCTCGACCGGATCATGGACGGCGAGGTGACGCTGATCTTCAACACCACGGAGGGTTGGCAATCCTTGAAGGATTCCAAGCCGATCCGGCAGGCGGCGCTGGGGCAGAAGATCCCGTATTTCACGACGGCGCCGGCCAGCGTGCAGGCGGCGTCGGCAATCGGGGTCGCCTCCCTTGAAGTGCGCCCCTTGCAATCCTATTATTCGCAGTCGCACAACTGATACCCGACATAATAGAATGTGGTGCGGGGGCGGGCCGGAGACGGACCGCCCGCGGGGAATGACTGAATTGGGGACGTAAAGATGGCGACCGTCGAAAAGATGCCGATGCTCCAGGAGGGCTACGAGAAGCTCACCGCGGATCTGAAGCGTCTGAAAGCCGAACGTCCCCTGATCGTCGACGCGATCGAGGAAGCGCGTGCGCACGGCGACCTGTCCGAAAACGCGGAATATCATGCTGCCAAGGAGCAGCAGGGCCAGAACGAAGCGACGATCAGCGACATCGAGAGCAAATTGTCGCGCGCGCAGATCATCGATCCGCGTGAACTGTCGGGCGACAAGGTGGTGTTCGGTGCGACCGTGACGCTGCTCGACGATGACGACAAGCCGGTGAAGTACCAGATCGTTGGCGAAACCGAAGCGAATGCGAAGACGGGGCGGATTTCGTACAATTCGCCGCTGGGCCGCGCGCTCATAGGCCGGAAGGTCGACGACGAGGTCGAGGTGTCGGTGCCGGCTGGGGATCGCTATTACGTCGTGTCGAAAATCGAGTTTATTTGAGGTTTCTGCCGCTTCCTTCATCATCCCGGCGTTTGCTGGGGTCCCATGGGGGCGGTGAGGCTGCTGTGGCGCGCCGATGCTGGCGGCGGCCTGTCCATGGATCCCGGCGTTCGCCGGGATGACCGGGGTGAGTGGCGGGATTTCACGAGAACGGTAGGGCCAGCCGCCGCAGCGGCATGCAGCACCTGCGACCACTTCGGTCACTTCGGACTAAGCCGCGCAGGCATTCCTGCGTTCATTCGAATGGATATGCCGAGCGGTCTAAGCTTTTTCTTCGAACGTCGTGATGATGGATTCCCGCCTGCGCGGGAATGACGGTGGAGGGGGGCGTACTCTGCGGAAGTCGTCCCCTCCCTAAAGCCTTACGCCTCCGGCGTTGCGATCAGATTTGGTTCGAGCAGGCGGTGGAGGTGGACGACGACGAACTTCATCTCGGCATCGTCGACCGTGCGCTGGGCGTTGGCGCGCCAGGCCTTTTCGGCGCTGGCATAATCGGGGAAGATGCCGACGACTTCGAGCTTCGACGGGTCGGCCCAGTCGAGGGTGCGGGGATCCTTGACGCGGCCGCCGAAGACGAGGTGGAGCTTGCTCATGCGCTGACGTTCCTGGGGTGAGGGGTTATGCCCAGCCCTCTAGCGTGGTGCGGCGCGATATTGAACCCCGGATGCTGGGGGGTGGCGACGACAGGTTAGGCCCTTGCCAGCCTGACGACTTGACGTTGAGGCCCTGTTTTCATCCCTTCGTCATGCCGGACTTGGTCCGGCATCCATTGTGCGGCTGGGCGTAAGGCCAGAGGCTCTCACTTTTCCGTTGCGGCACGGTGGACCCCGGAACAAGTCCGGGGTGACGGAGGAAGGGGGCGGCGCTGAAGGTCGGACTCGGGGACTTAGTGCCCGTACGCCTCAATAGTGAAGTCCCACCGACGTCTCGCCGCCGGTGGGCCCTCAATCTCACTCCGGGTGGCGCGCCGATTGTGCTGCGGCCGACCCGGCGGTCGTGGCGGCCTTGACGACGCCCTGGAACAGCGACTTGACTTGGTCCTTGGCGGCGTCCTTCGAAAGGCCGGCGTTCTGGAGCTCGCTGGTGCCGGCTTCGCGCGCGGCGGCGACGGCGCTGCGGGCGCGTTCGCCGAGATTACGGCCCAGGGGAGCGAGCAGCTGCTTTTCCTGCGCCGAGCGCGGGATCAGCGCGCCGGCAAGCGCGCCGATCGCAATGCCGCCGGCGACGATGGCGAGCGGGTTCGCCTCGATCGCGTCGGCCGCGCGCCGCGTGGCGTCGCTCGCGGCGTGCTTGGCGTCGTCGAGGCGCTGATGGACGTCGGTGTTGGTGTCGGTGCTGCGATCCTGGGTCTGCGTGTCGGTCATGGGTCTATCCTTTGCATCGGGTCGCGGGTGAACGGGCTCAGTCGGTCGGCCCGAGACCCGGTTCGTGGTCGCGGGCGTAACGGTGCGGTTTTGGCTTGCGGCGGAACAGGCTGGCGATGCGGTGTCGGGCGAGGAACAGGCCTGCGACCGCGGTGACGCCGGCGACGGTGCCGGGGTTGCGGACCGCCGTGTCGAGGCTCGCCTGCGCCGCTGCCTGTCCCTTGTCCGCAACGTCGCGCGCGGCCTGTTTGGCGAGATCGCGCGGGTTGAGCCGGACCTGCAGCTTGCGCAGCGTGCCGGACAGGCGCTCGCGTGCCGCCGCAGCTTCCGCCTCGGCATCCTGGAGGCGCGTGGCGGGATCGGTCATGGCCGCTTCTCCGAGGCGGGCGCCAGACGGCTCTTGCCGATCAGCGCCAGAATGCCGGCGATGGCGAGCACGGCGATCACCACGGCGAGCGTGGCAAGGCCGGGGCCGATCAGCGTCGCCAATGTCATCACCGCGCCGACCAGCGCCGCGATCAGCGCGCCGAGGGCGAGCACGCCGGCGACCGCGAAGAACACGATCGCGTTGCGATAGGCGGTGACACGCTCGCTGACGCGCGCCTTGACCACCGCGACCTCGGCATTCGCCAGGCCGCGGGCATCCTCGGCGAGCTGCGTGACGAGGTCGGCAATGCCTTCCTCACCCACCACCGGTGCCTCGATTGTCGGCAGGACCGCCACGTGTCCGCCTTACGCCTTGTCGTCGAGGCCGGACTGGACGACCCGCGCCAGCGCGAAGCCCAGCGCGGCGGCGACACCGATCGCGACACCCGGGCTCTTGCGGACGAAGGCGCGCGCATCGTCGAGCAGTTCCTCGACGTCCTTGCCCTTGATCTGGTCGGAGAAGTTCGAGACGACGCCGGCCGCCGAGCGCGCATAGTCGCCATATTGGCCGCCGAGCTTCTCGTCGACCTGACCGGCCGCATCCTGGATCATCTGCGACAGCTGGTCGAGTCCGCCGACCGCACGCTCCTTGCCAGTGTCGGCGAGGGTACGGATTTTGTCGGTCGCCTGTGCGCCATATTTGGAGGTGTAGTCCTTGGCGGTCTGCTTCGCCTGTTCGACGCGGCTGGTGCTGCCGTCCGCATCGAAATCGACCCCCGCGGCCTTCAGCGGCGCGGCAGGCGTGAAGTCCGTGCCGGCGGGCGGTGGCGTGATGTCGGCGTCGGTGACGGGTTTGAAGTCGGTATCGGACATGGATCGCCCTTTCGATGAAAATTCGTCGTTGATCGCCTCTAACCCCGGCCGACGACAGGCGGTTCCCTTGCGGCAGGCAATTGCCGGGACCCCCGCCAGCGGGTAGAGGCCGCGGCATCTTGACCCACAGAGGTAGGAGCATCGTTACGTGACCGCAATCATCGACATCCATGGCCGCCAGATCCTCGACAGCCGGGGCAACCCGACGGTGGAAGTCGACGTGCTGCTGGAGGACGGCAGCTTCGGCCGCGCGGCGGTGCCGTCGGGTGCCTCGACCGGCGCGCATGAGGCGGTCGAGAAGCGCGACGGCGACAAGAGCCGCTGGGGCGGCAAGGGCGTCGACGATGCCGTGGACGCGGTGAACGACGAACTCGCCGAGGCGCTGATCGGCATGGATGCCGAGGATCAGGCAGACCTCGACGCGGCGATGATCGAGCTGGACGGCACGGAGAACAAGGGGCGCCTTGGCGCCAACGCCATCCTGGGCGTCAGCCTGGCGGCGGCGAAGGCAGCGGCGGAAGCGCGCGGCATGCCGCTGTACAAGTACGTCGGCGGCGTGTCGGCGCACGTCCTCCCTGTGCCGATGATGAACATCATCAACGGTGGCGAGCATGCCGACAATCCGATCGACTTCCAGGAGTTCATGATCGTGCCGGTCGGCGCCGAGAATATCGTCGAGGCGGTGCGTTGCGGGTCGGAAATCTTCCACACGCTGAAGAAGGCGCTGCACGACAAGGGGCTGGCGACGGGCGTCGGCGACGAGGGCGGCTTCGCGCCCAACATCGCCAGCACGGAAGAAGCGCTGGGCTTCATCATGCAGAGCATCGAGAAGGCGGGCTACACGCCGGGCGACGACGTGATGCTGGCGCTCGATTGCGCGGCGACCGAATTCTACAAGGACGGCCGCTACAACATCTCGGGCGAGGGCAAGGTGCTCGAGAGCGGGGCGATGGCCGAATATCTCGCCGACCTGACGCGCCGCTACCCGATCTTCTCGATCGAAGACGGGATGAGCGAGGACGATTGGGAGGGCTGGAAGGCGCTGACCGACCTGATCGGGAATAAGGTGCAGCTGGTCGGCGACGATCTGTTCGTCACCAACCCCAAGCGGCTGAAGCGCGGGATCGAGGGCGGCTATGCCAATTCACTGTTGGTGAAGGTCAACCAGATCGGCTCGCTGACCGAGACGCTGGAGGCGGTCACCATGGCGCAGCGCAACCGCTACACCGCGGTGATGAGCCACCGGTCGGGCGAGACCGAGGATGCGACGATCGCCGACCTCGCGGTTGCGACCAACTGCGGGCAAATCAAGACCGGCAGCCTCGCGCGCAGCGACCGGCTCGCCAAGTACAACCAGTTGATCCGGATCGAGGAAGAATTGGGCGACTCGGCACGTTATGCGGGTCGGAGCGTTCTGAAGGCTTGATCCCGGACGGGATGCAAGCAAGGATGTGAGGTATGGCACGGGCAGGGGCACGGTCGGGTAATCCCCGCAAGAGCGCGAAGGGCGGGCGGTCGACTCCATCGACCACGTTCCGCAAGGTCATGCGCCGTGCCGCTTTGCCTGCGCTGGGGCTCACCATCATGGCATTCTTCGGCGCCTATGCCGTGCTGGGGCCGAACGGCATCCTGGCCTATGGCGACTACAAGAAGCAGCTCGCGCGGCGGCAGGTGCAATTTGCGGCGCTCGACCAGAAGCGAACGGTGCTGCAGAACCGCGTCGCGCTGCTCGATCCGGACCATGCCAATCCGGACATGGTTGACGAGATGGTGCGCAAGGAGCTGAACGTGGCGCACCCGGATGAGGTGATCGTTCCGCTGAAGTGAGGGGCGTCGTGCACCTAACCGGGTGACGGGCAGAGTACACGGTGTTCGTCATTTAGCCCGCCGGGGGCTCGCCTCTTATGTGGGCAGGAGTGGTGAGTGGGCCGGCGGGCGTTCTGCCTATTCCTGGAGGTGGGGTGGGCCGAGGTCGGTGTCGCCGCTCTTGTCGATGCCTTCGCCGCCGGTTTTCGGATAGCCGTCGCCAGCGGCGGCGTCGCTGCTGAAGTCCTCACCCGGATTGCCGCCGCCCGCGCCGCTGCCGCTGCCGTGGACCGCGCCCGTGCGCGGGTCGAAGGAGGCGCGCATGCCGTTGTCGGGGGGCATGTTCGGGTCCTGCGGCGGGTGCGGGTCGCCGGGACGGGCGGCGACGG
>ERZ941706.390-NODE-390-length-14685-cov-13.725837_pt1 | contig 14685 bp, 9 predicted proteins | sample MGYA00521232_ERZ941706 | MGnify/ENA primary metagenome ERZ941706 (study PRJEB32759, sample SAMN07749893) | skin metagenome | biome: transportation; feature: city; material: polyester macromolecule | host: Homo sapiens | place: Hong Kong:ER line | collected...
GGGGAGTCGATTCCGGCGTGACACGCGCTGCCGGTGGACGCTTCGACGTCAGGCGCTGCCTCCAGCACCTCGCGCCCGAGGCGCCCCGGCAGGGAGATCATCAGCGTGTTCGGCAGACAGTTCTGCGCGGGGCTGAGGCGAACGAGGCCGGGCACGGCCGTCGAGAGGCGGCGCCACAGCTCGTCACGCAGGCTCATCATGCGCGCGGCATCGTCGGCGAGGCGCGAGAGTGCGAGCTGCGCGGCCCGCCCGAGGCCGACGATGCCGGCGACGTTCTCCGTCCCCGGACGCAGCCCGCGCTCCTGGCCCGCGCCGACGACGAGGGGCTCGATCGGTGTGCCACGCCTGACGTACAGCGCGCCGACGGCCTTGGGGGCGTACAGCTTGTGGCCGGCGAGGCTGAGCAGATCGACGCCGAGGTCGTCGACGTCGACGCCGATCTTCCCGACAGCCTGCGCCGCGTCGGTGTGGACGAGACCGCCCGCCGCGTGCACGCTCGCGGCGAACTCACGGACGGGTTGAATCGCCCCGGTCTCGTTCTGCGCGAGGATGATCGAGCCAAAGGCCACATGGTCGCGCGGCAGGGGTGCGAGGTCGACGTGGCCGGCTCGCGTCACCGGCAGCGTCACGACGTCCCAACCGTCGCGCGCGAGAAGCGCCATGGGCGCCGACGTCGCCGGGTGCTCCACGGCCGACGTCACGACCGTCGAACTCACGTCGGCCGCGGGCGACGCGCCAGCGCGGCGAAGCGCCGCCGTCACGCCGCGGATGGCGAGGTTGTTCGCCTCCGTGCCGCCGGAGGTGAACGTCACCTCGTCCGCCGACGCACCGATGAGCGTGGCGACGTGCTCGCGCGCATCGTCGACGGCCCGGCGGGCCAGGCGCCCGGCCGCCGTCGCGCTCGACGGGTTGCCGCAGTGCTCGGTGAGATACGGCCACATCGCTTCGGCGACCTCCGGCGCGACGGGCGTCGTGCCGTTGTGATCGAGGTAGACGGGGCGGGCGTCGTCAGGCCGAGAACTCATGCTGACGATCCTGCCGCGACGCAGGGGCGCATCCAACTCGGCGGTGCTGGTGCGGCCGTCAGGGGGCCTGACACGAGCCGAAAGTGGACGGAAATCGCGGATGTGACGGTGAATCGCGAAGGGGGACGGGATTCGCAGATGGGGACGAGAATCGCGAATGTGGACGAAAATCGTAGAGGGGGCAGGCGGGTCGGACGGTCGCCGCACGGGGGCATGGTGGTCGGATCGGGCCTCGAGTGCCGTCGCATCTGCCATCCTCGACGTCATGCGCATCGCCGTCATGCAGGACAAGGCCGTCGTCGGTGACGTCGACGCCAACCTCGCCATCATCGACCGTCGCGCTGGTGAAGCTGCCGCGCGCCGTGCTGACGTCCTCGTCACCCCCGAACTCTTCGTCACCGGCTACGCCCCGAAGCGGTTGCACGCCGGCGACCCCACCCAGCAGACCGACATCGCGGGCGCCCTCGCCGCCACCGCGGCGCGTCACGGCATCGCCGTCCTCGCGAGCTATCCCGAGGTCGCGACGGCCGACACTCCCGCCGCCCGCGGTGGCGGCGCGCCCGGTGAGACTGCTCGACACATCGCCGCCACGCTGTTCGACACCGACGGCCGCCCGATCCTGCATTACCGCAAGGTCAACCTGTTCGACGACGACGAAGCCGCCGCCTTCAGCTCCGGAACAGACGCCCCCACCACCGTCGAACTCGCCGGGATGCGGGTGAGCGTCATCATCTGCTTCGACGTCGAATACCCCGAGATGACGCGCGCCGCGGCGCTCGCGGGCGCCGACGTCATCCTCGTCCCGACCGCGCTCACCGCAGGGTTCGACGACGTCCCCCAGGTGCTCGTGCGGGCTCGTGCCCTCGAGAACGGCGTCGGCCTCGCCTATGCGAACCACGTCGGCGTCGAGGACGGGCTCACGTTCGGCGGCGGCAGCGTCATCGTCGGGCCTGACGGCGGCCTCCTCGCCCAGGGCGGCGACGGCGCCGAACTCCTCGTCGCCCACATCACCCGCGACGATGTCGCCGCAGCCCGTGACGCCGTCCCCTACCTGGCCAAGCTGCGCCGCGACACCTACGCGTCCTGGCGCTGACGTCAGCCACAGCACCTCGGCGTGCCCGCGTCGGCGAGCAAGAACGAGCGGCATGACTGACCACGAGCGGCAGGCCACCCGCATCCAGCCCGAACGCTCGTCTTCACCTCTCGCCACGTCGAAGCACACCCGTTTCCCAACACGAAACAACTCGGCGATGTGTGACATCGTGGTCTGGCCCACAGACCCCTTCGAGAGGTGCCCCGTGTCCTCATCGCTCGACGAGCAGGCGCGTTCGAGACTCCCGTTCGGCGCCCAGCTCCTGCGGCGCAAGCCGATCGGGCTGACGCTCGCGCAGGCCGAGGCGACCTCCGACGGGCGCAGCCTGCACCGCAGTTTCGGTGTCCTGCAGCTGACGATGATCTCGGTCGGGGCGACGCTCGGCACCGGCATCCTCGTCGTCCTCGGTGAGACGGTGCCCGAGGCTGGCCCGGCGATCTGGATCTCGTTCGTCATCGCCGGCGTCGCCGCGCTGCTGTCGGCGTTCTCCTACGCCGAGATGGCGGGCCTCGTGCCCGTCGCCGGGTCGAGCTACAGCTACACCTACGCGACGATGGGTGAGGGCCTCGCGTGGGTGTGCGGGTGGTGTCTCGTCCTCGAGTACGCGGTGAGCGTCGCGGCCGTCGCCGTCGGGGCGGGGCAGTACGTCAACGAGACACTCGACTCGTTCGGCCTGGGCCTGCCCGAGGCCGTCGCGAACCCACCCGGGGCGGGCGGCGTCGTCAACGTCCCCGCAGCCCTCGTCGTCCTGCTCGCGACGGCCCTGCTCGCACGCGGCGCGCGGGAGAGTGCGCGCGTCAACACGATCATCGTCGTGCTGAAGATCGCCATCCTCGTCTTCTTCTGCGCGGTCGCGTTCACCGCGTTCAAGGCGGGCAACTTCGCACCGCTGGCCCCGATGGGTGCCGCGGGCGTCTCCGCCGCCGCGAGCACCGTGTTCTTCTCGTACATCGGTTTCGACGCCGCATCCACGGCCGGTGAGGAGGCGCGCGATCCGAAGCGGGATCTGCCGCGCTCGATCCTGCTGTCCATGATCATCGTGACGGTGCTGTACGTCGCGGTCGCCGTCGCCGCCATCGGAGCCCGCGAGTGGCACTGGTTCGACGGGCGCGAGGCGCCGCTCGTGCAGATCATGCGTGAGATCACGGGGGCCTCGTGGGTCGCGTTCATCTTCGCGGTGACGTCGGTGCTCGCCATCTTCAGCGTCGTGCTGACGGTGCTGTTCGGCCAGATCCGCATCCTGTTGTCGATGTCGCGCGACGGCCTCGTGCCGCGCGTCTTCGGCGTCATCTCCCCGCAGACGGCCACGCCGGTGCGCAGCACCCTGATCGTCGGCGGCGTCGTCGCGGTGACGGCGGGCCTCATCCCGCTCGGTGAGTTGGCCGACGCGACGAGCATCGGCACGCTGTTCGCGTTCGCCCTCGTCAACGTCGCCGTCATCTATCTGCGCGTGCGCAACCCGAAGCTGCCGCGCGCATTCACGGTGCCGCTGTACCCGCTGCTGCCGGCCGCCGGCGCGCTCATCTGTCTCTACCTCATGGCCAACCTCAGTTCCTCGACGTGGGTCGTGTTCGGCGTGTGGATGGCCGTCGGCGTCGCCGTCTACCTCGGCTACGGCCGCCGTCACTCCCGCCTCGCCACGCTCGACCAGGCGACCTATGAGCGTCACCTCGAGGACGACCTCGACCCCGACCATCCACTCCGAGAAGGAGACACCCCGCGATGACCGCTGTCACCGAGTTCCCGCACGATCGCGACGAGCACGCGGGCGATGCGCCCGTCACGATGCTCAACCCCGACTTCCCGTTCAGCTACGACGAATACCTCGCCCACCCCGCGGGCCTCGGCAGCGTGCCGGAGGAGATGTACGGCACCGAGGTCGCCGTCGTCGGCGCCGGCCTGTCAGGCCTCATCACCGCGTACGAGCTGATGAAGCTGGGCCTCAAGCCCGTCGTCCACGAGGCCGACCGCATCGGTGGCCGGTTGCGCACCGACAGTTTCAGCGCCGCCCCGGACGTCGTCGCCGACCTCGGTGGCATGCGTTTTCCCGTCTCCGGCCGCGCGCTCTACCACTACATCGACGCGATGGGCCTCGAGACGGAGGCGTTCCCGAACCCGCTGTCGGACGTCACGCCGAGCACCGTCATCGAGCTCGGCGGCGAGGCGCACTACGCGCGCACGCCCGACGAACTGCCGCAGTTCTTCCGCGACGTCGCGGACGCGTGGAAGGCCGCCGTCGACGACGGCGCGCGCTTCACCGAGATGCAGGGCGCCATCCGCGCTCGTGACACGAAGCGCATCAAGCAGATCTGGAACGAGCTCGTGCCGACGATGGACGAGCAGACGTTCTACGGCTTCATCGCCGCCTCCGAATCGTTCAAGAAGGCCGGTTTCGCGGCGCGTGAGGCGTTCGGGCAGGTCGGTTTCGGCACGGGTGGCTGGGACACGGACTTCCCGAACTCCATCCTCGAGATCCTGCGCGTCGTCTACACCGACGCCGACGATCAGCACCGCCGCATCCTCGGCGGAGCGCAGAAGTTGCCCGAGGCGTTGTGGTCGCACGCGCCCGAGAAGCTCGCCCACTGGCCGGCCGGCACCACCCTGGCGAGCCTGCACGACGGGGCGCCGCGCGGCGCCGTCGCCGCCATCCGGCGTCATGAGAGCGGCGACCTCGAGGTCACCGAGCGATGGGGGCGCAAGGCGACGTACCCGGCGCTCGTCACGACGTGCCAGTCGTGGTTGCTGTCGACGCGCATCACGACCGAGGAGGCGCTGTTCAGCCCGCAGATGTGGATGGCGATCGAGCGCAGCCACTACATGAGCAGTTCGAAGACGTTCGTCATGGTCGATCGCCCGTTCTGGAAGGACGTCGACCCCGCCACGGGCCGTGACGTCATGTCGATGACCCTCACCGACCGCCTCAACCGCGCCACCTACCTGCTCGACGACGGCCCGGACCGGCCCGCCGTCATCCTGCTGTCGTACACGTGGAACGACGACGCGCTCAAGTGGCTCGCGCTCGATGCCGACGAGCGCGTCGAGCTCATGCTGCACTCGCTCGCCCAGATCTACCCGGACGTCGACATCGCGAGCCACATCATCGGTCAGCCGATCACCGTCTCGTGGGAATCCGACCCCAACTTCATGGGCGCGTTCAAGGCCAACCTGCCGGGGCACTACCGGTATCAGCAGCGGCTGTTCACCCACTTCGCCCAGGACGAGCTGCCGGAGCACCAGCGCGGTATCTTCCTCGCCGGCGACGACATCTCGTGGACGGCCGGTTGGGCCGAGGGCGCCGTCCAGACCGGCCTCAACGCGGTGTGGGGTGTGGTCCGTCACCTCGGCGGAAGTTCGTCTCCGGAAAACCCCGGGCCAGGGGAGCTGCTCGGCGAGTACGGCCCCATCGCCCTGGACTGACGGCGAAAATGGACTCTGACGGCTTTTCTGGGGAGAGCGGTGAGATCCGGCGTAGGGTTTACCGCAATACAACCAAGAGGGAGCCGGCGTGAAGTCACTACCAGTGCAAGGGGTGCGTGAGAACGTCGCCATCGGCGCCCGGCTGCGCAACGCCCGGCTGGCGCGCCGCTACACCCTCGAGCAGGCCGCGCAGCTCGCCGGCATGACGAAGGGGTTTCTCAGCCGCGTCGAACGCGACCTCACGTCGCCGTCCGTCGCCTCTCTCGTGACGCTGTGCCAGGTGCTGCAGATCGAGGTCGGCTCGCTCTTCGAGGCACCCCGCACGTCGCTCATCAAGCTCGCCGACGCGCCGGTCGTCGACATGGGCGGCACGGGCATCGACGAGCGCCTCGTCACGGGTCGTCAGGAACGTTCCGTGCAGATGCTGCGCGCCGTCATCCAACCCGGCGGGGCCGGTGAGGCCGAGCCATACGCCATCGACTGCGAGCTCGAGATCTGGCACGTCGTCTCCGGCGCGCTCGACGTGACGCTGCACGACGCCACGCACCGACTCGAGGCCGGCGACACCCTCACCTTCCCCGGCCGCGAACCACACACCTGGCGCAACGCCGCCGACGGCGAGAGCGTCGTCATCTTCACCCTCATCCCCGTCGCGCGTTGACGGGGCTCAGGCCACCTGCACGTGGTTGTCACCCTCGACGTACTCGATGACGAGGGTGCCACCGACGGCTTCGAGGTAGCTGCGGATGCTGCGCGCGCTCGATATCAAGAGTGATCGCTCGCAAGGTTCACACCCGGGTTGAGGGTCCCATTCGGGTCGAAGACGCGCCGCAGTTCGCGCTGGATGCGCGTGTTCGTCTCGCCGAGCTCGACGGGCAGCATGCTCGCCTTGAGGCGCCCGACGCCGTGCTCACCGGTGATGGTGCCGCCGAGATCGAGGCCGAGCTGCATGATCTCCTCGAACGCGGCGTAAGCGCGACGCTTCTCGTCCACGGCCTCGGGAGTGTCGCCGGGGGAGTAGAGCACGGCGGGGTGCATGTTGCCGTCGCCGAGGTGGCCGGCCGTCGCGACGCGTACGCGGTGCTTCTTGCCGAGCGCCCGCACGCCGTCGACGAGTTCGCCGGTGCGTCGCAGAGGCACGCAGACGTCGTCGACGAGGTCGCGGCCCATCGCCTCGAACGCGTTGCCGACGAGGCGCCGCGCAGCGGTGAACTGCAGTGACTCCGCGACGGATTCGGCGACGAACACCTCCGCGCCGGCCTCCTCGGCGAGGCGCGAGAACGCCGCGAACTCGACGTCCTGACGTGTGGCGTCGTCACACCCGACGATGAGCATGCCGTCGACGGACTCGTCGAAGCCGAGATCGGCCATGCGCTGCACCGCGGCGAGCGTCGGGCCGTCCATGAACTCCAGCATCGACGGGCGCCCGCCGGCCTCGAGGTAGGTTGCCGCCACCTCGCACGCACGCGACGCCGAGTCGAACAGTGCGACGGCGACCAGTTCGTCGTCAGGCGCCGGGACGAGAGCGAGCGTCACCTCCGTGACGACACCGAGCGTGCCCTCCGACCCGACGATGAGGCCCGTGAGGTCGTACCCCGCGACGCCCTTCGCCGTCGGAGTGCCGGTGCGCATGACGCTGCCGTCGGCGAGCACGACCTCGAGCGCACGCACGAACTTCTTCGTCACCCCGTACTTGACGCAGCACAGGCCCCCGGCGTTCGTCGCGACGTTGCCGCCGATCGAGGAGATGCGCCACGAGCCCGGGTCCGGGGGATAGAACAGGCCCTGCTCACGCACAGCGTCCGACAGATCGCCGTTCAGCACACCCGGTTCGACGACGGCGATGCGCTCGGCAGGGTTGATGGTCTTGATCGCGTTCATACGGGAGACATCGAGCACGACGCACCCGTCGATCGCGTTCGCGCCACCCGACAGCCCGGTGCCCGCACCCCGCGTGATGACGGGCACGCCACGCTCGTTCGCCCACCGCAGCGTCGCGACGACGTCGTCACGGCACGTCGCGCGCACGAGCGCGATGGCCGCACCCACCTCTTCGACGGGGGAGCGGTCACGGCTCGCGGCGTCGACGACGTCGGGGTCGGTGACGAGCGTGCCGCTCAGCTGCGCGGCGAGGGCGTCGAGGTCGTCCGCGTTCGGGACGGCTGGTGCCGTGGCCGCGGAAGCCTCGTCGGGGGTGGGCTGCTCGCGCTGATCGGGGGTGCTCATGCGGTCTCCTCGTGAGGTGGGCGGTCTTCGGGGCGCGATGGGGCGCGTCGTGACTCAGCAGGGACGCCGATGCCGCCGTCCGCTCCAGCGTGCGAGCGGACGGCGGCATCGTCAAGCCGCGGCGGGCAAGTGCCTCAGCGTGCGGTCGGCGTGGCGTCGAGTTCGACGTCGGCGGGGCGGTGGACGCGGGCGTCCCACTCGGCGCGCACCGCGTCGTCCGTCTTCGGCGTCGCGAGGGAAGCGACGACGAACGTGACGAGCGAGGCGATGAGGCCGTAGTAGATCGGCTCATTGGCGAGGATGCCGCTCAGGGTGTCGCCGAGCTTGTTCGCCTGGTAGACCATCCCGGCCACGGTGACGAGCGTGCCGACGAGCATCGAGATCGCGGCGCCCGTGCCGTTGGCGCGTTTCCACACGAAACCGCCGAGGATGGCGACGAGCAGGCCGCCGACGAGGATGTCGTACGCCACCGTCAGCGACGCGACGACGAGGTCGCCGCCGTTGTCGAGGCGCGCCATGAGGATCGAGATGAGCACCGTCAGCACGCCGAGGCCGAGGACGAACGCGCGGTTCTCGCGGATGTTCTTCTCACTGTGCGGGTCGGACGCATCATCGTTCGCGGCGTGCGAGCCTGTGCTCTTCAGGGCGTCGTGGTCGCTGTAGGCGTCGACGGCGACGTCGTCGACCGCGCGGGCACGGCCCGTCAGGAACGGGACGACGTCGTTGCGGGCCACCGTCGCGCACGCGATGAGCGCGCCGGACGCCGTCGACATCATCGCCGCGACGGCGGCGGCGAGCACGAGACCGCCGATGCCGACGGGCAGGATCTTGTCGGCGACCTCGGCGTAGACGTCGTTCTTCGCCTTGATGCCGTCGCCGAGGACGGCGTGCGCGCCCATGCCGATGATCGCGCCGGCCGCGCCGTAGAGGATGCAGTAGACACCGGCCATGGTGCCGCCGAGACGCGCTACCTTCGGGGTGCGCGCGGTGAAGACGCGCTGCCAGATGTCCTGGCCGATGAGCATGCCGAACATGTAGACGACGAACCACGTGATGATCGTCTGCGTGTCGGCGCCGACCTTGCCGCCGGCGATGGCGAAGTAGTCGTCGCCCAGGCGCTCGCGGATGCCGGAGAAGCCGTCGGCCTTGACGAGCACGAACGGCAGCATGAGCGCAAAGATGCCGATCGTCTTGATGATGAACTGCACCTGGTCGGCCAGGGTGATCGACCACATGCCGCCGATGACGGAGTACACGAGCACGACGGCGCCGCCGATGGCGATGCAGATCCAGCTGTCGAGGCCCGTCAGCACGTGCAGGACGGTGGCGTACGCGCCGGTCGAGGTGACGACGAGGAACATCGTGTAGAGCATCATGACGATGCTGGACGCGCCCGCGGCGCTCTTGCTGCCGTAGCGCAGTTTCAGCATGTCGCTGACGGTGTAGACGCGCAGCTTCGAGATGGTGCCGGCGAACAGCAGCGACAGCAGGAGCACGCCGACGCCGATGGCGACGACGAGCCACATGCCCGACAACCCCATCTTGTAGCCGAGGCCGACCCCGCCGACCGTGGAGGCGCCACCGAGGACGACGGCCGCCATCGTGCCGGTGTAGAGGAAGGTGCCGAGGCGGCGGCCGGCGACGAGGTAGTCGCTGGAGTTCTGGGTGCGCGAGCGGCCCCAGAACCCGAAGCCGAGCATGGCGACGAGGTAGAGGACGACGATCACGAGGTTGAGGTCCACGAGGGCCTCCTTGGATCCGGGTGGCATGGCTCTGGCATGAGTCCACGGTGAACCGTATGAATATACGAGATCGACTCGTGACAAACGAGAGATTCGCATTGGTAAACACGTCCGTTAATCTGATCGTGACCTGATGAGTGGCCGTTCGACGGCTCGACGGGGTGCTCGCACCGGGCGTGCGCACGCCTCGTCGGAAGAGGAAGAGGACGAGATGGATCACCCCCGCATCGAGGCCGGCGGCAACGTCGGGCCCGTCAATGCCGCCCTCACGCCGCGGTACGCCGGCCTCGGCACGTTCGCGCGCCTGCCGCGCATCGAGGACGTCTCGAAGGCCGACGTCGCCGTCGTCGGCATGCCGTTCGACACCGGCGTCTCCTACCGCCCCGGTGCGCGTTTCGGCGCGACGCACGTGCGCGAGAGCTCGCGTCTGCTGCGCCCGTTCAACCCGGCGCAGTCCGTGTCGCCGTTCGCGCAGATGCAGATTGCCGATGCCGGTGACATCGCGCTCAACCCGTTCGACATCGAGTCGGCGCTGAAGGAAGCGGAGGAGGGTGCACGTCAGTTCGTCGACGAGGGCACCTCGCTCATCACGATCGGCGGCGACCACACCCTCGCCCTGCCGCTGCTGCGCGCGCACGCGAAGAAGCACGGCCCCGTCGCGCTGCTGCACTTCGACGCGCACCTCGACACGTGGGACACCTACTTCGGCGCCGAGTACACGCACGGCACGCCGTTCCGCCGGGCGTTCGAGGAGGGCCTCATCGACTCCTCCGGCGTCTGCCACGTCGGCACGCGCGGCCCGCTGTACGGCACGCAGGACCTCGAGGACGACGCGCGCTTCGGCTTCGGTGTCGTGACGAGCAACGACGTCATGCGCATGGGCGTCGACGAGGTCGTCGGGTTCCTGCGCGAGCGCGTCGGCGACCGTCCGCTGTACGTCTCGCTCGACATCGACGTGCTCGACCCCGCGCACGCGCCGGGCACCGGCACCCCCGAGCCGGGCGGTCTGACGTCGCGTGAGCTGCTCGAGATCCTGCGCGGCCTGCGCGGCACGAACCTCATCGGCGCCGACGTCGTCGAGGTCGCACCGCCCTACGACCACGCCGAGCTGACGGGCCTGGCCGCCGCCAACGTCGTCTACGAGTACATGTCGCTGCTCGCGCTCGGTGCGGACGCCGCGCCCGGCGGGCCCGCGTACGGCGAGTCCGGCACGGTGTACGGGGCCCAGCGGTGAGCGAGCAGATCCGTCACCCCGAGCCCGAAGCCGTCGCGCCGACGGGCGAGGGCGAGAAGATCCGCAACGGTGGCGACCTCGTCGTCGAGACGCTCGAAGCGCTCGGCACGACGACGGTGTTCGGCATTCCCGGTCAGCACGCGCTGGGCCTGTTCGACGCGCTGCGCCGCTCGGGGCTGCACTTCATGAGCTCGCGCGTCGAGAACAACGCAGCCTTCGCGGCCGACGGCTACTCGCGCGTCTCAGGCAAGCCGGCTGCGCTGTTCCTGTCGACCGGGCCGGGTGCCCTGACGGCGCTGCCCGGGCTGCAGGAGGCGTACGCGACGAGCGTGCCGATGGTCGTCGTCGCCTCGCAGGTGCCCGTCTCGGGCCTCGGCGGCGCGCGTCGCGGCATGCTGCACCAGCTCGACGAGCAGCGCCGCGCCGCCATCGACGTGACGAAGTCGCAGCGCACGGTGACGCACCACGCCGCCATCCCGACGGCCATCGAGTCGGCGTGGGTCGAGGCGATGACGTATCCGCGCGGGCCCGTGTGGGTCGAGGTGCCGCAGGACGTGCTGCTCGCGAAGACGGAGATCCCGCCGATCCGCACGGCCGTCTCGGCGCCGACGCCGGAGGGGCCGCGCCCCGAACTCGTCTGGGCTGCAGTGAAGTTGCTCGCGGGCGCGAAGCGCCCTGCCATCGTCGCCGGTGGTGGCGTGCGCCGCGCCGGCGCCGAGAGGGCGCTGCTCGCCCTGGCGGAGAAGCTCGACGCACCCGTCGTCTGCTCGCCGGGTGGCAACTCGGGTTTTCCGGTCGATCACCCGTTGTCGATGGGGTCGTGGGTCGAGGACCGCGCCGTCACCGACCTCCTCGCGGACGCCGACGTCCTGCTCGCGGTCGGCACCTCGCTCGGTGAGGTGACGTCGAACTACTTCACGCTGAAGCCCGCCGGCAAGCTCATCCACGTCGACGCCGAGCCGCGCGTGCTCGAGTCGAACCACCCCGCGCTCGGCATCGCGTGCGACGCGAAGGCGGCGCTCGATGCGTTCGTCGCGGCGTTCCCGGCAGAGGCGCCCGCGGGGCGCGCGTCGGGAGCCGAGCGTGCTGCCGAAGTGCGCAAGGCGATCGTCGCCCGGCTCGACGGTCAGGATCTCGCCCACGAGCGCGCGTTCATGGACGCCATCCGCGCCGGCATCCCCGACGAGGTGCCGACGTTCTGGGACATGACGATCGCCGCCTACTGGGCCTGGAACTGCTGGGACGGCCGCTCCGGCGGCTTCCACTCGGGTCAGGGCGCCGGCGGGCTCGGGTTCGCGTTCCCGGCCGCGCTCGGCGGCGCCGTCGCGCTCGCGGAGAAGCGCGGCGCAAAGCTGACGGACGTCGACGCGGCGTTCTCCGTCGGCGGGCACGAGCGCGTCGTCGCCGTCGCTGGTGACGGCTCGTCGATGTACTCGATCGCCGAACTCGCGACGGCCGTGCAACACGGCATCCCCGTCACGTGGCTCATCGTCGACGACGGCGGCTACGGCATACTGCGCGAGTACATGGAGGCGACGTTCGGCCAGGCGACGCACACCGAACTTGCGCGCCCGGACTTCGTCGCCTTGGCGGAGTCGTTCGGTGTCGAGGCTCAAGAGGTGGCTGTGGGTGACGAGGTCGGCTACGGCGAGTTGACGGACGCCCTGCGCGCGACGTTCGCCGCCGATGTCAACGGCCCGCGCGTCATCGTCGTCAAGACCCACCTCGAGATGTTCGCGATGAGCTGACCCCTCTGCGATTCCCGTTCACATCTGCGATTTTCGTTCACCTTCACGAAGGTGAACGAAAATCGCCGATGTGGACGTAGATCGCCGTTGGGTACGGGATGGCGAGGGTGACGGTCACGGCGGCTTCGCGGTGTGGCCGGGGACTCTCAGGACGTGTCGTCGCGCGGTGAGCCGTGGGGTGAGGTCGCCGACGGTTCCTTGTAGGCGTCGATGAACGTCGCGAACGAGCTGACGAGACGTTCGCGTTCGCCGGCGGGCAGAGCGGCGAGGGCGTCGTCGACGCGGTCGAGGTGACGTCCGACGCTGCGCTCGTAGAGCGCCGCGCCGTCGTCGCTCGCCTCGAAGAGCCAGGCGTGAGACCCGGATTCGCGGAATCGCCGGACGACGCCGGCCCGCACCGCAGCGTTGACCTGACGGTTCGCCGTCGACTGCTCGAGCTCAAGTTCGCACGCGATCTGCTTGAGCGTGCGCGGCGGGCCGTCGCCCGTCAGCAGCCACAGCAGGCGGCCCTCGGCGATGCGCAACTCGCTCGCCTGCTCCTCGGCGCGGCGCATGATGTCGAAGCGAGAGAGCAGGCGCGCCATGGTGCGGGCACAGTCGCCGTTGCCGTCGTCGGCGGCGGTGTCGATGTCGCTCGCCACGTCTGCCGCCATCCCGTCACCCCGCTTGTTGCTTCGTACAACTAAATGTAATCTCATCGGGTAGGTATGTAATTTACACAAACGGAGTGGTCACTTGTCCTCACCCACCGCGCCGACCGGGGCCGCCCCCGCGATGCGCTTCTCCCCGATGACGGTCGTCGCCGTCCTCTGCATCGGCAGCCTCAGCGGCGCGCTCATGCAGTCCCTCGTCATCCCGATCCAGCGCGAACTGCCGGAGCTGCTGCACACGTCCGCGAGCAACGCCTCCTGGGCGGTGACGGCGACGCTGCTCGCCGGCGCCGTGACGATGCCCGTCACCGGCCGCCTCGCCGACATGTACGGCAAGAAGCGAGTCCTGCTCGTATCGGCGACGCTGCTCGTCCTCGGTTCGGTCGTCGCGGCGCTGTCGAGCACCCTCGCGCCGTTCCTCGTCGGCCGCGCGCTGCAGGGCATGGCGATGGGCTACATCCCGGTCGCCATCAGTCTCGTGCGCGAGGTCGCTCCGCCCGCGCGTGCGACGGGCGCCGTCGCCGCCGTCAGCGCGACGCTCGGTGTCGGTGGTGCGCTCGGTCTGCCGCTCGCAGCGTGGATCGCGCAGGACTACTCGTGGCACGACCTGTTCTGGCTGTCCGCGGTGCTCGCCGCCGTCGTCGTCGTGCTGACGGCGTTCGTCGTGCCGCACATCCACGACGAGCACCCGGCGCACATCGACCCTGTCGGCATCATCGGTCTCGCCGTGGGTCTGGTCTCGGCGCTCGTCGGTGTCTCGAAGGGCTCCGAATGGGGGTGGGGCAGTGGGCGCACGATCGGCAGCATCGTCGCCGGTGTCATCGTGCTGCTCGTCTGGGGCGCGTACGAGCTGCGTCACCACGATCCGCTCGTCGACCTGCGCACCATGGCGCGCCGCCCGGTGTTGTTCACGAACCTCGCGGCCGTGCTCGTCGGATTCGGCATGATGGCGCAGTCCATCATCGTGCCGCAGCTGCTCGAGATGCCCGAGGCCACCGGGTACGGTCTCGGCCAGTCGATCCTGCACGCCGGGCTGTGGATGGCTCCCGCGGGCCTCATGATGATGGCGTTCGCGCCCGTCTCGAGCGCGCTCATCACGCACCGCGGTGCGCGGGTGACGCTCGCCACCGGTGCGCTCGTCATCAGCATCGGCTACGTCATCGCGCTGTTCCTCATGAACGCGCCATGGCAGCTCATGGTCGCCTCGTGCGTCGCGTCGGCGGGTGTCGGCATCGGTTACGCCGCGATGCCGACGCTCATCCTCGACAACGTGCCGATGCACGAGGCCGGCGCCAGCGTCGGCGTCAACGGCCTCATGCGTTCGGTCGGCACGACCGTCGCCGGCGCCGTCATGGCCGCCGTGCTGACGAGCCGCACGACCGTCCTCGCGCCGGGGACGCCCGCCATCCCGACGGAGGGCGCGTTCAAGGTGTGCTTCATCATCGGGGCCTGCGCCGCCGTCGCGGGCGCCGCCATCGCGATGCTCGTCCCGCGACGTGTGCGCCCCGACGCCGAGGCCCAGCCGGCCGGCGTCGACCTCGCACCGGAGG
>ERZ941706.392-NODE-392-length-14635-cov-3.440466_pt1 | contig 14635 bp, 14 predicted proteins | sample MGYA00521232_ERZ941706 | MGnify/ENA primary metagenome ERZ941706 (study PRJEB32759, sample SAMN07749893) | skin metagenome | biome: transportation; feature: city; material: polyester macromolecule | host: Homo sapiens | place: Hong Kong:ER line | collected...
GGGCGGCTTCACCGTCGACCTGGGCGGCGCCGTCGCCTTCCTGCCCGGCTCGCAGGTCGATATCCGCCCGGTCCGCGACGTCGGCCCGCTGATGGACATTCCGCAGCCCTTCCAGATCCTCAAGATGGACCGCAAGCGCGGCAACATCGTCGTCTCGCGCCGCGCGGTGCTGGAAGAAACCCGCGCCGAGCAGCGTTCGGGCCTGATCCAGTCGCTGCACGAGGGCCAGATCATCGACGGCGTGGTGAAGAACATCACCGACTATGGCGCCTTCGTCGATCTGGGCGGCATCGACGGCCTGCTCCATGTCACCGACATGAGCTACAAGCGGGTCAACCACCCGACCGAGGTCATCAATATCGGCGACACGGTCAAGGTGCAGATCGTCCGCATCAACCGCGACACGCAGCGCATCAGCCTCGGCATGAAGCAGCTCGAGAGCGATCCGTGGGATGGTGCGACCGTGAAATATCCGGTCGGCGCGAAGCTGACCGGCCAGGTCACCAACATCACCGAATATGGCGCCTTCGTCGAGCTGGAGCCGGGGATCGAGGGTCTGGTCCACGTGTCCGAAATGAGCTGGACCAAGAAGAATGTGCCGCCGGGCAAGATCGTTTCGACCAGCCAGGAAGTCGAGGTGATGGTGCTCGAGGTCGACAGCGAGAAGCGCCGCATCAGCCTGGGCCTCAAGCAGGCGCAGGCCAATCCGTGGGAAGCATTCGCCGAGAAGCATCCGGTCGGCAGCCAGGTCGAGGGCGAAGTCAAGAATGCGACCGAGTTCGGCCTGTTCATCGGCCTCGACGGCGACGTCGACGGCATGGTCCATATGTCCGACATCGCGTGGGGTATTTCGGGCGAGGACGCGCTGCATCTCCACCGCAAGGGCGAGACGGTGCAGGCGGTCGTGCTCGAGGTCGATCCCGAGCGCGAGCGCATCAGCCTCGGCATCAAGCAGCTCGAGCGTGGCGGACCCGTCGCGGCGGGCGGTGGCGGTCTGCGTCGCAACCAGATCGTCTCGGTCAAGGTGCTGGAAGTGCGCGACGGCGGGCTTGAGGTGCAGCAGGTCGCCGAGGGCGAGGAAGGCGGCGCGACCGGCTTCATCAAGCGTTCGGATCTGGGCCGTGACCGCGACGAACAGCGTCCCGACCGTTTTCAGGTCGGCCAGACGATGGACGCGATGGTCATCGGCTTCGACCGTTCGAAGAAGCCCAATTTCTCGGTCAAGGCGATGCAACTCGCCGAGGAGAAGGAAGCCGTCGAGCAATATGGCAGCTCGGACAGCGGCGCGTCGCTCGGCGACATTCTCGGCGCGGCCCTGAAACAGCGCAGCGAATAAGCGCCGACGCGCCATTCGCCGCAAATCGAAACGGCTTCGCGACGATTTTCGTTGCGAAGCCGTTTTTGCGTTGCCTATGCTCTTTCCGACCGACGGCTAACATAAGTTCAGGCGCGTTCCGCTACGGTGCCGACAGCAACGGAAGGGCGCGCATGATTCGTTCCGAACTGGTAAAGGCGTTGAGCGCTGAAAACCCGGATTTGAAGCCGGGCGAGGTGGAGCGGATCGTCGATATATTTTTCGGCGAGATCGGCCGACGGCTCGCCGAAGGCGGGCGGGTCGAATTGCGGGGCTTCGGCGCCTTTTCGACCCGCGCGCGCGAGCCGCGGTCGGGGCGGAACCCACGCACCGGATCGCAGGTCGAAGTGCCGGCAAAGCGCGTGCCCTATTTCAAGCCCGGCAAGGAAATGCGCACGCTGCTCAACAACGAGTGAAGCCGGGGCGGCGCGCGAAGCTGCCCGATCAGGGGCGAGCCATCTGTTCCCGAGCATAGTCGGCGATCGAGCGGGCGATGGCCTCGCGGCCTTCACGCTGTCCCTGCCGGCTTTCCGCGACCATTCCGAACGTCGCCGGGTCGAGCGCGTCCAGAGCATCGAGCCTTTCGGCGACCAGCGGGCCGGTCGGCGCGCCCTGCAACTCGAACTGCGAACCCAGAAAATAGCGGCTGCCGTCACCGACGATCGGCTGCAGGAACAGCAGATTGTCGAAGCGGCGACCGTCCTTCGTGCAGTTGCGCAGCACCACCTCGGCCTCGCTGCCCGACGCCAGCGCCTCGCGGATTCGCGCGCGCGCCTCGCCATTTTCTAGACCACCCTGCAGGAAGCGGCAGTTCTGCCCGATGATTTCCTCGGCGGCGTAACCAGACAGTATCTCGAACGCGCGGTTCACCAGCACCAGCGGATGGTCGGGCAGATCGCTCGCGGTAAGGGTCAACGGTATCGCGCTCGCATCGACAAAGCGTCGCAGACTGGCCGGGACGGCCGGAATTTCACTTGGCATTCCGGCAATCCTTCTCACCGACACGGGATCGAACGCATCCCTTTCGCCTACGTAATGGACCAGGGTAACGAACGCAACCGCGCTAGGCTTCAGCCGCGATGGACCGGAAGCGCGCCGAAGCCTTGCGATACCGGCATCAGTTCGATCATGTTGATGTTCACGCGCGGCGGCAGCGCGGCGACCCAGTGAACCGTCTCGGCGATGTCCTCCGGGGTCAGCGGGTCGGCATCGGCATAAAAGCGCGCCGCGCGCGATTCGTCGCCGCCGAAGCGCACGACGCTGAATTCGCTGCCGCCGACGAGACCCGGCTGGATGTCCGTGACGCGCACCCCGGTCCCGTGCAGGTCGGCTCGCAGGTTGAGCGCGAACTGGCGAACGAAGGCCTTGGTCGCGCCATAGACGTTGCCGCCGGGATAGGGATAGCGGCCGGCGACCGACCCGATCATGACGACATGGCCCGAACCGCGCGCGACCATCGCGGGCAGGAGGAGCCGCGTCAGCCGCATCAGCCCCTTCACATTGGTGTCGACCATGCGTTCCCAGTCGTCGATGTCGGCATCCTGCGCGGGTGACAGGCCGAGCGCGAGACCGGCGTTGTTGACGAGCAGGTCGATTTCGCGCCAGCTTTCGGGCAGCGCCGCCACCGTCGCCTCTGTGGCCGCGCGGTCGGCGATGTCGAAGGCAAGCGGCAGGAACGCCTCGCCCAGTTCGTCGCGCACCGCGTCCAGCCGCTCGCGCCGTCGTCCCGTCCCGACGACGCGATGCCCCTCGGCCACGAGCCTGCGGGCGATTGCGGTGCCGAACCCGGCGCTGGCCCCGGTGACGAATGCGAGCATGATGGTCTCCTTGGCTTCGCGCTTTGCGCGCTCGCGGCGCGGTTGCCAAGCCGGCGGGTGGGTGATTTAATCGCGCAACTAAGACAGCCGGAGGAGAGGCCATGCATCCGAGCGTCCATGCCGCCGCGCAGCCCGACAAGCCGGCGGTGATCATGACCGGCAGCGGCGAAAGCTGGAGCTATGCCGAACTCGACCGGCGATCGAACCGGATCGCGCAGCTGCTTCGCGACCGGGGGCTCGGCATCGGCGATACGGTGGCCTTCTGCCTCGACAACCGGCTGGAGGTGTTCGCCTTCGTCTGGGGCGCCCAGCGGGCGGGGCTGGTCTATGTCGCCATTTCCAACCGGCTGACCGCGGGAGAGATCGCCTACATCGTCGAAGACAGCGGCGCGCGGCTGCTGCTTGCCGGACCGCTCGCCGAGGATGTGCTGGCCGGGGTCGCCGCGGCGCTGCCCGACCTCGACCGCTTCATCGTCGGCGGCATCTCCGAAAGCTGGCGGGACTGGGACAGCGCCGCCGCCGCCATGCCCGAGCTGCCGATCGCCGACGAGCGCGCGGGCGTCGACATGCTCTATTCGAGCGGCACCACCGGCCGGCCGAAGGGGATCCGCCACCCGCTGCCTGAAGATCCTGCGATTGCGCAGCTCGACAGGCTGACCATGCTTGCCGCCGGCGCCTTCGGCTTTTCGGGCGAAGCCGTCTATCTTTCGCCGGCCCCGCTCTACCACGCCGCGCCGCTGCGCTGGTGCGTCAGCGTGCATCGGCTGGGCGGCACGGTCGTGGTGATGGAAAGATTCGATCCCGCCGCCGCGCTTGCCGCCATCGAATGCTGGCGGGTGACCCACAGCCAGTGGGTGCCGACCCATTTCGTGCGCATGCTGAAGCTGCCCGAGGCGGAACGCTTGCGCCACGATGTGTCGAGCCTGGTCTGCGCGGTGCATGCCGCTGCCCCCTGCCCCGTGCCGGTCAAGGCGGCGATGATCGACTGGTGGGGGCCGGTGCTGCGTGAATATTATGCCGGGACCGAAGGCATGGGCCTCACCTTCATCACTTCCGAGGAATGGGTGGCACGGCCGGGATCGGTCGGCCGGGCGATACTCGGCACCCTCCATATCTGCGACGAGGAAGGCGCGGAGCTGCCCCCCGGCGAGACGGGCATTGTCTATTTCGGCGACGGCCCGGCGTTCCAATATCATGGCGACCGCGCCAAGACCGCCGAGGCGACGCATCCGCTCGGCTGGACGACGCTCGGCGATGTCGGCCATGTCGATGCCGATGGCTATCTGTGGCTCACCGACCGCAAGAGCTTCATGATCATATCGGGCGGCGTGAACATCTACCCGCAGGAGATAGAGAATTTGCTGGTCACCCATCCGGCGGTGGCTGACGCGGCGGTGATCGGCGCGCCGCACGAGGAAATGGGGGAAGAAGTCGTTGCGGTCGTCCAGCCGCTCGATCCTGCTGCGGCAGGGCCGGAACTCGCCGCCGAAATCGGCGCATGGCTGCGCGCGCGGCTGGCGGGCCTGAAAGTGCCGCGCCGCATCGACTTTCGCGCCGCACTTCCCCGATTGCCGACCGGCAAGCTGCAAAAGGGTTTGCTGCGCGACGAATATAGGTTGCTGGCAGAAAGCGCGGGTTGCGGCGGGTCGGCCGCCGATGCCAGTGCGGCCGCGATTGACCCGGCGCGCGCGGGCGCTTAATCGCGCGGTTAAACCGACAGGAGAGCGAGACATGGCGACGGCCTATATCATCGATGCAGTGCGTACCGCGGGCGGCAAACGCGGCGGGCGGCTGGCGGGGGTCCATCCCGTCGACCTCGGCGCGGCGGTCTATGACGCGATCGCCGAGCGCAACGACTTCGACCCGGCGGCAATCGAGGACGTCATCTGCGGTTGCGTCAGCCAGGGCGGCGAACAGACGATGGACCTCGGCCGCAACGCGGTGCTCGCTTCGAAACTTCCCGACTCGATCCCCGCCGTCACCATCGACCGGCAGTGCGGATCTTCGCAGCAGGCGCTGCATTTCGCGGCGCAGGGGGTGATGAGCGGCACGCAGGACCTGGTGCTGGCGAGCGGCATCGAATCGATGACCCGTGTGCCGATGGGCGCGGTCGCTACCCTGTTCATGAAGGAAGGCATGGGCACCTATAAATCGCCCCGGCTGGAAGAAGCCTATCCCGGCGTGATGTTCAGCCAGTTCATGGGCGCCGAGATGGTCGCGAAAAAACATGGCCTGACCAAGGACCGGCTCGACGCCTATGCGCTCCGGTCGCACCAGCGCGCCGCCGCTGCGACCGAGGCGGGCGCCTTCGCCAACGAAATCGTCGCGGTCGAAATCGACACGCCCGAGGGGCGCGCGATGCACGACCGCGACGAGGGCATCCGCTTCGACGCGACGCTGGAAGGCATCGCCTCGGTCAAGCTGCTGCAGGAAGGCGGCGTCATCAGCGCGGCCAACGCCAGCCAAATCTGCGACGGGGCATCCGCCGTGCTGGTGGCCTCCGAAGAGGCGGTGCGCGTCCATGGCCTGAAGCCGCGCGCGCGCATCCATTCGCTGACCGTCACCGGCGGCGACCCGGTGATCATGCTCGAGGAGCCGCTGTTCGCGACCGACCGGGCGCTGAAGCGCGCGGGCCTGTCGATCGACGAGATCGACCTCTACGAAGTGAACGAGGCGTTCGCGCCGGTGCCGCTCGCGTGGGCGAAGCATACCGGCGCGGACGATGCGAAGATGAACGTCAACGGCGGGGCGATCGCGCTCGGCCATCCGCTCGGCGCGTCGGGCACGAAGCTGATGGCGACCCTGCTCAATGCGCTGGAGGCGCGCGGCGGCCGCTACGGCCTGCAGACGATGTGCGAAGGCGGCGGGCAGGCGAACGTAACCATCATCGAGCGGCTCTGATCTCCCCACACGAGGAACAGCAAATGGAACTGAACGACAGCATCTCCGCCGTGGTCACCGGCGGCGCTTCGGGGCTCGGAGCGGCGACCGCGCGGGCGCTTGCCGCCAAGGGCGTGAAGGTCGCGATCTTCGACCTGCAGGAAGAAAAGGGCCGCGCGGTGGCCAGCGAAATCGGCGGCACCTTCTGCGAAGTGAACATCATGGAGGATGCCTCGGTCGACGCGGGCTTCGCCGCCGCGCGCGAGGCGCATGGGCAGGAACGCATCCTCGTCAACTGCGCGGGCGTCGGCAATGCGATGAAGACAGTCAGCCGGTCGAAGGAAGACGGCAGCATCCGCCAGTTCCCGATCGATGCGTTCAACTGGGTGGTGCAGATCAACCTCGTCGGCACGTTCCGCTGCATCGTGAAGTCGGCGGCGGGGATGCTGACGCTCGATCCGCTCGACGAGCATGGCGAGCGCGGCGCGATCGTCAACACCGCCTCGGTCGCGGCCGAGGACGGGCAGATCGGCCAGGCCGCCTATTCGGCGTCGAAGGGCGGGGTGGTCGGCATGACCCTGCCGATCGCGCGCGACCTGATGAACGAGGGTATCAGGGTCAACACCATCCTGCCCGGCATCTTCAACACGCCGCTGCTCGCCGCGCTGCCCGAGCCGGCGCGCGTGTCGCTGGGTCAGCAGGTGCCTTTCCCCAAGCGGCTGGGCGAACCGGCGGAATATGCCAAGCTCGCGCTCTGCATGATCGAGACCGGCTATTTCAACGGCGAGGACGTGCGGCTCGACGGCGCGATCCGCATGGCGCCGCGTTGATCGCACGCGACGCGCATTGGCTGACGGCATGGGTGGCGGCATGGGCGGCGGCATGAGCGCCCCCGCCGAAGCCGCCGGGACCGGCGCGCGGGGCGCGCGGGGCGCACTGCTCGACGCGGCGTCGGCGGTGCTGCGCGAGGGCGATACGATCGACTTCTCGCTGGCCGACCTGGCCGCGCGGGCGAATCTCAACAGCGCGCTGGTAAAATATTATTTCGGTAACAAGGCCGGGTTGCTCACTGCGCTGGTCGAGCGCGACATGGCGGAGATAATGGGGGCGCTCGACGCGCTGATCGCCAAGCCGATTTCACCGGAGGAGAAGCTGCGCCGCCATGTGGGCGCGGCGATCGACACCTATTACCGGCACCCCTATCTCAACCGGCTGCTGATGCGGCTGATCCGCGAGGCCGATCCCACGGAGGCGAAGCGCATCGCGGCGGCGTGGCTCGATCCGCTGGTCCGCTTTTACGATATGCTGGTCGCCGAAGGGGTGCGGGCGGGCAGCTTTCGCCCGATGAGCCCGCAGATGCTCTACTTTTCGGTGACCGGGATGGCCGATCGGTTCTTCGCGGCGCGGCTGGTGCTCGATCACTGCTACGACGGGACGGAGCTCACCGAGCTGCTGCGCGACGGCTATCGGGCGCATTGCGTCGAGCTGGTGCTGGGGGGCGTGCTCGCCGCCCCCCAGGCCAAATGATGATTCAGGCGTCTTCTTCTTCGAGTGCGCCGACCGCCTCGGCGATCGCCGCGCAGAATGCGTCGAGATCGCCGGGGTTGCGGCTGGTGATGAAGTTGCCGTCGATGACGACTTCCTCATCGACCACCGTCGCGCCCGAATTGGCGAGGTCGGTGCGGATGGACTTGTAGCAGGTCATCCGCTTGCCCTCGGTCAGCCCCGCCTCGATCAGCAGCCATGGCGCGTGGCAGATGGCCGCGACCGGCTTGCCAGCATCGGCGAAGGCGCGAACGAGGTCGAGCGCAGACTGCTCGACCCGCAACAGGTCGGGGTTGATCTGCCCGCCCGGCAGCACCAGCGCATCATAATCCTCGGCCGACACGTCGGTGATCAGCTTGTCGACCTCGACGCTGTCGCCCCAGTCGTCCTCGTCCCAGCCCATGATCTCGCCGTCCTCGATACTGGCGACATGCACGGTGGCCCCGGCCTCGCCGAGCTGGTCGAGCGGTTCCATCAGTTCGGACTGCTCGAACCCGTCGGTCGCCATGATCAAAATGTTGCGCCCTTCGAGATTGGTTTCGATGGCCATGTCTTGTCTCCTTGGCTAGATTGCCTTCGCATTCGGGGCGCCAACGCAGGCGTGCCTGCTTTGGTGCCGGGTCGCCGGTCGCAATTGCGCGGCGCCTCGGCGTGCCGGAACGAGCGTTCGGGGAGGATCGGATGAAATTGTTCGGATCGAGCTTTTCGCCCTATGTGCGCAAGATCATGATTTTGTGCGCCGAAGCCGGTATCGCCTATGAAGCGGTGCAGATCGGCATCGGCGATCCCGATCCCGCCTTCCGCGCCGCCTCCCCGCTCGGCAAGATGCCCGCGATCGAGGACGACGGTTTCCACCTCGCCGACAGCTCGGCGATCGCCCATTATCTCGATGCCAGGCATGGCGCGGGCTTCATCCCCGCCGATCCGCAGGCACGGGGGCGCGCCATCTGGTTCGACGAGTTCGCCGACACCGAATTGTTCGGGGCGTTGCAGCCCATGTTCTTCAACCGCGTGGTCGCACCCTTCTTCCTGCGCCGCGAGGCGGACGAAGAGGCGGCGGTCGCGGCCGAGCGCGACCGGCTGCCGAAGGTGCTCGACTATCTGGAAGCCGTATTGCCCAACGCGGGTCAACCGCTGGCCGGCGACCGGTTCGGTCTGGCCGATGCGTCGGTGGCGAGCGCGTTCGTCAATCTAGACCACTGCCGCCGCAGCTGTTCGCTGGACGGCTGGCCGCGCCTGTCCGCATGGATAGCGGCGGCGCATGCCCGCCCGGCCATCGCCCCGATCATCGCGCGTGAGCAGGCGATACTGACGAAAATCGGCGCCGCGACCGCTCCGGCGGCGTAAGCCGGGGCGGCGCGCGGTTCGAAGCGCGTCAGTACCAGTAAGGCGTCAGTACCAGTAAGGCGTCACGGCCCAATATTCGTAGACCGACTTCTGATAGTCGCGGTCGTTGGCGCGGCTTTCATAGTCGTTCTCGTCGAAGCGCGGGGCATTGCGCAGCTGATCCTCGGTGACATCGAGACGATAGCCGCCGAGCGAGGTATCATAGTCGAGTTTCGACCAGGGAATGCTGTTCAGCTCGCTGCCGAGACCGAGAAAACCCCCGACCGAGATGATCGCGTCGGTAACCTGACCACTGCGCTTTTCGATCATCAGCCGCTTGACCGATCCGATGCTGTTGCCGTCGCGGCCGTAGACCGCGGTACCCTCGACCTTGTCGCTGGCGATCAGCGACTGCGTCTCGCGCTGATCGGTGCCCTGCGGCCGATCCGTCGTGGCGCTGTCCATGTCTACTCTCCTTCGTTACCCGGGCGCAACCGGCACCCGAGGTCTCATCGGACGAGCCGCCGGTTCGTTCCGCCCGTAACGCCTGCGACCAACGGTTGATCGATTAACCTATATGGCACTTTCTGGTTGACAGCGTCACGCTCTTATGGCACATAAGGGGAAGATCGGATGAGTGCGAGTCGCCGGGGCGGCTCCGCTTGCCAGAGCAGCGGACCCCTTCATGACAGCAGCATCCGGTACCGGCGCGGAGGATCCGCGCTGGGCGAAGTTTCTCGACCGGCTGACCGAGACGATGAACGTCCAGCGATCGGCGACCTACGCCAGGCTGAGCAAGTCGGCGGTCTACGCCCGCAGGCAGAGCGATGCGGAGTTCGCCGCCCAGATGCTGAAGGCGCTGGCGGCAGGCTATGACGCGCTGGAGTTTCTGCTCGTCCAGCTGCTGTTGACCGGCAGGCTCGGCGAGATCGCGCACGACGGCACCGGCTTTCGCGCCGAACTGCGCAGCGCCGCCGCCCGGCTCGATACGCCGCTGGTGCCCGAAACCTCACCGACCTGCCGCGCGGCGCTGTGCGATGCCGATTGCCAGTTGCCCCGTGCGCGCTTCGTGCACCGCGCGTCGCTGGGAACCATGTCGGACACCGAATTCACCTTCGCCGATCTTTCCGGGCTTGTTTCCGACGCCTTCGCGCACGGCGCGCTCCGCTGGATCGACGGTCCGCTTGCCGGGACCCGTCACGCTATCGAGGCATCGTCGGGCATGACGGTCGCACTCGCCGAGCCGCTCCCTGTGGAGATCCCCGCAGGCAGCCGGGCGGAACTGATCGAAGGCTGCGACCGGCGGCTGACGACCTGTGCGGAGCGCTTCGGCAACGCGGTCAATTTTCGCGGCGAACCCTATCTGCCGGGCAACGACCTGCTCACCCGCTATCCGGGCGCGGCATGAGCGCGGGCGCGAAGGTCGCGGTACGCGCGCTGGCGCTGGTCGGCGCGCCTTTCCGGCTGCACGGCCGCGATCCGGAGACGGGGCTCGATTGCGTGGGTTTTGCCGCGCGCGCGCTCGCCATCCCGGCGCGCGACGTGCCGACCGGCTATCGCCTGCGCGGGACGAGTATCGCTCGCTGGCGAAGCTGGTTCGATCAGTCGGGCTTCGTCGCGGCGGAGCACCCCTTTCGTCCCGGCGACCTGCTGCTGGTCGAGCCGGGGCCGTCGCAGGGACATCTGCTGGTGTGTGTCGCGGGCGGACAGGTCCATGCGCATGCCGCGCTCGGCCGCGTGGTATACCAGCCCGGCCCTCCGCCCTGGCCTTTCATCGCCGCATGGCGGCACCCCGAGGTCGAGGAATAGCCCATGGCAAGCATCGCCCTCAGCGTCGTCGGCTTCGCCGTCGGCGGTCCCCTCGGCGCGGCCATCGGGTCGATCATCGGCCAGCAGCTCGATCCGCTGATCTTCGGCAGCGGCCCGGCGCGGGAAGGCCCCCGGATCAAGGAGCTCGATGTCCAGACATCGAGCTATGGCACCGCCATCCCTCGCCTTTATGGCAGGATGCGGGTTGCCGGCACGGTAATCTGGTCGACCGACCTTCGCGAATCCAAGCGCACCCAGGGTGCCAAGGGCCAGCCAGACATCGTGACCTACAGCTATTCGGCGAGCTTCGCCGTCGCACTGTCGTCGCGCCCGATCATCGGCGTCGGCCGCATCTGGGCAGACGGCAAGCTCATTCGCGGCACGGACAACCGGCTGAAGGTCGAAGGCGGGTTCCGCACGGTGAACGGCCGCGGCGACCGCGCGCCCGACCCGCTGATCGCAGCTGCCGAAGGGTCGGATCGCACTCCCGCGCATCGCGGCATCGCCTATGCGCTGTTCGAGGATCTGCAACTCGCCGAATTCGGCAACCGCATCCCGTCGCTGACCTTCGAGGTGATCGCCGACCAGGTTGCGATCGACGCCCGCCTGCCGCTGCACGACATCGGCGGGATCGAAGCCGGCGCGGAAGCGAACGAACCGCTGATCGGCTATGCCGCCGAAGGGACCGACCGGCGCGCGGCGCTGGCTCCCCTGCTCGCCGCCTTGCCGATCCGGGTGGTCGATCGCGGCGACGGCAGGCTGGTGGCGATCGATAGCGACGCGGACCCGGAAGAAGCCGTCAGCGTCGAGCCGCTGGCGGCGTCCGGGGACGGTTCGGCGGCGCGGGTGACGTCGGAAGCGGCCGATCGGCTCCCCCGCCGCGTGGCGCTCCGCCACTATGATCCGGCGCGCGACTATCAGGCCGGCCTGCAACAGCGCGACTGGCCGGGCGGCACCGGGCGCGAGACGCGTATCGAGCTGCCCGCCGTCGTCGATGCGGCATCGGCGCTGCGGCTCGCTACCCGGTCGCTCGACCATGCGCGCCGCCAGCGCGATCGATGGCAGGGCCGGATCGCGCTGCCCGATGAGCCGCTTATCCCCGGCTCGGTCATACGGCCAGCCGCCGGTCCGGGGGCCGGCCGCGAGTGGCGGCTGATGACGGTCGAACATGCGGGCGAGCAGTTGATCGTCGAGGCGGCCGGCCTGTCCCGAACCAGGCGCACGCCGATGCGACCGGCGGACAGCGGCCGTGCATCGACGGGGATCGACCTTCCGGTCCCCCCGACGCGGGCCGTGCTGGTCGAATTGCCCGCGATCGACGGGATGCTGCCGACCGCCCCGCGTCTGGTGGTGGCGGGGTGCGGTGACGGTCCGGGCTGGCGCGGCGCAGCGGTGGCCGTCCGCAGGGGGGACAGCCTGTTCGAAATGGGCTCGCTTCCGCGCGGCGCGGTCGTGGGTACCGCCATGTCCGCGCTGGCGGCCAATCGCGGACTGTTGTTCGACCGGGCAAGCGATGTCGAGGTGCAACTGGCCGATGGCGCGTCCGGATTGGCGGATGCGGACGCGGCGGCGCTCGACGCGGGCGCGAACCTCGCGCTGCTCGGCAGGGAGGTGTTGCAATTCGGCGACGCTGTTCCGCTGGGCGGCGGACGCTGGCGGTTGTCGTCGCTGCGTCGCGCGGTGCGCGGCGACTTCGCCACCGCCTTCGAACATACGGCAGGCGAGCCATTCCTGCTCCTCGATCCGGCGGCGCTGCTTGCCCTGCCGCCGGGCGACGGACCGGGCGCAACGGTAACGGTGGAGATCGTGGGGCTGGGCGATGCCGCGCCGCTAGTCCTGTCCCGTCGGGTGGCGGGCGATGCGATCCGGCCGCTTGCCCCCGTCCACTGTCGGATCGACACCGACAACGGGGTGCGCACCTTGAGCTGGATACGGCGCAGCAGACTGGCCTCGGGTTGGCTCGACGGCGCCGACCTTCCGCTCGGTGAGGAGCGCGAGCGATACCGGATCGAATGGGCGAGCAGCGGGGTGACCGGTGGATCGGCGGAAACCGACGCGGCCAGCTTCATCCTCCCGCCCGACATCGGGGGCAGTGCAACAATCACCATCGTCCAGCTCGGAAGCCACGCAGCTTCAATGCCGCTCACCATCATCGCCTGAGGATCGATCGCCGATGTCCGAAATCGCAACACCCCGCTTCGCCCTGCCTTTTCTCGCCGTCGGCCAGGCGGGGAAGGAATTGACCCATAACGAGGCGCTTGTGCTGCTCGATATGCTGGCCCACCCGGTCGTCGAAGGCCTGGCGGCGGCTCCGCCCGACGCGGCGGAACGCGCGGAAGGCCTGGCCTGGCTGATCGACGGGCTGCAAGTCGGCGATTGGGCAGCAGCAGGGCCGGGCGATATCGCTTTCTGGACAAGTGGGGGCTGGCGATTCTTGCGACCCGAACGGCATATGAGTGTTGTCCGACGTGGCGACGGCGCACGGCTCCGCTTCGATGGTGTCGAATGGACGCAACCGCCGCAGCTCACCTTGCCCGTCGGTGGCGGGACCAGCGACGATGCTGCACGCGCGAGCATCGGCGCGATCGTTTCGCTGCTTCACAGTTGCGGCCTGGCGCGCTGAAACAGCGGAAATTTTTGCGCGACCGCAATGAAAGCGAGGCTTTTGGGCAACACCGGGAACCATATCAGGGTTGCGTGCATTGGGGCGGGCGAGTAGTGATCCACTACCGCATTCGTCCAATATTAGAGGGGAAAGTTGATGCGTAAGCTTGCCATAGGTTTGGCGCTGGCTTCGACCGCCCTGGCCTCGCCCGCACTCGCGCGCGACGGTCAGTGGTATGTCGGTGTCGGCGGCGGCGTCCTGCTGCTCGAAGATTATGAAATTGATATCGACGGCATCGGCGAAGACGCCCTGACGATCGACAACGAAACCGGTTTCGACGTCGAAGGTACTGTCGGCTATGATTTCGGTGCGTTTCGCCTCGAAGCCGAGGTGAGTTACAAGGAGGCCGGCATCGACGAAGTCGCCTTCGGGCCGGACCTGCTCGACGCGATCTCGGATTTTGAAGGTGATTTCGAAGGGCTGCCGTTCGATCTCGACGACTTCAGCGAAGCCCTTTCGGACGACGGCACGCTGGACCTGTCGGACGCCGAGAATGTCGACACCAGCAACCTGGCGTTCATGCTGAACGGCTTGGTCGATTTCGGCAATGACGACGGCATCCAGGGCTTCGTCGGCGGCGGTGTTGGCGTGGGCCGATACTCGATCGATCTGGGCGATGACTTCAACGACAGCGACACGGGCTTTGCCTGGCAGCTGCTCGCAGGCGTGCGCTTCCCGCTTTCGGAAAGCATCGATCTCGGTCTGAAGTATCGCTTCTTCAACCAGAACGGCATCAACATCGGTGGCGACGACAGCGGCGTCGAAACCGACTGGCGTTCGCACAGCGTCCTTGGCACGCTGACCTTCAACTTCGGTGGCGAGCCGGCCCCCGTCGAGGAACCGGCTCCTCCGCCGCCCCCGCCGCCTCCGCCGCCCCCGCCGCCCCCGCCGCCGGTTGCGTGCAACACGGGTCCGTACATCGTGTTCTTCGACTGGGATCAGTCGAACATCCGTCCGGACGCGGCCACCGTGCTCGACAACGCCGTGGCGCAATATGCCAACTGCGGCACCGCGCGCGTCATGCTTGCCGGCCACGCCGACAAGTCGGGCACCGCGACCTACAACGTCGGCCTGTCGGGTCGCCGCAACGACGCGGTCCGTGGCTATCTCGAATCGCGGGGCGTCCCGGGTTCGGCGATGAGCTCGGAAGCGTTCGGCGAAACCCAGCCGCGTGTCGAAACCGCCGATGGTGTGCGCGAGCCGCAGAACCGTCGCGTGGAAATCACCTACGGTCCCAAC
>ERZ941706.394-NODE-394-length-14565-cov-12.433012_pt1 | contig 14565 bp, 13 predicted proteins | sample MGYA00521232_ERZ941706 | MGnify/ENA primary metagenome ERZ941706 (study PRJEB32759, sample SAMN07749893) | skin metagenome | biome: transportation; feature: city; material: polyester macromolecule | host: Homo sapiens | place: Hong Kong:ER line | collected...
CGATCGTGACGGCGGCGTCAGCGGCACCTCGCCGACGTTGGGCGAGGGACGCCGCGCTGCCAGGGCTCAGGTGCGCAACCACGCCACGAGACCCGCGCAGCCGCACGCCCACAGGACGCTGACGAACGTGCCGATGATGAACCGCTCGGCGACGGCCGACTTCTCGCCGCTGCGCAGCTCCGGATAACGCCCGAGCCCCTTGACGGCGAGAACGATCGCGATCGCCTCCGGCCACGACGCGACGAGCCCCGCGAAGATCGCCAACCGCTCAAGCGCGCCGATCCACGCGCCGCCGCGCAGGATCGTGGCGGCCTGTGCGACCCCGTCCGAGGACTCCGGCAGGCTCTCCCCCACCTCGGACGCCCGACGATCGACGCTGCGGAACACGAGCGTCGTCACGACACCACCACCCGCGAGCGCCAGTGACCCGAACAGCGCGACGACGAGAACACCCCTGACATCCATGACCCGACGGTAGACGCCGCCACCGACAGTGGTGAGGACACAGGCCGGGACGATCCGTTCCGTCAGGCGCAACGCCGAGCCGGGTGAGGGCCGGGCTGGTGATCCGAGCGCGCCCACAGCCGTCATGCCGCGGGCGCACACGATCAGAGCATGTCGACTCTCGAGCGGCGCCGCCCCTCAGCAGAGCTGAGCGCGCGCAGCGTCCATGAGGCGCGCGGCGAGGCGCATGCCGGCGTCGCTCTCCTCGACGGCTGCGGCCCGCGCGCGTTGGCTGACGGCCGAGGGGGTGATGTCGAGTGCGGCGGCGACCTCGCGCCCCGTCAGCCCCTGCCCCAACAGTTCGGCGACAGCCCACCCCGCAGGTGTGCGGCGATGCCAAAGCAGGTGCAGCAGCGCCAGCGCCGCGTCGAGGTCGGCCCCCGCCTCGGGCGCCGAAGGAGCCCGAACGGCCACGCGCGCCGGCACGAGCCGGGACGCCTCGACCGCCTCACGCGCCGCGATGAACGCCTCACCCGAGGCGGCACGCACATCGTCGGGTACGGGCGTCACGACCGCGCCGATGCCGACCCCCACCCGCCAGCACCCGAGGCGCGCCAGCCGTTCGAGCGCCTCGACCGTATCGCTCGAACGCGTGAACAGGGCCTGGATCTCATCCCCCGCCGTCCGCGCGAAGCCGCGCGCAGACCCCCCGCTCGACGGGAGGGCGCGCAGCGCTCGCAGGGCGGAGGGCACGGCGTCGTCGCCAGAGCGGCTGTCGACCTGATCCGCCGTCAGCACCACGAGAGAGGATCGGAGTGAAGGCATGGACCTAAACTAGCGGAAGTTAAGGGGAAAAACTTCATTCGTAGAATCGTCCAGATCGACCATCCGCCGACGCTCAGCCTGACCACAGGGCGCCAGAACGACGGGGACGGCCCCACTCCCCCGGCCAGCCGTCATCGCGGACACCCCTGCCCGAGACCGACGAAGCCAGATCACGGTTGCCGCACCCCGCTCGGCCCGGCGCGCCCCACGAGTCAGGCAGCGAGTCGATACCGCCGGAAGGACGGGACGAGCAGGCCCACGAGCACGACACCGATGACGACGCACACGCCGCCGAGCCACGCCGTCGTCGCCGCTCCGATCGCGGTCGCGCCGGCGCCGTGGATGACGTCCGCGATGCGTGGGCCGCCGGCGACGACGACGAGGAACACGCCCTGCAGCCGCCCGCGCACCTCGTCGCTCGCCGCCGTCTGAAGCATCGACGTGCGGAAGGCCGCGGAAACCATGTCGGCCGCACCTCCGATGACGAGGGCGATGAACGCGAGCCAGAACACGACGTCGACGCGCCCGTTCGCGAGCGCTACCGCCGCACCGAACCCGATGATGGCGAGGCCCCACACGAGCACCGCGGCCAGCACGGCGACGCCGTGTCGTCGCACGCGCGACACCCACCCGGAGAACACGCCGCCGAGCACGGCGCCGACGGGGATCGCCGCGAACAGCCACGCGAACGCGAAACCACCCCCGAGCGGACCGCCGAACGACTCGTGCGCGATCTGGGGAAACTCCGAGCGCGGCATGCCGAACACCATCGCGATGAGGTCGACGACGAAGCTCGCGAGCAGGACGGGGTGACGCGTCAGGTAGCGCAACCCGTCGAGAACCGACGAAAAACCGGCCTTGACGACCTCACCGATCGGCGGCAGCGCGGGCATGCGGAACACGGCCCACAGCGTCGAGAGCAGGCAGATCGTGTCGATCGCGTACATCCACGAGAACCCGAGCACGGGGATGAGCGCGCCGGCGAGCAGCGGGCCGGCAATGCCACCGGCCATCGCGACCGTCATGAGCAGCGAGTTCGCGGCGGGCAGCAACTCGGGTTCGAGCAGGCGCGGCAGCGACGATTGCAACGCCGGTTGATGCAGCGCGAACAACGCCTGCTGTGCTGCGAACAGACACAGCAGCACCCAGACGTTGACGCCGCCTGCTGCCGCCTGCGCCCAGAACAGCGCGCTCGCGACGACCAAGCCGCCCGAGGTGAACAGCAGGATCCGTCGACGATCGTGCGCGTCGGCGAGCGATCCGCCGTACAGGCCGAACACGATGAGCGGCACGAGGCCGAACAACCCCGTCAGCCCGACGTAACTCGAATCGCGCGTCTGCGCGTAGATCTGCGCGGGCACGGACACGATCGTCAGCTGCGCGCCGATGACGGTGACGATGTCGGCGATCCACAACCGCCGGAAGGCGGGGTTGCGCAACGGCCGCGTGTCGGCGAGAACCGAGCGAAACCGTTGCAGCCGAGTCGAACTCATGCGTCGATGCGCTCGGTGTCGAGATCGTTGGCGCTGGAGATGATGAAATCCTTGCGCGGCGCGACCTCGCTGCCCATGAGCAGGTCGAACACCTGCTCGGCCATCTCGGCGTCCTTGAGCGTGACACGACGCAGCGTGCGGTGGCGCGGGTCCATCGTCGTCTCCGCGAGCTGGTCGGCGTCCATCTCACCGAGGCCCTTGTAGCGCTGCGGCTGCTTGAACGTGCGGCCCTTCTTCTCCCACGCCGCGACGGTGGCTCGCATCTCGTCCTCGGAATAGGTGTAGATGACCTCACCCTTCGCGCGGCCCTGCGCGCTCACCTCGAGACGGTGCAGCGGCGGCATCGCGGCGTACACGCGCCCCGCCGCGACGAGCGGACGCATGTAGCGGAAGAACAACGTCAGCAGCAGCGTGCGGATGTGGGCGCCGTCGACGTCGGCGTCCGTCATGAGGATGATCTTGCCGTAGCGCACCATGTCGAGGTCGAAACTGCGCCCCGAACCCCCTCCGACGACCTGGATGATCGAGGCGCACTCCGCGTTCTTCAGCATGTCGCCGACGGACGCCTTCTGCACGTTGAGGATCTTGCCGCGGATCGGCAGCAGCGCCTGGTACTCCGAGTTGCGCGCCGCCATGCCCGTACCGAGCGCCGAGTCGCCCTCGACGATGAACAGCTCGCTGCGCTCACCGTCGGTCGAGCGGCAGTCCTTCAGCTTGCCCGGCAGGCTCGAGGACTCGAGCGCCGTCTTGCGACGCTGCGTCTCCTTGTGGGCGCGCGCGCTGATGCGCGACTTCATCTCGGCGACGACCTTCTCCAGCAGTAGCGCGGCCTGCGCCTTGTCGTCACGCTTCGTCGACGTCAGGTGCGCGCTCAGCTCCTTCTCGACGACCTTGCTGACGATGGCGCGCACGGCCGCGGTGCCGAGCACCTCCTTCGTCTGGCCCTCGAACTGCGGCTCCGCGAGGCGGACGGTGACGACGGCCGTCAGACCGGCGAGGACGTCGTCCTTCTCGACCTTGTCATTGCCGACCTTGAGCTTGCGCGCGTTGACCTCGAGCTGCTTCTTGAACACCTTCATGAGCGCCTGCTCGAAACCGGTGTTGTGCGTGCCACCCTTCGGCGTCGCGATGATGTTGACGAAGCTGCGCACCTTCGTCTCGTACCCGGTGCCCCAGCGCAGCGCGATGTCGACGCCGCACTCGCGCGTCACGTCCTGGCTCGTCATGTGGCCGCTCGATTCGTCGAGCACCGGCACCGTCTCGGTGAACGACCCGCTGCCCTGCAGGCGCCAGATGCCGGTGACGGCGGCGTCGGGCGCGAGGTACTCGCAGAACTCGCTGATGCCGCCGTCGTGGAGGAAGGTCTCCTCGTGGGGGCCGTTCTCCCCCGGCGTACCGGCGAGGCCCCGCTCGTCACGAATGATGATGGTGAGGCCCGGCACGAGGAAACTCGTCTGACGAGCGCGCGCGATGAGCTGGTCGTAGTCGAACTGCGCGGTCTTGAGGAAGATCGTCGTGTCGGCCCAGTAGCGCACGCGCGAACCGGTGACGCCGCGCCTGGCCTTGCCGACAACCTCGAGCTGGCTGCCGGACTCGAACGGCGTGAACGGGTTCGTCGGGCTCTTCGCGAGCGGATCGGAGGAGTCGCCGTCGGCGAACGTGCCGGGCTCGCCGCGGCGGAAACTCATGCCGTACGTCTTGCTCGCACGGTCGACCTCGACGTCGAGACGCGAACTGAGCGCGTTGACGACGGACGCACCGACGCCGTGCAGACCACCGGAGGCCGTGTACGACCCGCCACCGAACTTGCCGCCCGCGTGCAGTTTCGTGAAGACGACCTCGACGCCCGACAGACCCGTGCGCGGCTCGACGTCGACGGGAATGCCGCGGCCGTTGTCGCGCACCTCGACGGAGCCGTCGGGCAGGAGGATGACCTCGATGCGGTCGCAGTACCCGCCGAGCGCCTCGTCGACGGCGTTGTCGATGATCTCCCAGAGGCAGTGCATGAGGCCGCGACCGTCGGTCGAGCCGATGTACATGCCGGGACGCTTGCGGACGGCCTCGAGCCCCTCGAGCACCTGGAGGTGGCGGGCGGTGTAGTTCTCTTGGTTCTCGCTGGGCGACACCTGGGGAATCTCCTTGACCTTCGTCACGCGCACACTCGACATGTGCCTCGATACGCTATCGGACGAACCCCGTCGTTCCGCGTCGCCACGCGCAAGCCGCCCCTCGTGGGCGCTCCGTCATGTGGTGTGCATGGTGGTGTGCGGCCGCGGGTGCACGCGGGTCGAGGCAATCGCTCGGGCGCGCGAGGAGGCCCGCAGATCGAAACCGGCTTCGCGGGAATGCCTCCACGTGGAAGACTGTTGTTCATTGTCGAGAACCACATTCGTGTGGGTTCACGAATACGCGTGCGACGGCCCCCGCGCCGTCCGACGAGGAGGATGGATATGACCGCAACGATGGAACAGACGATGACCGCCGCCGACCGCTGCGACCGCTGTGGCGCCCAGGCGTTCATCAAGGCCGTCATGTCCGAAGGTCTCGAACTGCGCTTCTGCGGCCACCACGGCCGTGAGCACCTCGACAAGCTGCGGGAGGTCGCCGTCGAGGTCATCGACGAAACCCCCCGCCTCAGCGAGGTCTGAGCATCTCGCCCCTTCGGCACAGCGAACCGTTCGGCCCCGCGCCCTCGATCATCGAGGCGCGGGGCCGAACGCATGCCGGGGGCACTGTCGGACGCACCCGGGCATGAGGCCTCGCGCGATGGGTGTCGTGCGATCGGTGCCGTGCGACTGACGCCGCGCGACGGCGGTGATCTCGGGCGCAGCGATGCGCTGATGGGCCATGATGAACACCATGGTGGTCTCCACAGAAACCTTGACGACGCTCGGTGCGGCCCTGCTCGTCGCGGTCGGCATCGCCGGCCTCATCGTGCCCGTCCTACCGGGCCTCGCGTGCGTCGTGCTCGGCGTGCTCGTCTGGGCCATCGGCCAGTCGAGCACGGCGGCATGGGTGGTGTTCGCTGTCGCGTGCGTCCTCGCTGTCGCAGGCTATGTCGTGCAGGTTCTCGTGCCGGGGCGTCAGCTCTCGCGGGGTGGGGTCGCGCGGCGCAGCAACATCGTCGGGCTCGTGTGCGCGGTGGTCGGCTTCTTCGTCGTCCCCGTGATCGGGCTGCTGCTGGGCTTCGTCATCGGCGTGTTCTTGGCGGAGAGCGCACGACTGCGTGATCGCGCACAGGCGTGGACAGCGACCCGCGTCGCCATCCGGGCAGCACTGACGTCGGTGGGCATCGAACTGGCCGCAGCCGTGACGATCGCCGTCGGCTGGGCGATCGCAGCGTTCGCGCTGGCACGGTGAGCGGGGCGCGCTGAGCGTCATCGCTGCAGACGAGCAGCGAACACTCACGTCAGCGACTCCGCTGCCGATTCACCATCCCTGGTTCTCGTAGCGGCGACGCTCCCAGCGCTGCTCCATCCGCTGCATGAAGTCGCCCTGCGGACGAGGAGCCGAGGAGCGCGGCCGAGCGGTGCGCGCCGGACGCGCCATGCGCGGCATCCGTGACGCGGGGTGCGCGCCGGTCTGGGCCGTGATGCCCTCGAACGAGTTCGGGTCGACGACGTGCAGGGCGGGCCGTGACGGCGTCTGCACGGACAGCAGGGCACCCGCGGCGATGACGAGCATGCCGACGAGACCCAACCACATGTGCGAGGAGTACGTGCCGACGGCGGTGAGGCCGAGGCCTGCGAGGCAGACCGCGCCGGCGAGGAGGGCGCGACGACGCCGTCGACGGCGCTCCGGGTCGGCCTGCATCGCCGAGGCGAACTTGGGATCCTCGGCGGAAAGCTGCGCCTCGAGCTGCTCCAACGTGCGCAACTCATGCTCGGACAACGGCATGGTGGCCCTCCATCCCTTCGTCACCCCACATGATGCACACCTCGTGCGGCGGGTGACATATAACGTCAGTTGTAGCACTTCAGCGCGGTGCACGACGGGGAAAGTGCATCACACCCTGACCTTTCACGCCAGAGCCTGCCGCCATGGGCCGCCCGTGCCCGCTCATCCGACGAGGCTCGCCGGGCGCACGATGCCTGCCCCGAAGCGCGCGCTCGCCCGATCGATCGCCCGATCCGCCTCCCGCCATCCGTTCTCACGCTCCCCGAGCCGGATCTGCCGCGACGTCTGGCGTACGTCCTTCAACCCCTGCACCCGCACCCCGACGAGCCGCACCCGCGCGCGTTGCAGGGCGAGCGCGTCGAACAATTGCGCTGCGACGTCGTAGATCTCGCGGCTGACGTCGGTGTGCTCGGGCAGCGTGCGCGAGCGCGTGATCGTCGTGAAGTCCGAGAACCTCACCTTGAGCACGACCGTCCGACCCGCGACCTGCGCCGCCCGCATCCGCGCCGCCACCCGATCGCTCAGCTTGAGCAGCTCGCGCTTGATCTCGACGGCGTCGTCGAGGTCGGCGGGAAACGTCTCGTCCGAACCGATGCTGCGCTCGGGTTCGTGCGGGACGACGCGGCGCTCGTCATGCCCCCAGGCGAGGCGGTGCAGGGTGACGCCCGCGCTCTGCCCGAGGGCGCGCACGAGCGTGCGTTCGGGCAGGTGTGCGACATCGCCGACGGTGCGCAGCCCGAGGCGATGCAGTTTCTCCTTCGTCGTCTCACCCACGCCCCACAGCGCCTCGACGGGCAGCGGGTGGAGGAAGTCGAGGGTCTCGTGGCGCTCGACGAGGAGCAGCCCGTCAGGTTTCGCGCGCGTCGAGGCCAGCTTGGCGACGAACTTGACCGGCGCGATGCCGACCGAGCACGTGATCATCTGCTCGTCCGCGACGGCGTCACGCAGTTGGTGCCCGAGCGCAACCGCCTGACGCGGTGTCGGTGCCACCCCGCTCACGTCGAGGAACGCCTCGTCGAGTGAGATGGGTTCGACGAGCGGCGTCACCTGAGCGAACAGGTGCATGACGGCTCCCGAGATGCGCGAGTACAGCTCGGCGTCGGGTGGCAGCACCACCGCCTGCGGGCACAGCCTGCGCGCGCGCCCCATGGGCATGCCGGAGTTCACCCCGAACCGTCGCGCCTCGTACGTGGCGGACAGCACCACCCCGCGACCCGCACCCCCGACGATGACGGGGGTGCCCACGAGTTCGGGGCGCTCGATGAGCGACGCCGAGGCGTAGAAGGCGTCCATGTCGACGTGCAGGATCATCGTTTCCATCCTCCTGAGCTTCCCGGGCTCGCGTGCCACAGGTGTGACGGAGCCTCACCCTCGCCGGGCAGTTCGGCGCGCGAGGCACGAAGCGCCTCCCCCGCCGGTTTGATGTCGGTGTACGGCGACTGCGCGAACCCCGACGCGTGCACGAGCTGACGCCGCCCGCGCGCGGCCCCGACCGAGCGCTCCGCCCCGCGCCGCTCGCTCTCCTCGACGAGACGGTGGACCCCGGCCTCGCCGTCGTGCTCCCACGCCTTCCACGCCTGCGCCAGATCCCACGCTCCCGTCGCGCGGATCGAGACCCCACGCGGGCCGGTGCGGCGCACGACGCCCCGCACGAGGAGCATCCACGCGTGGAAGACCGTGTCGGCGTAGGGGCCCTGGACGTCCTCGAAGAACGTCGCGTCGGCCGGGCCCGTACCGTCGTCGACGGTGAGGAAGATGACGCGTCGCCCCGAACGCACCGGCGGTGTCTGCGTGGCGACCTTGATGCCGGCGCACCACACCGTCTCGCCGCCGTGCAGCGACGCGAGGTCACAGGCCCGGCTGACGCCCAACGCCCGCACGAGAGGCGCGTAGAACTGCATGACGTGCCCGCTGACGTCCAACCCGAGGATGTCGAGCTCGGCCCGCACCTTCTCGGCCGGGGTGAACTCGGGCAGGCCACTGCTCACCGCCTCACCGTCGTCGAGCATGTCGAAGGCCAGCTGCGAGCCCTGCGTCTCGTACCGCTCGTGCGGCCGTCGCCCCTGCGCCTGACGACGCGCCGCCTCGACGCTGTCGAAAGCCATCACCGTTCCTGCGGCCCCGTCCGCGTTCACAGACGCGCCCACGCCCGGGGCCGAACTGATCATGCGACGGCGAGCGCCACGCGTCAGACGCGCCGAGGCGTGCCGATCCAACCGTTCGAGGTCGTCGAGCTCGAGCAGCAGATCTCGCCGCGTCGGTGCGCCGCATACGCCGGGTCGTCCGGTGCCGTGCAGTGCGTCGAAGGCGCCGACGAGCAGCAACCGCTCGACGACGGGCCGGCTCAGACCCGCCCGGCGCCACACGTCCGTCAGGCTCGTGTAGGGCTGGCCCTCCACGAGTGACGTCATCTCGCGCTCGCTCATACCCTTGACGTCGAGGAAACCGATGCGCAACCCGAGATGGTCGTCCTCGCTGCCCTCGCCCGGCACGCGCTCGACGCGGTACTCGCGGCGCGAGGCGTTGATGTCGACGCCCAGCACGGGCACGCCGAACGTCCGCACGTCGGCGAGGATGAGTCGCTTGGGGTACATCCCCGGGTCGTGGGTGAGCACGCCGGCGACGAACGCGGCGAGGTGATGGGTCTTCAACCACGCCGACTGATAGGTGGGGACGGCGAACGCGGCGGCGTGCGCCTTGCAGAAACCGAACGAGGCGAACGCGGCGAGCACCTCCCAGATGCGGTCGCGTTCCGCGCTCGTGTAGCCGCGGTGCTGCGCGGCCTCGCGCCACCACAGTTCGATCTTCTCCTGCCCGGTGCTCGAGCCCATCGCCCGTCGCACCTCGTCGGCCTGCGCCAGCGTGATGCCGGTCGTCTGCGCGAAGATGCGCAGCACCTGTTCGTGGAAGACGACGACACCCATCGTCTCCTCCAGCGCCGGGCGCAGACTCTCGTGCAGGTACTCGGGCGGCGCCCACCCCTGCCGCGCGCGCAGGAACGGGGTGATCATGTCGCTCTTGACCGGCCCGGGGCGGAACAGCGAGATGTCGATGATGAGGTCTTCGAAACGCTGCGGCCCGAACTTGCCGATGAGTTCCCGCTGCCCGGGCGACTCGATCTGGAAGCACCCCAGGGTGCGCGTCGTGCGGATGAGCTCGAAGGTGGCCTCGTCGTCGAACGGCACGCACTCGGGGTCGTCGAGGTCGACGACGGCACCCTCGACGCGTTCGATCTCGGCGACGGCGTGGGCCATGGCCGACTGCATGCGGATGCCGAGCACGTCGAGCTTGAGCAGCCCCAGCGTCTCGACGTCGTCCTTGTCGAACTGACTCATCGGGAAACCGAGCCAGCTCGCCTCCATCGGCGTGCGCTGCGCCAGCCCGGCGTTCGACAGGATCACCCCGCACGGATGCAGCGCGATGTGCCGCGGCAGCCCGTCGAGGCGCTCGACGAGGTCGAACAGCCGGTCGAGCTCCGGTTCGGCGAGCCCGCGCGCCCGCAGCTCGGGCAGCTCCTCGATCGCGTGCCGCACGTCCCGGGCCGCGACGTGCGGGAAGGCCTTCGCGATGACGTCGACGTCGGCCGGCACCATCCCGAGCGCGGCACCGGCGTCACGGATGGCGTGGCGCACCCGGTAGGTCTCCATCATCGACACGCACGTCACCCGCTCCCCGCCGAAGCGCTCCATGATGCGTTCGTAGATCTCGGTGCGGCGCGCCGACTCGACGTCGATGTCGATGTCGGGCAGCGACGCGCGGGCCCTCGTGCAGAACCGCTCCATGAGCAGTCGGTGCTCGATGGGGTCGACCCCGCTGATGCCGAGCAGGTAGGTGATGAGGCTGCCCGCGCCCGACCCGCGGGCCGCGACGCGCCCGCCCATGTCGCGGATGAGGTCGCAGACCTGCGCGACGGTGAGGAAGTACGTCGGATACCCGAGGTGACGCACCACGTCGAGCTCCTCCTCGAGCCGCTCCAGCACCTCGCGCCGTTTCGCCTCCGACGCGTGCGGGTAGCGTCCGTTCACCGCGGCGTGACAGCGCTCGGTGAGCACCCGCTGCGGGTCGGTGCCCGTCAGGCCCAGCACCTCGACCTCGGGCAGGTGCACCGCCCCGATGCCGATGTCTCGGAACGGGTGCTGGACGCACGCCTGCGCCAGCCGGTCGCTCGCCCCGACGAGCTCGAGCGCGGCGCCGAGATCACCCAGCCCTTCGGCGAGCGCCTCGGCCTGCGTCAGCATCTGCGCCTCAGGGCGCAGATGGCCCTGAACGCTCGTGCGATCCAGGTGACGCAGGTCGAGCGCCACCCCACGGCGCGCCGCGTCGAGGACGTCGGCAGTGATCGCCTCGTCGACCTCACCATGACGCACCCAGCCGCTCAGCACGGCGGGCACGCCGCACCGACGGGCGAGGCGCCACAGGTTCGTCGCGTGACGCCGACTGGCCATCGCCTCGGGCGGGCCGTCGTGGCAGGCCACCTCGAGGGCGAGCGCGCCGTGCGGGAGAGCGGTTCGCCAGCGACGCACCAGGGCCTCGGCCTCGGCGTGACGACCGCGCAGGAGTGCCTGCCCGACGTCCGAATCCGGGCCGAGGAGCACCGTGAGTGCCGGCTGGTTCGGTTCGCTCTCGTGCGTGACGTGCGCGGCCACCCGGTCGAGACTCGTGGCGGGCGCGCCGCGCTCACCGCTCAGATGAGCGTCGGTGACGAGACGGCACAGCTGGGCCCACCCCAGCCCCGGCGCGAGCCCCGACGCCGCACCGCGGGCGAGGACGGTGACGCGCGGGCTCCGCTCGTCCCGCGCCGGGCCACCCTTGGCGGGGGTACGCGCCCGCAGCACGCGCTCGGGCGCCAGCGCGAGGTCGACGCCGAGGATCGGCTCGAGGCCTGCGGCGGTGCACGCCTCGACGAACTTGACGCTGCCGTACAGACCGTCGCGGTCGGTGAGCGCGAGGCGTCCGTACCCGAGCTCGGCGGCGCGGGCGACGAGTGTCGCGGGTGGGGTCGTGCCGTACTGCAGCGAGTACGACGAGGCGACCCGAAGGTGCGTGAACTGCATGGTTCACCTCACCTGGACCGGGGTCATGCGCGAACCGACCGGCGCGAGCGGCGGGAGACCGGCGTGCTCGAGGACGATCTGCAGGAACGTCTCGGCCTGCCGCACGAGATCGTCGGCCTCTCGTGCGGCGGGCACGAGGATGCCTGCGCTCACGGCGCGGCTGCGGCGCCCGCTCTCGGTGAAGAACGCCGCCCATTCACCCAGCTCGGGCGCGTGCTGGGCGAGCGTCACCCACGCACTGCGCGGCTTGGAGCTGAGGCTGCGCGGCGCCTTCCACGCGAGCAACCCAGCAGCGGCGCGCAGCGCCGCGAGATGCGCCGCGACGTAGCGCTGCGAACTCGTCGAGACGGTGCAGGCCTCGACGAGGGTGTCGTGGGAACGCGCGACGAGGTCGAGCAGATCGGTGGAGCAGACGGCGGGGACGTCGTTCGTCGAGGTGACCGACGTCGACGTGGTCGGGGCTGTGGTCAGGGTCGTCATGGGGCACTTCCTTCGTCGATGGGGCGGGAACGGACGGTTCAGTCGATGAGCTCAGTCGGTGAGGGCGCGCAGCGACCAGCGCTCACCGTGGTGCACGAGGTGGAAGACCCCGCTCGAGGCGCGGCGCCCGGCCGTCGCCTCGACACGCCAGGTGCGTTGCTCGAGCCGGCGCTGGACGTCAGGGGCGCCCTGCTCGTCAGGTGTCGTGGGACGGGCCGGATCACGCCACCACGGCACCCGTTCACGCCAGGTGTCGAGCACCTGCGTCACCCGGTAGCGACGCCCGCGCCACTCGAAGACCACGGGCCTGCCGCACGCGTCGACCCCCATGGCGACGACGTCGTCGTACTCGCGCATCACACGACCTCCTCCTCGGTGGAGGGCAGAGCCCTCCCCACGAAAAATCGAACTTCTGTTCGATGAGAAGAATGTACGACCGACGTCTGACAACCCCGTCAGGTCGCGGTTCCCACGCCGCTACGCGTAGGCTCACGGGTAGCCGATCTGGAAAAGGAAACGCACCGTGCCCGACTCTCTCGATGCGCCGCGCCTGCTCGAACGACTGCAGGAGACCCTCGATGCCGAGGTGAGCCATCAGCGCGACGTCCTCGCCCCCCTCGGCGGCCAGACCGACCTCATGCTCGACGCCGTCGCCACCCTCCTGCGCGGAGGCAAGCGTGTGCGTGCGTCGTTCCTGTACTGGGGTTACCGCGCCGCCGGTGGAGCCGACAGCGACGCCCTCGTGCGCTGCGCCGCGTCGATGGAGCTGTTCCAGGCCGCCGCGTTGCTGCACGACGACGTCATGGACGCGAGCGACACCCGACGCGGCATGCCCGCCGCGCACCGGGCGATGGCCGCCGCGCACCGCAGCCGCGGTCTCGACGGTGACGCCGACCGCTTCGGCGAGGCCGGCGCCATCCTGGCCGGCGACCTGTGCCTGACGTGGGCCGACGAGATGTACGCGACGAGCGGCCTGCCCGCCGACGAGGTCGCGCGCGGCCGCGCCGTCTTCGACCTCATGCGCACGCAGCTCATGGGCGGTCAGTTCCTCGACGTCCTCGAGGCCTCGACGCCCTGGGCGACGATGGGCACGCCCGAGCGCATCGAGCGTGCGCTGCGCGTCATCCGTTTCAAGAGCGCCAAGTACACGATGGAGCACCCCCTGCTCATCGGTGCGGCGAGCGCGGGCGCCTCCCCCGACGTCACGCAGGCCCTGTCGCAGTACGGTCTCGCGCTCGGTGAGGCCTACCAGCTGCGTGACGACCTGCTCGGCGTCTTCGGCGACCCGGCCCAGACGGGCAAGCCCGCCGGCGACGACCTGCGCGAGGGCAAGCGCACCGTCCTCGTCGCGCACCTGCTCGACGCCGCCGGTGACGAGCCGGAGGTCGGCACGTTCTTCGCCGAGCGTTTCGGCCACGACGACCTGCGCGAGGACGAGGTCGAACGCATTCGCGTGCTCGCTCGCGAATCAGGGGCCGTCGACGCCGTCGAAGCGCGCATCGCCGAGGGCGCTCAGCGCGCCCGCGCGGCGTTGGACGGCGTGCGCAGCCAGGTGCCGGCCGACGCCTACGCCGCGCTGGAGGCGTTCATCGAGTCGACGACGGCCCGCACGTTCTGACGCGGCAGCTCGCGATCAGAACGCGTCCTCCATGGCGCGCTTGCGCACCTCGGCCTTGCGGCCCGCGCGCAGCATGTCGATCGGTGCCCCGTCGATCGGGAGGGTCTCGTCCGGCGTGCACAGCCAGCGGATGGCCTCGTCGTCGTCGAACCCGCCGTCGTTGAGCACCGTGACGGTGCCCATGAGCGAGGCGAGCACGCCGCCGCCCTGGATGAAGGCGGCCGGCACCGCGACGACGTTGCGCTCCCCGACGCGGCTCGCGATGATCTCGCGGTCGGCGATCATCTGACGCACCTGGCGCAGCGACATGCCGAGCTCCTCGGCGAGGTCGGGCACGGTCAGCCAGTCGCCGACGAGGGTCTCGAGGTCAGGTGCGGTTGCGTCATTCACCCTCACAGGGTGCCAGAGACTGTCCCGTCGGCGCACGTCGAGCGCGCCTCCACCAAAACGTCACAGCCGCGACCTAGCGTGGACACATGCCCGCCCTTCTCGCCCTGCCCGTCGCCGTCCACAGCGCCGCCCAGCCCGTGCACCACCAGCTGCGCGGCCCGCAGTCGCACGCCGAGACGCCGACGTCACACCGCGCGAACGCCGCGAAGAAGCCGGTGCGCAGGATGGCGACGACGCGCGTGCGCGCCGGCGACACCGTCTACGGCATCGCGCGACGCATGCACTCCAGCGTCGCCGCCATCGTCAAGGCGAATCCCGGCATCGAGGTGCGCCGCCTGCTCCCCGGCACGACGCTGCGCGTCCC
>ERZ941706.395-NODE-395-length-14553-cov-3.730308_pt1 | contig 14553 bp, 13 predicted proteins | sample MGYA00521232_ERZ941706 | MGnify/ENA primary metagenome ERZ941706 (study PRJEB32759, sample SAMN07749893) | skin metagenome | biome: transportation; feature: city; material: polyester macromolecule | host: Homo sapiens | place: Hong Kong:ER line | collected...
GCGTCTTCAATGTCGCCGCGAATGCATCACCTGGCCACTGCCATACCAAATGCACCGAGAGGTTTTGCAGCGGCACAGGCAGGGCGTATTGATTGACAGAGCCAGCAAACCAGCCTCCCCATTCCGCTACCATAACTCGTCGCCTGAGGTGATCCGGCTTTTGGTGATGATATACGGTCGCTTCCCGCTAAGCCCGCAGAACGTCGAGCACCTGCTGGCTGAGACTTGAAGAAATTGGTCAAGCGCCTGATCGATAAAAGCCGACGCGCCAAAATTGCCGCTATCGGGCCGCTGTTCCGTGATTTCTAATGAACACGCTACCCAGCGCTACATAACTGATGACGCTTTTATGTGATCGGCAGTTGGTGAGACCTGAGTGAATGGGCATAGGACGACTACCCCTAGCGATGAGCGTGGTTTCGCTCACTTGCTAGAGGCAGTCCGGCCCATTCAAAGCTTGGCAGTCGGAGCCGACCGTCGCTTTAGGGCGCTTCCGGTCTGGAGTTAGCCGGATGCTCGGTGGTTGCTTGCGACGCTGTCCTCCGCGCCGCCGATCGCCCCTCCACCTTTCGGACTGGGCTTGCCATTGGGATCGGCCCCCCCCCTGGTATGGCATGTCATTCGCGCCGCCAGTGTATTGAGCTCCCCGGCGCGGATGCCCGGCAAACAGCCGGGATAGGGTTCAAACGATTAGTCTGCGCCTCCATCGATCAGCGACCGGAGACTATCTGCGGGAATGAGTGTGCGCTTGCCGACCTTGCGGGCTTGCAAGCGACCCTCGCTAATCAGCCGATAGAGTGCGGTCCGCCCCAAGCTGGAGACGGCGCAGGCTTCACGAACCGAATAGGCCAGCGGTCGAAGGCCGATTTTCTGCTCGGGGGAATGCATCGTCTGTCTCCGTCCATAACGAACGGTCACGGACTACCCGGTTCAAACAGCCGAAAAACGGGACAGCAGGTCCGGTTTCCCTTTACTGGCGCCTTGGGCGACCGCCCTTGCCTGGTAACCCTCGGAATAACTCTGCTTCAGCGTCCGTCAGCGATATGGTGAGGGTGTCTGGATCGAATTTGAAAAGACGCGAACCGCCCAGTTTGCGGCGGAGACGCTGGATCGACTTTCGAACAGTCTCCGCAGCGTCATCGCCCGTGAGACCGTCTAGGCGAGCGACCAGCAGCAAAGCGGCAGCCATGCGAGAATCTTTGGGGCTGCTGTCAGGGGACCGAAGGCCTTGCACATATGCCGCCGCGACGGCTCTAGCCCTGTAGGTCGAGTGACAAGGCTCTGAAGGCTGATGGAACGCCTCAAGGGTCAATTGCACGATTTCTGCTTTGCCGGGTGATATACCTAGGGCGTCATTGGCTTCAGCGATCGCCAGCGCAAAGCGGATCGTCGTATTGATCAGGCAACACAGGCGGTCGTCACGGCTGAGCGCAGCGCCAGTCTCGATGGATAGATGGAATTGAGCCGTGGCGGCGTCGACTGCAGCTTGCCATGTCTCGATGCAGAGTGGGCTTGTAGGTTCCGACGGATGGTTCATCGATCCCGTCGCGCGATTGGAATTACATCCGCCCCCTTGCGCAGCTGATCGAGATGGTCGCTCCACCATGGCGACCCGCTCTTTCCAATGCGCGCCCCGGTGATAGGCGGCGCGCACCTTGTCCTTATCGCCGTGCGCCAGCGCGCGTTCGATGGCGTCGGGGTGCCACATGCCGCTTTCGTTCAGCAGGGTGGATGCCATGGCGCGGAAGCCATGGGCGGTCATTTCGTAACTGCGACCAACCCTTCACACCGTCCCGCCGACGCTTGGCACAATATTCGGCAGCGATGGCCTTGAAGCTGTTGCCCGCATCGGCACGGGCACGGACCTTGGCGCGCTGTTTCTCACGGGACGGGTCTTTGCCTTCGGCGATCAGCGTCCGGGCTTCCTCGCGCCGCTTGCGCGCATCGCTCAGGCCAGTCTCCGGATAACTGCCCATGGCCAGCAGCTTTTCGCGTCCATCGATGCGGTATTTCAGCCGCCAAAGCTTACCCCCGGCTGGCGTCACCAGCAGGAACATGCCCCCGCCATCGGACAGCTTGACAGGCCTTTCAGCAGGCTTGGCGTTGCGGATGGCGATATCGGTCAGCGGCATGGTGATGGCCCCGGTCAGTGCGCCGATACCCCCACGGGCGGGGGTATCGAATTGACCGAAACCGGATACCCCCCCAGATATACCCCCATGGGGAAGCGGCTATCACGGAACGGCGGCGAACGGTGCCGGTCAATCCATGGCGCAATATCAGGGGTTTCAGGGACTTATCCAGACGCTGACGAACGGTGATGGACAGGGGAGTGGAGCGGGTGAAGGGAATCGAACCCTCGTCGTAAGCTTGGGAAGCTTCTGCTCTACCATTGAGCTACACCCGCGATGCCGCGCCGATTGCCACGGCTGCGGCTGGGCGGTCAAACGAAATCGGGTCAGCGACCCTGGCTGCGCCAGCGCTTGACGACCCGGTCGACGATCTCCGCCTCGTTGCCGGTCTGCCGCCACAATTCAGAGAAGAGCGGATCTTCGGACGCCGGGCGCTTTTCCTCCTCGAGCGTGTCAAGCGCGACCCGGATCGGGATGCTCACACCTTCGCCGCAGACGATGCATTCGCGGTTGCGGAGCGCCGGAATGCTGTCGAGGAAGCCGCGCGCGCCCTCCGGCATCGCGGCGCGCACGAAGTTCTGGTCGCGGTCGTTGTTGAGGCGCATCGAGATGATCGTGCCGCATTGCGACAGCACGCCCTCGGCAAGGTCGGACGGTCGCTGGGTGATGAGGCCGAGCGAACAGCCGTATTTGCGTCCTTCCTTGGCGATACGCTCGAGGATAGTGCGCACCGCCGATTTGCCGGTGATCCGGTCCGAGGGGATGTAGCGGTGCGCTTCCTCGCAGACGAGCAGGACCGGCCGCTGTGGTTCGCGCCGCGACCAGATGGCATAGTCGAACACCAGCCGGCTGAGCACCGCGACGACGGTCGATGTGATGTCCGACGGCATGCCCGACACGTCGATGATGGATATGGGCTTGCCATCCGACGGCAGGCGGAAAATCTTGGTGAGGAAGCTCGCCATCGTGTCGCCGACCAGCATGCCTGAAAACATGAAGGCATAACGCGGGTCGGCCTTCAGCTCGTCGATCTTGCCCTTGATCCGCATGAAGGGCGCGGTCGAGGTGGCCTTGTCGAGCTTGCCCATCTCGTTCTGGATGATGGTGGTGAGGTCGCTCAGCAGATAGGGGATCGGCGAATCGACGGTCAGCTTGCCGATCGATTCGGCGATGCGGTTCCTGCCCCGCGCCTGCAGCAGACAGCGCGAGAGGATGTCGCGATCGACCTGCAGCTCGTCGCCCGAGCTGGTCAGGAACACCTCGCAATGTTCCTCGAAATTCATCAGCCAGTAGGGCATGGCGAGGTTGTTGACGTCGAAAAGCGCGCCGTTCGACTTGAACGCCGCCGAGTATTCGCCGTGCGGATCGATCATCACGATATGGCCTTCGGGGGCAAGGTCGCAGATGCGGTGGAGGATCAGCGCGGCGCTGGTCGACTTGCCGGTGCCGGTCGAGCCGAGCAGCGCGAAATGCTTGCCCAGCATTGCGTCGACATAAAGCGCGCCGCGAATATCGCGGGTGGGGAAGACCGTGCCAATCTCGATATGCGCGCGCGAATCGGCGGCATAGACCTGTTTCATGTCGACGCTCGACACCGCAAACACCTCCGATCCGGGGACCGGATAGCGGGTGACGCCGCGGCGGAAATTGTAGATCTTGCCGGTAATCCGTTCCTCGTCGCCCTCGCCGAGGAAATCGACCTGCGCGATGATCAGCGAGGGATCGCGCTGGTCCATGCGCTGGGTGCGGATCGAGGCGAGCAGCCAGCTGTTGCCGACGCGCACCTTGACCTGGCTGCCGACCTGCCCGGCCATCGCGATCGACGGGTCCTCATGCTCGGCAAGGTCCGCAAGCGCGCGGGCATCGAGAAGGATCTGCGATGCGCTGCCGGAGATTTCCGCGACCTGACCGATGCTGTGCAGCAGGTTGCGCGCCGAATGGCTGACCGTCTGTTCCCTGGGCAGCCGGATATGCGGCAGGTTCGCCGGATGGCCTTCGCCAACCGGCTCGCCGGCGCCGAACGTCCTGTGCCCCATGTCGCTCATCGCCTGCCCGCTGATCCCGTCATGCGAGCGATGACTAGGCGACCGTGGTTAAGAAGCGGTTGCCGCGGTCAGCGCCTTCGGTCGGCGATTACCGCCGCCAGCCACCCGAACAGCAGCGACAGCGTCACGGCGATCAGCCCGTAGAAGAAGCCGTAACGGTCCGCGAGGATCGTCACCAGCTGCTCGAATCCGGTCTTGCCGATCACGATGTCCCGGCTTTCCGCAGCGACCACCCGCCCGTCGGTGATGAGGAAGGTTTCCGCCGTATAGGTACCGACGGGCACGCTGGCGGGCAGCGGCAGCCGCGCTCGGTAAAGCACGCCGTCGGTGATCTCGACCGGCTCCTCGGCCTCGCGATAAAGGCCTGCGCGCCTGCGCAGATCGACCAGCCCGCGCGTGAAGCGGTCGATGCTTGCCGCATCGAGCGTTCCCACCGGCGAAAGCTGCAGGTTCGCGAGCCCCAGTTCGTAGATGGCGGCGGTCTTGGGATCGACGATTTGCGGGATCGGGCGCGAGGCGGCGACGGCATAGTAAGCGGGTGCGGAGCGGAATAGGCTGCTGTCCGCATTGACCCAGATTCCGGCGAGCTTCTGCTTCTCGCGCACGGTGATCGCCTCGGTGGGTCCCTTCACCACCACGGCAACATCGACCCGGCCTTCGGGGAGGCGGCCGCCGGGGTAGAGGATGGCGCCGAACAGCAGCAGCTGCTCGCCGGTGAAGCCCGATTCGATGTCGATCCGCCGCTGCGAAACGTCGGGGACCAGTTCGGGCTCCGCGGCGCCGACCAGCAGGGGCAGCGCGAGCGCGAGCAGCGCGAGGGCCGCGCCGCGCCTCACCCCCCCGGCCCCGACAGCGGCGCGATGCTGTAGATCTCGTCGGGCCGCCAGCCGAGGCCCAATGCGAGGCGAAAGGCGACCAGCAGCACGATCACCGAAAGGGCGAAGCGCAGATATTCGGGCTTCATCCGGGCAGCCAGGCGCGCGCCGACCTGCGCCCCCGCAACGCTGCCGATCAGCAGCAGCCCGGCGAGCACGACATCGACGCCGCGTGTCGTCACGCTGTGCATCATCGTCGCCGCCATGGTGACGAACAATATCTGGAACAGCGAGGTGCCGACCACGACCTGCGCGCCCATGCCGAGCACATAGAGCATCGCGGGAACCATGATGAAGCCGCCGCCGACGCCGAGCAGCATGGTGAGGATGCCGGTCACGACGCCAAGGAGCAGCGGCGCAAGCGGGGAGATATAGAGGCCCGAACGATAGAAGCGCCAGCGCAGCGGCAGGCTGGCGACCAGCGGATGGTGCCGCCGCCGCCGCGCGCTGACCGGTGCGCCCGACTTGAGCGCGCGGATCGCCCGCCAGCTTTCGCGCGCCATGCCGCCGCCGATCCAGCCGAGCAGCAGCACATAGATGATGTTGATCGTCGTGTCGGCCTGCCCCCGCGATTGCAGGAAGCGCAGCAGCAGCGCGCCGAGCCCGGTGCCGACGACCCCGCCCGCCACCAGCACCCAGCCCATTCGCAAGTCCAGCGCGCCGCGCCGGAAATAGGCGAGCGCGCCCGAAACACTGGCGCCGGTCACCTGTGTCGATGCGCTTGCCGCCGCGACAGTGGGAGGCACGCCGTAGAAGATGAGCAGGGGCGTCGTCAGAAATCCGCCGCCGACCCCGAACATCCCCGACAGCAGGCCGACCCCCGCGCCGAGCAGCACGATGACAAAGCCGTCGACCGACAGGTTGGCAATGGGCAGATAGACCGGCATCGTCGAAGCGGCATCCCTGGTTGCGCGGCGCAGCGGCAGGCGGCGACGATCCGCTATAGCCGCTGGAACGGCGCGATAAAGCCGCTCGGCCGAAAGAGGTCGATCAAGTCAGAAGCCGGTGGCGAGGGTGAGCGCGGGGCCGCTGCCCGGCCCGGCATTGCCCGCCACACGCTGCCGCCAGTCGAGTTGCAGCCGGACCTGACGGTCCGCAATCGCGAGCGGCACCGACAGGCTCGGCCCCAGGTCGAGGCGATGGGTTTCGTCCTGACCCGCCGCCCACAGCCCCGCGCCCAGTTCCAGTCCGCCGCCTCCCTCCTGCCCCAGGGCGCGCGACAGGCGCACCCCTGCCTCGTGAAAGCCGACGCGCCGCCGCGTCTGCACCATTCCGGCCGCGCCATAGCCGTCGAGCCTGAATCCGCCCGGCAGCTGCCGCGGCCGGGGCGCGAGCACCGCATAGGTCGCCGTCGCGTCTCCGCCCGCGCGCGCCAGGCGACGCTCGATCGCCAGCGAGACCGGGACCTTCCCGAACGGCGACAGGGACACGCCCACCGCGACCTCGGCAGCGCCGCGCCCCGCGCCCGTGGTGCGCGCAAAGGCCGTGACGTGCGTGGGCCGGTCGGTCAGCCGCCAGCGGAGCAGCGCCGCCGCCTGCGACCCCCCATAGCGTCCCGGCCCGCCGATCGGCACCCGTGCCCGGTCGTCGCGCAGGAACAGCCAGCCCTCACCGCTCAGGCGCGGCGGCTCCGGCGGATCGAGGGGGAGCGGCACGGCCAACCCGCGCCCCGGCGGCGAGGCGAAGGGATCGAGCCCATAGCGAGCCCGCGCGAGCAGCGCATAAGCGGCGGCGAGCCGGGTTTGCGCGCCGGGGCGCGGCAGCCGACGCAGCATCGCCCCGCGCGCCGGAAGCGAGGGCGGGCCGATGCGGCCGCCTTGCACCGCCGACCCGCCTTGCATTGCCGGCCCGTCAAGCATCGCCGACCCGGCGGGGCGGGGCGGCGCTTCGGGATCCGGCGATGCCCGCCGCGAAGGAAAAGAGGTTGCGGCTGCAGGGCGGGCAAGGTCGGGTCGCTCGGGCTGCGGCTGCGGGGCGGCTAGCCAGGGGAGCGAGGCGCCGTCAGGCAGATAGCGGGTCGTGGCCGCCCGCGTCGGCGGACGCATCGGTGCCGACGCACCGACCGGGGCGGTGGCGAAGAGGGGCACGGTCGATGACGGACGCTCGCCCGCGACGCGGGCGGGAGAGTTCCCGGTCGCGGGGACCGGTCGTTCGCTCAGCGCATCGGGCCACAGCAGCCGCAGCGCGATCCAGCCGCCCAGCAGCAGCGCGACGGCGCGCAGCGGCTGTCCAGCGGCCCCCTGCTCCGGCCAGAACGCCCATGGCTCGTTCATGCCCAATGTGGCTCGCCCGACTCGATGCGGGGGGGCGGCTTGTGCCGGGTGGCTTCCCAGGCGAGCGGCCGACCCGCAATTGCGCCGGCATAGCGCAGCAGCGCCCGACGCGCGGCGAGAATGGCGACCATGTTCGAAACCAGCGCGCGCGGGACCGCCGCCAGACCCTCGGCCAAGCCATAGGCCCGCGCGGTGAAAACCATGCGCATCGCCAGCCGTAAGACCAGTGCCCCGGCATTGAACAGCATCAGGTTCGCGGTGAGCGGGGTCGGCGCCACCAGCTCGCCCAGGCCCGCCGCCCCCCCGGCAACGAGCAGGAGCGTCACGAGCGCAAGCATATAACCTGCGGTCAGCACCAGCGCGGCCAGCGGCGCGCGTCGGTCGCGAAGCAGCATCCATCGTTCGGACAGGCGGCCGCGCCAGCCGATCCGGTCCCAGCCGGCCAGGGCGATGCCGGTGATCCAGCGGCTCTTCTGCCGCACCGCCGCGTCGATCCGGTGGGGGAAATAGGCGCGCACCGCCACACGTCCGCCCGCATCGCGCACGTCGGCGAGCATGGCGCGACCACCCAGTTCGGGTACGATGAGGCCGAGCTCATAGTCCTCGGTCAGGCTGTCGGCGGCGAACGGCGCATCGCCGCGCCGCTGCGCCAGCCGCCCGAGGAGCGCGCGATCGAATGCGCAGGCCGTGCCCGCCGCCGGAAAGCCGGGGCAGAGGCGGGCGCGGGCGGCGAGTTGCTTGCCATGCGCCTCGGCGAACTCGTCGGCATAATGGCCCGCCATCCAGTCGGCGAAGCGCCCACCGCCCCGGTGCAGCAGCGGCAACACGGGCAGCTGAACCATTTGCGCCTGCTGCATGAGCCCCAGATACAGACGCACTTCGCCGGGGTGGACATGGTCTTCGGCGTCGTGGAGCGCCACCGCGCGGAACCGCCGGCGATGCCGCTCCTCGAAGCTGCGCAGCGCCAGCCACAGCCGGTTGAGACAATGCGCCTTGCTGGTCGGGCCGTCGGCATCGAGCAGCACCGGGCGGATCATCCGATGCCGGGCAGCAACCGCCAGCACCTCCGCAATGCCCGCCGGGTCGTTCCGATACACGCCGACGAAGACCGTTACCGGCTGACCCGACCATGCGCGCGCCGCCCCCGTCAGCGTCGCGCCGATCACCCCCGCCTCGCGCCACGCCGGAATGAGCACGGCGAGCCGGTCGGCGGCAGCAGGAGTGGGAAGCCGGTCGAACGACTGCGGCCGCCGCGCGGCTCTGGTCGCCCAAGCGCAGTCGAGCGCGAGGTCATCGAGCGCGCCGAGCGCGAAAAAGACAGCGCAGAACAGCAGCAACTCGTGCTGCACGGCGGCGAGTACGGCCCACAGGCCGGCCGTCGCGGCCGCCGTCACGTCCACCGATGCGCCCCCATTCGCATAAGCTCAGGCTAGCGGCGCGGGCCGCGCTTGCAAAGCCTCGCCGACCCCGACTTGGCAAAGCGGGGTCAGTTTCCTTAAGGCTGTCGGCCATGACCAGGACCCACCACCGTTTCCGCTCGGCGTTGCGCGATTTCCTGGAGGGCGAGGCCGCGGGTGGCATATTGCTGATCGCGGCGGCGGCGGCGGCGCTGATCCTCGCCAACAGCGAGGCTGGTCCCGCCATCGCGCATTTTCTGCATGCCCCGTCGGGCCCGGTGCTGACCGCGAAGCTCGGCCCGATGACCCCGCATCTGTGGATCAACGACGGGCTGATGGCGATCTTCTTCTTTCTCGTCGGGCTGGAGATCAAGCGCGAGTTCGTCGACGGCCAGCTGCAGAGCTGGTCCGACCGGCGGCTGCCGATGGCGGCGGCGCTCGCCGGCATGGCGGTTCCCGCGCTCCTTTTTCTTGCGATCGCCGGGCGCGAGCCGGGGCTGGCCAACGGCTGGGCGATCCCCGCCGCCACCGACATCGCCTTCGCGATCGGCGTGCTCGCGCTGCTCGGCCGCCGCGCGCCCGCCGCGCTGAAACTGTTTCTCGTCACCATCGCCATCGTCGACGACATGGGCGCGGTGGCCATCATCGCCATCGCCTATACGAAGGAGATCGCGGGGCTCTGGCTGCTCGTCTCGGCCGGGCTGCTCGGCGTCATGTGGACGCTCGGGCGGCTGCGCATTCATGCCTTATGGCCCTGGCTGCTGCTGGCCCTGCTCGTCTGGTTCGCAGTGCTGCAGTCGGGTGTCCATGCCACTGTGGCGGGCGTGCTCGCCGCGCTGATGGTGCCGATCGTGGTGACGCCCGGCACCCCCGATTCGCCCGACAGCCCGCTTCACCGGCTCGAACATGCCATCCATCCGTGGAGCGCCTATCTGATCGTGCCCGTATTCGGCTTCGCCAATGCCGGGGTCAGTTTCGACGGCATCGGCGTGGCGCAGCTGCTCGCGCCGCTGCCGCTCGGCATCGCGGCCGGCCTGTTTTTCGGCAAGCAGCTCGGCATTTTCGGGGCGGTGTGGCTAGCGGAGAAGACCGGTTTCGCCCGGCGGCCGGGGGGCGCGGGCTGGCGGCAGATTTGGGGCGTCGCCATGCTGTGCGGCATCGGCTTTACGATGAGCCTGTTCATCGGCGAGCTTGCGTTCACCGGCGCGGACAATGCGCTGCTGCGCGAGGAGGCGAAGATCGGCATCCTGATGGGCTCGCTCCTGTCCGCGCTCTGCGGCTATCTGCTGCTCCGCTTCGCGCCGCAGCGGGTGCGCGAGCCGAAGGCAGCGGTCGCCTGAGCGCACCGCAACGCGAAAGCCCCGCGCTCCGGTTCGGAGGCGGGGCCGTCGATCTGCTGTCCGGCGGGATCAGAGCTTCTGGGTCAGCTCGGGCACGATGCTGAACAGGTCACCGACAAGGCCGATGTCCGCGACCTGGAAGATCGGCGCGTCCTCGTCCTTGTTGATCGCGACGATCGTCTTCGAATCCTTCATGCCCGCCAGGTGCTGGATCGCGCCGGAAATGCCGACCGCGATATAGACTTCAGGCGCGACGATCTTGCCGGTCTGGCCGACCTGATAGTCGTTGGGGGCATAGCCCGCATCGACCGCCGCGCGGCTGGCGCCGAGACCCGCGCCCAGCTTGTCGGCAAGCGGGTCGAGCAGCTCGTGAAACTTCTCGCTCGATCCGAAGGCGCGGCCGCCCGACACGATGATCTTCGCGCTGGTCAGCTCGGGCCGGTCCGACTTGGCGAGTTCCTGCCCGACGAAGCTGGCCGTGCCGGCATCGCCCTTGCCGCTCACCGGCTCGACGGTGCCGCTGCCGCCTTCGCGCGCCGCCTTGTCGAAGGCGGTGCCGCGCACGGTGACGACCAGCTTCGCGTCGGCGCTTTCGACCGTCGCGATTGCGTTGCCCGCATAGATCGGCCGGGTGAAGCTCTTGTCGCCCTCGACCGAAAGGATGTCGCTGACCTGCATCACGTCGAGCAGCGCGGCAACGCGCGGGGCGATATTCTTGCCGGTGGTGGTCGCGGGCGCGACGAAGGCGTCGTGATGGCCCATCAGCTCGGCGACCAGCGGCGCGACATTTTCGGGCAGCGCATGGGCATAGGCCGCATCGTCGGCGACATGCACCTTGCCGACGCCGGCGATCTTCGCGGCCGCCTCGGCCACCGCGCCGACGCCTTCGCCCGCGACGAGCAGATGCACTTCGCCGAGCTTCGCGGCGGCGGTGACGGCGGACAGGGTGGCGTCCTTTACCGCCTGCCCGTCATGTTCGACCCAAACGAGGGTTTTCATAATCTTGCCTCCAAGTCCGTTCGCCCTGAGCTTGTCGAAGGGCCGTACTTTCCTTCACCCGTGCGCCCTACGCAGGACGGTGCTTCGACAAGCTCAGCACGAACGGATGCCGATTGGATGATCAGGCGATGCCGAGCGCCTTCAGCTTGGCGACCAGCGCGTCGACATCGGCGACCTTTTCGCCCGCCTGACGGACCGGCGGCTCGACGACCTTGAGCGTCTTCAGCCGGGGCGCGGTGTCCACGCCATAGTCGGCGGGCGTCTTGTTCGCGAGCGGCTTCGACTTCGCCTTCATGATGTTGGGCAGGCTGGCGTAGCGCGGTTCGTTGAGGCGAAGGTCGGTGGTGATGACCGCGGGCAGCGTCAGCTTCACCGTCTCAAGACCGCCGTCGATCTCGCGCTTCACCGTCACCGTTTCGCCGTCGACTTCGACGGTGTTGGCGAAGGTGCCCTGCGGCCGATCCATCAGTGCGGCGAGCATCTGGCCGGTCTGGTTCGAATCGTCGTCGATCGCCTGCTTGCCGAGGATGACCAGCCCCGGCTGCTCCTCGTCGGCGATGGCCTTCAATATCTTGGCGACGGCGAGCGGCTCGACCGTATCGTCGGTCTGCACGAGGATGGCGCGGTCCGCGCCCATGGCGAGCGCGGTGCGCAGCGTTTCCTGCGCCTTGGCCGGGCCGATCGACACGGCGACGATCTCGCTCACCGCGCCCTTTTCCTTGAGGCGGATGGCTTCTTCGACGGCGATCTCGTCGAAGGGATTCATGCTCATCTTGACGTTGGCGAGATCCACGCCGCTGCCGTCGGCCTTGACCCGCGGCTTGACGTTGTAATCGATCACCCGCTTCACGGGGACGAGAGCTTTCATGAGTTTCTCCTCTCGATGGCGTCAGCCGCCACCATTGCTTTACGTTTACGGAAACGTCAAGTGCGCGACACCTGCCCGAAACGACAGCGCCCGCCGCACCGATGAAATGAGGCGGGCGCTGTTCGGTTCAAGTGGCGGCGGCATATCTGCCGCCAAGGCTCACGCCGCCTTGCCGACTTCCGCCACGATCTTCTTCGCCGCGTCGCCGAGATCGTTGGCCGCGACGATGGGCAGGCCGGATTGGCCAAGGATTTCCTTGCCCTTCTCGACGTTGGTGCCCTCGAGCCGGACGACAAGCGGAACCTTCAGGTCCACCTCGCGCGCCGCCGCGACGATGCCGTCGGCGATGATGTCGCACTTCATGATGCCGCCGAAGATGTTGACGAGGATGCCCTCGACCGCCGGATCGCTGAGGATGATCTTGAACGCCGCCGTGACCTTCTCCTTCGACGCGCCGCCGCCGACGTCCAGGAAGTTGGCGGGGAAGGCGCCGTTCAGCTTGATGATGTCCATCGTCGCCATGGCGAGGCCCGCGCCGTTCACCATGCAGCCGATGTTGCCGTCGAGCTTGATGTAGGCGAGGTCATATTTCGACGCCTCGATCTCGGCCGGGTCCTCCTCGGTCTCGTCGCGCAGCTCCATCACGTCGGGGTGGCGATAGAGCGCGTTCGAATCGAAGCTCATCTTGGTATCGAGGACGAGCAGCTGCCCGTCCTCCGTCTCGACCAGCGGATTGATTTCCAGCATCGCGCAGTCGAGCGCCATGAACGCCTTGTAGAGGTTCGCCGCCAGCTTCTGCGCCGCCTTGGCAAGCTCGCCCTCCAGCTTCAGCGCATGCGCGACCGCGCGACCGTGGTGCGGCATGAAGCCCTGCGCGGGATCGATGCGGATGGTCGCGATCTTCTCCGGCGTCGAATGCGCCACTTCCTCGATATCCATGCCACCCTCGGTCGACACGATCATCGCGACCCGCCCCGATGCGCGGTCGACGAGCATCGACAGATAATATTCCTTCGCGATGTCGACCCCGTCGGTAATGTAGAGGCGGTTCACCTGCTTGCCCGCATCGCCGGTCTGCACGGTCACCAGCGTGTTGCCGAGCATTTCCCTGGCATGCGCCTCGACCTCCTCGATCGACTTGGCGAGCCGGACCCCGCCCTTGGCGTCGGCGCCCAGTTCCGTGAACTTGCCCTTGCCGCGTCCGCCGGCATGAATCTGCGCCTTCACTACATAGAGCGGGCCGGGCAACTGCTTCGCGGCGGCGACCGCTTCCTCAACGCTGAGCGCGGCGTGGCCGGCCGGAATGCCGATGCCATATTTCGCCAGCAGTTCCTTGCCCTGATATTCGTGAATGTTCATGGCGCGCCTCCGTCATGGCGCGGGTCGCGCCGGGAAATGAGTCGGGCCGTGCCTAAGCATAGGGCGGACCACTTGGCTACCCTATCCTTTCCCGGTGTCGGGCCGCCGCTTTGCTGCTGCGAACCACTATCAGGATCAGCCCCGCCCCCGATAGGGCGGCACTCCCTGATCGGGCAGCCAGAGGCCCTCCGGCGGCGCGCCCGACTGCCAGAAGACATCGATCGGGATGCCGCCGCGCGGATACCAATAGCCGCCGATCCGCAGCCAGTGGGGCCGCATCTCGTCGAACAGCCGCGTACCGATGCCGACCGTGCAGTCCTCGTGGAATGCGGCATGGTTGCGGAAGCTGCCGAGAAACAGCTTCAGCGACTTGGATTCGACGATCGTGGCGGCGGGTGCATAGTCGATGACGAGATGCGCGAAGTCGGGCTGTCCGGTGACCGGGCAGAGCGAAGTGAATTCGGGCGCGGCGAAGCGCACCGCATAAATCTGCCCTGCGCGCGGATTGGTGACATAGTCGAGTTGCGCGGTTTCGGGCGAGGCAGGCAGCGCACTGACCTGCCCGAGAAAGCGCGGGGCGGGGGAGGGATCGTCCGGAGCCATGATCCGCGCCTAGCTTGCCAGCTTCGCGCTGTCACGCCAGAGGCGTTCAGCCGCAATTCACCCGCCCCGGTGCGGGGCGACACGCGGCTGCGGCTGGACGGCACCCACGGGGCGGAGGACGATATGCAGGCGAGCGGAGCATGGGCCATGGGCCATTGGAGCGCGGCGGCATTGTTGCTCGGCCTTGCGGCCGCTGTTCCGCTTTCGGCTGCTGCATCGACGCCGCCGGTACCGCCACTCGATTTCCGGCTCGACGACCCCGTGCCCGCGCCGGCGCAGACGGCGGCGCCGCAGCCCGAACCCGCTGCCGAACCCCAGCCCCGACTGACCGCCACCGTCGCGCCCGAGCGCACCCCCTCCCCCCGCCGCACCACCGAGCCTGCATCCCGCCGGACCGGCAGCCCGGAGCCTGCCGCCGCGCGCCCCGTGGCCGAGCGAGCGTCCCGGAGCGGCGATACGAGGCAGGGCGCGCCCGCGCCTGCCGCTGCCTCGCCCACCCCTGGCGCGTCGGGTGCCCCCGTCGCCCCGACCGCATCGCCGGGCGAAGCACCGACCGCGCCGCCGACCGCCGCCGCGGTCGAGCCGGTCGCCACGGGACCGACCGCCGACCCCGGCAACCTGCCCGCCCCCCTGCCGCCGCCCGAACCGTGGCGTCCGGTCGG
>ERZ941706.397-NODE-397-length-14532-cov-3.935691_pt1 | contig 14532 bp, 14 predicted proteins | sample MGYA00521232_ERZ941706 | MGnify/ENA primary metagenome ERZ941706 (study PRJEB32759, sample SAMN07749893) | skin metagenome | biome: transportation; feature: city; material: polyester macromolecule | host: Homo sapiens | place: Hong Kong:ER line | collected...
GAGCAGTTGAACACCTCGCTCGCAAAGCCAATGCGGCCCATTTCCTCGGCGCACATCGCATATTCGAGATTGGTCAGCCCCGGCCCCTCGAAGGCGACGCTATCATCGACGTGCTGACGGCCCGCCGACGGCGGCATGAACAGGTTCCAGATGCCCGCCGCCTTGGCCTTGGCCTTCAGCTCCTCGACCACCGGCAGCACCTTCCAGCGATCGCCCGCCTCGTCCTGCGTCTGGTAATCGCCGACCCGGGGGCGCACCTCGCGCTCGATGAAGTCGCGCACCCGGTCGCGCCAGTAACGCTGGCGCTCGGTCGGCTCGAATTCCATGGCGGTTCCTCTCTTCGCTCCGCCCGAGGCGCTAGGACGCGCCCGGCCGACCGTCAAGCAGTGCCCGCCTCCTGATTTGACGGCAGGGTATGGGCGGGTGGCATATCGCCAGGAGGCCGCAGCGGAAAGCGCAGGAAGCTTGCCGCCGACAGAACCCCCAATATCGCGACGAGCGCCAGATAGATTGCGACGAGCCGCCCGATCACGCCGTTCGAAACCCCGCCGGGCTGCGCGCCATCGGGAAAGCCGGCGAGCGCGAGGATGAAGCCTGCCAGCAAAATGCCCAGCCCGGTGACCGCTTTCTGCACGAGGAAATAGCCCGCGTAATAAAGGCCGTCGTTGCGCTGGCCCGACAGCCGCGCCGCATCGTCGGCAACGTCCGCCATCATCGACGTGACGAGGACCAGCGCAGTTATGAATGCGCCGTTGCCCACCCCAAGCGGCAGCAGCACGAACAGCGCGGCGGTCGGCGTCAGCCCGTCTGAACCGATCAGGCCCGCCAGCCTGAGCGCATAGGGAAGGCTGCCGAACAGCACCGCGACCAGCATCGCCCATGCCGCCGCGCGATGTTTCGGCAACCGCGCGGCAAGCGGGCGCACCGCGACGAAGGACGCGATCGCCGACAGCAGGAGCGTCAGCGTGTAGCCGAGCAGCCCGACCCGGTCGAAACCCCAGACGAATTCGAGCATGTAGGTCGCCAGCGCGAAGATGACTCCCTGCCCGGTGACCGCGAACAGCGCGGCGACCATCAGCAGCCGGAACGGCCGATGCGCGATCGCCTGCGCGACGGCGCGCAGCCCGCCCGCGTGGCGCGGCGCATCGGGCGGCACCGGGCGCGCCACGCGCCGGTGCGTGCCGAGCGCCGATAGCAGGATCGTCGCGAACATGATGGCCGCGCCCGTCGCCGCGAACGCCGGATAGCCCGCCGGATTCAGCGTGCCGTCCGGGAAGCCCGGCGCGGGCACGAGGAAGACGCCATAGGCCAGCGCGAGCATGGCGAGCCCACCGACCCAGCCGAACAGGAAGCGATAGCGGACGATCAGCGTGCGCTCGTGATAGTCGCGGCTGAGCTCAGGCGTCATCGCCACCGACGGAATTTCGTTGCACGACAGGGCCGCCCGCACCGCGAAGCCAAGCGCGAGCAGCCACAGGAGCAGGCCGGTCTCGCTTCGCACCGGCGGGTTCCAGAGCAGCAGCCAGGCAAGCGCGACGGGCAGCGCCGATGCGTAAAGCCAAGGATGGCGGCGGCCCCAGCGGGTGCGCGTGCGGTCGGACAATGTGCCCACGAGCGGATCGATGAAGGCGTCGATGATCAACGCGACGGCGATCACCAGCCCCACCAGCTCGGCACGAAGCCCGAGCAGCTGGTTGTAATAGAGCAGCAGGAACACGGACATGCCGTTGTCCTTCACTCCATAGGCGACGGTGCCCAGGCCGAAGGCGAGCCGGGTGCCGAGCGGCACGGGGCCGGGCAACGGCGCATCGGCTGGTACGGCATCGGACAAGCGCCCCTCCTCGTCCGCCAGCCTTTCGCACGCGGCGCGGTCCGTCAATCGCCATCTGCCCGGCACTTGCATCGGCGGGCGAATCATGGTTTTCCGAAGACACGGTATGGTGACGTCCGCTACAGGGCGCGCCCGACAGGATGGAGAGAGCGATGAGCGACGTGGAAGCCTTTCGCGCCGAGACGCGCAGCTGGCTGGAGGCGAACTGCCCGCCCGAGATGCGCGAGCCGGTCAGGAGCGACGCCGACGTCTGCTGGGGCGGCCGCAACTTCACCTTCCAGAGCGACGCGCAGAAACGCTGGATGGAGACGATGGCGGCGCGCGGCTGGACCGTCCCCGACTGGCCGAAGGACTATGGCGGCGGCGGCCTGAGCCCGGCGGAAGCGAAGATCCTGAAGCAGGAGATGGCGCGCATCAACGCCCGCCCGCCACTGTCGAGCTTCGGCATCTGGATGCTCGGCCCGGCGCTGCTGAAATTCGGCACCGAGGAACAGAAGCGCCACTATCTGCCGCAGATCGCGCGCGGCGAAATCCGCTGGTGTCAGGGCTATTCGGAGCCGGGTTCGGGTAGCGACCTCGTCAGCCTCAAGACCTTCGGCGAAGACCGGGGCGATCACTGGGTGGTCAGCGGCCAGAAGGTCTGGACCAGCTATGCCGACAAGGCCGACTGGATCTTCTGCCTCGTCCGCACCGACAAGACGAACAAATATCAGGGGATCAGCTTCCTGCTGTTCGACATGCGGTCGGAAGGGGTGAGCACCAGGCCGATCCGGCTGATTTCCGGCTATTCGCCCTTTTGCGAGACCTTCCTCGACAATGTGAAGGTGCCGAAGGATCAGATCGTCGGCGAAGTGAACCGCGGCTGGGACGTCGCCAAATATCTGCTCGGCCACGAGCGCGAGATGATCTCGGGCGGCGGCAGCCAGGGCGGGGCGGACCGTTCGGGCTCGCTCGGCCGGATGCTCGCGCGGAGCGGGGCGGAAGTCGCGGACGGCCGCATCGCCGACCCGATGCTGCGCGCCGACCTTGCGCAATTCGATGTCGACGCGCTTGCCTTCGCGGCGCTCGGCGAGCGGTTCGGCGACGAGGTGAAGGCGGGCAAGGCGCATCCCGCGCAGCCCAACGCGCTCAAATATGCCGGGACCGAGCTCAACAAGGCGCGGCACGAGCTGGTGATGGCGGCGGGCGGCTCCGCCGCGCTCGAATGGGACAGCGCGGCTTCGGGCGAGGGGCAGAAGCCGCGCGCCTGGCTGCGCACCAAGGCGAACAGCATCGAGGGCGGCACGAGCGAGATCATGCTCAACGTTGTCGCCAAGCGCATCCTCGATCTGCCGGGGGCCTGAACCGGCGCGCGAAAGCCCGCCAGTACGAAAATGAGTTAACGGAGAGACCATGCCCCTTTTTCATGACGAAGATCAGGCGATGCTTGCCGATACGGTGCGCGGTTTCGTGGCGAGCGAGGCGCCGGTGGCGCATCTGCGCGCGCTGCGCGATGCCGACAACCAGGACGGCTTCGACCGCGCCTTGTGGAAGAAGTTCGCCGAAATGGGCTTCACTGGGCTGATGGTGGCCGAAGCCGACGGCGGGCTTGGCATGGGGCATGTCGAAGCGGGGATCGTGCTCGAGGAAATCGGCCGCAACCTCACTCCCTCCCCCTTCCTCGCGAGCAGCATCGGCGCGGTAGCGGCCCTGAACGCGGGCGGCGCCCATCATCGCGAGGCCTGGTTCCCCAAATTGCTTGGCGGCGATGCAACCTTCGCGCTCGCCATCGACGAGGGCCCCAAGCACCGGCCCGAACGCATTGCGCTCCGGGCCGAGCGGGCAGGTAACGGCTTCCGCCTGTCCGGCGCCAAGTGCTTCGTGGTGCAAGGCGGATCGGCCGACCTGCTGATCGTCGCGGCACGCACCGGCGGGGCGGACGATGAAGCGCAGGGCATCACCCTGTTTGCCGTGCCGCGGGGTTCCTCCGGGCTGTCCGCCGACAGCGTCCGGCTGGTCGACAGCGCCATGGCCGCGCATGTCCGCTTCGACGGAGTCGAAGTCGATGCCGACGCGGTGATCGGCGAGGTCGACGAAGGCCATGCGATCCTGAAGACCATGCTCGCGGCGGTGCGCACCGGCGCCGCCGCCGAGATGGTCGGCGTGGGCGCGGGCGCGATGGACATGACCGTCGATTACCTCAAGCAGCGCAAGCAGTTCGACCGGCTGATCGGCGAGTTCCAGGCGCTGCAGCACCGCGCTGCGCATCTCTACACCGAGATGGAGATCGCGCGCGCCGCCGTGCTGAAGGCGCAGCAGCTGCTCGACGAGGGGGCGGAGAGCGCCGAACTGATGGTCTCGGTCGCCAAGGCCAAGGCGGGCAAGGCCGCCAACCTCGCCGTGCGCGAGGGCGTGCAGATGCATGGCGGGATCGGCATGACCGACGAATATGACATCGGCTTCTACATGAAGCGTGACCGCGCGCTGGCCGAATATATGGGCGACGTCCGCTATCACGCGAACCGCGTCGCCGAAATCGGCGGCTATTGAGGAAGTTCACTCCATGAAACTGACCGAACTCTTCTCGCTCGAGGGGCGCAGCGCGCTCGTCACCGGCGGATCGCGCGGCATCGGCCGGATGATCGTCGAGGGCTATCTCGCCGCCGGCTGCGCGCGCGTGTATATCAGCGCGCGCAAGCAGGCGGAGATTGACGACACCGTCGCGGCCTTCGGTGACCGGGTGGTGGGCCTCCCGATGGACCTGTCGACCGTCGAGGCTTGCCGCGCGCTCGCCGCCGAGGTGGAGCGCCGCGAGGGCGGCAGGCTCGACATTCTCGTCAACAACGCCGGCGCGGCATGGGGCGAGGACTATGACAGCTTTCCCGAGGAAGGCTGGGACAAGGTCATGGACCTCAACGTCAAGTCGCTCTTCTTTCTCACCCAGGCGCTCACCCCCGCGCTGCGCCGTTCGGCCAGTTTCGAGCGGCCGGCCAAGGTCATCAACATCGCCAGCATCGACGGGCTGCGCGTGAACCCGTGGGAGACCTATAGCTATCAGGCGTCGAAGGCGGCGGTGATCCACCTTACCCGACGGATGGCGGCGCGGCTGGTGCGCGACAACATCCTCGCCACCGCCATCTGCCCCGGCGCCTTCCCGTCGAACATGAACAAGGTCGCGCGCGACCATGGCGACGCGGTGGCCAGGAACATCCCCTTCCCCCGCACCGGCACGCCTGAGGATATGGCGGGCGCCGCCATCTTCCTCGCGTCGCGGGCGGGCGACTATGTGGTCGGCAGCGCGCTGCCGGTCGACGGCGGCGTGGTGAACGCGTCGCTGCCGGGCCACGGCATCGAGGCCGATTGAGGAACGGAAGCGGCGCACCCCCCGTTCTCTCCGCAAAGGAGACGATCATGCCCCGCGACCCCCACGACCCCGACCAGCTTTCCGGCTATGACGAGACGCAGCGCGCCGAAATCGAGGAAGCCGAAGGCAGCCATGTCACTGACGGCGTGCTGGTGACCGACCTTGCCCGCGAGCGGATGGACGCCGACGCGGCGATCCAGCCGACCGCCGCCGAGGAGGAGCTGCACGACAGCGACACCGGCGCGCCCAACAAGCCCGGCGCCGACCCCGACCGCCCGGCCGAGACCCCGGCGACCGAGACCCAATCGACCGTCACGCCCGACGATTATCCCGACACTGACGGCGGCAAACCGGACTATGGATGATCCGGCGAGAGACTTGCAATCGTTGCAAGTGCATCGCACGCAACTGCATTTGCAAGCTGCCTGTGTGACAGCCATGTGACGGCCAGCCGCCGGTCACCCCCCGGCGATGACGGGAGCGCGGCCGCTCTCTCCTCCTCCGATGCCGCGTTCTATCCGACGGTCCCTGTCTCCCCCGGCAGGGGCCGTTTCGGTTTCGGGAGCGGCGTCGCCGCGCCAGATGCGCACCGGCTCCGCGCCTGCATCGGCCTGCCGGAAGTAGCGCGCGGTGGTATCGCGATCGAGCCGGTCGAGTTCCGCCATCTGGTCCGACAGCATCGCGTCGATCGACCGCGCCTCCGCCATCGCCGCTTCGATCCGCTTTCGGTCGGCGGCGCGCGCGGGATCGCGGGGGGCGAGCAGCCGGTGGCCGGGATGGGCGGCGCTGGTCCGCATCCGCGCGTCGAGCCGCACCCGGTTGTTCACGGCATGGGCAGCCGCCGCCGCGCGATCGACCGCGATGGCATCGGCCTGCACGTCCCGGCCGAGCGCGAAGCGTTCGACCGGCGACTGGCCGAGATCGGGCGCGCGGGTGCCGGGGCGGCCGAGCGCGGTCGCGAGCCATACGCCGGTCAGCGCCGCGAGCGCGGTCACCGCCAGCAGGATCGCCAACCACCGGATCGCCCCCGCCCCCATGTGCCTTACTCCACTTCGTCCTCGGCGCGTTCCTCCACCATCTCATGGTCGAGCGTGATTTCGCAATTCAAAAGCTTCGAAACCGGGCAATTGGCCTTGGCCTCGTCCGCGATGCGCGCGAAATCCTGCGCGTCGATCCCCGGCACCGACGCGGTGAGCTTCAGCGCCGAACGGGTGATGGCAAAGCCTTCGCCGTCCTTCGCCAGCGTCACCGCCGCCATGGTGTTGAGGTTGCCGTCATTGTGCCCCGCCTTCGCCAGCGCGAAGGACAGCGCCATGGTGAAGCAGGCGGCATGGGCGGCGGCGATCATCTCTTCGGGATTGGTGCCCGCCTCGTCCTCGAAACGGGTGGCATAGCCATAGGGCGCGTCGATGACGCCCGAGGGGGTGCTGACATGCCCCTCGCCATCCTTGCCGAGGCCATGGTAGCGGGCGGTCGCGGTGTTGACGCTCATGTCGGTCTCCTATCGGGGTTAGCCCCGCCAACGCACGAGCACCGCCCCGGTTCATGGGCGCGCGCACCAAGGTAGCACGAGCGGCAACCTGTCACCCCCGTCAGGCATCGCCCCGCAAAGGGCAGCTCTAGGCCGCACGGGCGGACGCGCCGGAGTGTTCGGAAACCGCAAAGCCCACCGGTTCACACTATCAGCTTGTGCCGTCGGCTCAGGCGCGTCCGGGCGCTGTACCAACTCAGACAATGCCTGAAGTCCGGGCACTGCGCACATCGCGAAAGGGGCCGGCGCGGTTGGTTCGTGGAGAACAGGGCTCAGCGCGCGGCGCTCACCACTTGCCACCCAGCTTCTCGATGGCCTGCAGCAAAGCCCGTTTGGACGCCGTCCGCCCCTTGCCTGCATTGCGCGGCAGATCGGGCAGACCCAGCGCCGCCTTCCGCCGGGCGATCCGCGCGCCCATTTCCCTCACGTCGATGATGGCTGGGTTGCCGTCACCCTTCGATGTCTTCGACGCCATATTCGCCTGCACTTTCGTGTCGGATGCGTCTTTCGAGATACTCCAGATCAAGGTCCGGGTGAAGTCGCAACAGCAGCCGCGCTTGCTCAAGCCGGTCAGGAGCCGTGCCGGACGCAAATTGCCCCATGCGATCCGCAATGAGGTCTTCCACGGAGATGACGCGAAAGCGAGACCCGTCATGTGTCTGCGCCTCACGGATATGATCAGCGTCCACCGCGCCATCGAGCACCTGCGTACCCACCGCTTCGAATCCGAGCTTCAGTTCCGGATGCACCCAACCGCGAAGCAATGCGGGATAGCCACTAGGCCTGATGAAGCCGACACGCTGCATCTCGATCGCCAGATCGCTGTCGGCGATGGAACAGAAATCGAAGTCCCCGGTTGCCACTGCACTCGTCGAATAGAGCTCCACTGCTGCGCCGCCAACCAGCACAGGCGCCGGCAGTCCGCGAGCACGCATCGCTTCGCTGACCCGCGCAAAAAGCAGCAGCGCCGCCTCGAATTCGGGCCGGTAGCTCACCCCCCCAACATCCCCCGCAAATACCGCCCCGTATAGCTGCGCTCATTCGCCGCGACCGCTTCCGGCGTGCCTTCCGCGACGATCTCGCCGCCCTTCACGCCGCCGTCCGGGCCCAGGTCGATGATCCAGTCGGCGGTCTTGATCACGTCCAGATTATGTTCGATCACCACGACGCTGTTGCCCTGGTCGACCAGCGCGTGGAGCACTTCCAGCAATTTGCGCACATCGTCGAAGTGCAGGCCGGTGGTCGGCTCGTCGAGGATATACAATGTCTGTCCGGTCGAGCGGCGGGCGAGTTCCTTGGCGAGCTTCACGCGCTGCGCCTCCCCGCCCGACAGCGTCGTCGCCTGCTGCCCCACCTTGACATAACCGAGGCCGACTTCGGCCAGCATCGCCATCTTCTCCCGGATCGGCGGCACCGCCTTGAAGAATTCCACTGCATCCTCGACCGTCATGTCGAGGATGTCGGCGATGCTCATCCCCTTGAACTTCACTTCGAGCGTTTCGCGGTTGTAGCGTTTGCCGCCGCACACCTCGCACGTCACATAGACGTCGGGCAGAAAGTGCATCTCGATCTTGATCACCCCGTCGCCCTGGCACGCCTCGCACCGGCCGCCCTTCACGTTGAACGAAAAGCGCCCCGGCTTGTAGCCGCGCGCCTGCGCCTCTGGCAGGCCGGCGAACCAGTCGCGGATCTGGGTGAAGGCGCCGGTGTAGGTCGCGGGGTTGCTGCGCGGCGTGCGGCCGATCGGCGACTGGTCGATGTCGATCACCTTGTCGCAATGTTCCAGCCCGCTGATCCGGTCGTGCGCGCCCGCGACGATGCGCGCACCGTTCAGGCTGCGCGCCGCGGCGGCATAGAGGGTGTCGATGGTGAAGCTCGACTTGCCCGACCCCGACACGCCGGTGATGCAGGTGAAGGTGCCGAGCGGGATGCTGGCGGTCACATTCTTCAGATTGTTGGCGCGGGCGTTGTGCACCGTCAGCTTCTTGCCGTTGCCCTTGCGCCGCTTGGGCCTGATCGGGATGGTGCGGCGGCCGGTCAGATAATCGGCGGTGAGGCTTTTCTTCGATTTCAGCAGCTGCTTCAGCGTGCCCTCGGCGACGATCTCCCCGCCATGCACCCCCGCGCCCGGCCCCATGTCGACCACATAGTCGGCGGCGCGGATCGCATCCTCGTCATGCTCCACCACGATGACGGTGTTGCCGAGGTCGCGGAGCCGCTTCAGCGTTTCGAGCAGCCGGTCGTTGTCGCGCTGGTGCAGGCCGATCGAGGGTTCGTCGAGCACATAGAGCACGCCCGACAGGCCGCTGCCGATCTGCGAGGCGAGGCGGATGCGCTGCGATTCCCCGCCGGACAGTGTGCCACTCGTCCGGTCGAGGTTGAGGTAATCGAGCCCGACATTGTCGAGGAAGCCCAGCCGCTCGTTGATCTCCTTCAGGATGGCGGCGGCGATCTGTTGCTGCTGGTCGGTCAGGTGGCGGGGCAAGTCCGCGAACCACGCCTTGGCATCGCCGACGCTGCGCCGGGTCGAGATGCTGATGTCCTCGCCCGCGATCTTCACCGCCAGCGCCTCGGGCTTCAGCCGCGCGCCGTGACAGCTCTCGCACGGCATGGCGGTCTGGTATTTGGACAGCTCCTCGCGCATCCACGCGCTTTCGGTCTGCATCATGCGCCGCTGGAGGTTGCCGATGACGCCCTCGAACGGCTTACCGACGCTGTAGCTTTTCCGCCCGTCCTTGAAGGTCAGCGTGACCTTCTTCCCCTTCGTGCCGTGCAGGATCACGTCCTGATCGGCGACGGCCAGATCGTCCCACGGGGTGTCGAGCGAAAAGCCATATGCCGCCGCGAGGCTGGCCAGCACCTGCATATAATAGGGGCTGGGCGGGTTGGATTTCGCCCAGGGCACCACCGCGCCCTTCTTCAGCGAGAGCGCGCCGTTGGGCACGACCAGCTGCGGATCGAACTCGAGGGCCTCGCCCAGCCCGTCGCAGGCCGGGCACGCCCCCTGCGGCGCGTTGAAGCTGAACAGGCGCGGCTCGATCTCCGCGATCGTGAAGCCGCTGACCGGACAGGCGAATTTCTCGCTGAACACGATGCGGTTGGCGGGCAGGCCGGCGTTCTTCATCGCGCCGCCCGCCGCCGCCTCCTCGCGCCCCTCGACCACTCCGTCGGCAAGGTCGACATAGGCAAGGCCGTCGGCCAGCTTCAGCGCGGTTTCGAAGCTGTCGGCAAGCCGGGTCTCCAGACCTTCGCGCACCACCAGCCGGTCGACCACCACCTCGATGTCATGCTTGTATTTCTTGTCGAGCGCGGGCGCGTCCTCGATGTCGTGGAATTCGCCGTTGACGCGCAGGCGGGTGAAGCCGGCCTTGCGCCACTCCGCGATTTCCTTCCGATACTCGCCCTTCCGCCCGCGCACCACGGGGGCGAGCAGGTAGAAGCGCGTGCCTTCGGGCAAAGCCATGACCCGGTCGACCATCTGGCTGACCGTCTGCGCGGAAATGGGCAGGCCGGTCGCGGGCGAATAGGGCACGCCCACCCGCGCCCACAGGAGGCGCATGTAATCGTAAATCTCGGTGACCGTCGCGACGGTGGAGCGCGGGTTGCGGGATGTGGTCTTCTGCTCGATGCTGATCGCGGGGCTGAGGCCGTCGATATGCTCGACGTCCGGCTTCTGCATCATCTCCAGAAACTGTCGCGCATAGGCCGACAGCGATTCGACATAGCGCCGCTGCCCCTCCGCATAGATGGTGTCGAAGGCGAGGCTGGACTTGCCCGACCCCGACAGCCCGGTGATGACGACCAGGCTGTCGCGCGGCAGATCGACGTCCACCCCCTTCAAATTATGCTCGCGCGCCCCGCGCACTTTTATGTGGGTCAGCATATGGAATGGCGGGGTGCAGTTGGGAGAGTCGGCATGGCCCGACAGATGGTCCGGCTTTGTTCCCGGGGCAAGGGGGGAAGGGGGAAGGCAGCCTACGGGCCGTCTCCAGTCCGTCTGATCGAGTGGAAAAAGCAAGGGCCGCCGCCGTTCGGTCGCGCAATTTGCCGATCCGACCCCGCTCCGGGACGCAGTCGGTCATGATATGCTCACGCGATGGCTGCCGCCCTTCCGGACTGTCGTTTGACAGGATATGGCGCGCAGAACAGTGCCGGGTTGGCGTAATCGGTGAATAGATTGGCGCCGCCTGCGAATGTGACGCTGCCGCCCCCCGCCTAGATCGGCTTCATCGAAGGAGGAACCGATTATGTTCAGCAAAGATCGCAAGACCGCTCTCGTTACCGGCGCATCGTCGGGGATGGGCAAGGAAATCGCCAAGCGCCTGATCGCCGACGGCTATCAAGTCTTCGTCGCCGCACGCAGCGTCGAGCGGATGCAGGACTTGGCAGAGCTTGGCGCCGAGCCGATCGCTATGGATGTTTCGAAAGACGCCGAGATCGCGGCTGCTGTCGCCAAGATCGCTGCCATGACCGGTGGTGTCGACGTGCTGGTCAACAATGCCGGGTTCGGGCTTTATGGGCCGATGGAAGAAGTTGGCATCGACGAAGCGCGCTATCAGTTCGAGGTGAACCTGTTCGGCGCGGCGCATCTGACGCAGCTGCTATTGCCGGCGATGCGCGCGAAGGGTGCGGGCCGGATCGTCAACATCAGCTCGATGGGCGGCAAGATGTATACGCCGCTGGGCAGTTGGTATCACGCCACAAAGCATGCGCTGGAAGGCTGGTCAGACTGCCTGCGCCTCGAACTCGCGCCGTTCGGTATCGATGTCGTGATCATCGAGCCTGGCATCATCGAGACACGTTTCGGCGATGTCGCTGCGGGTGGCCTGATGGATCGATCGGGCACGGGACCTTATGCCACGCTGGTCGAAGCGATCGTTCGTGGCACACGCGACGCATATGGCCCGGGCAAGAGCTCCCCGCCTGGTCTCATCGCCGACGTGGTGGGCAAGGCCGTGGCGGCCCACCGTCCGCGCACACGCTATGCCGCGGGCAAGTTCGCCAGGCTGCTGATCGGTTTGCGCATGTGGGTGGGCGACCGCATGTTCGACCGCATCATCCTGAGTCAGGTCGCATGACCATGGTCAAGGCACCCGCAGATCGTTGCAAGATCCCGCCAGGTTTCTGGCGAGCGGTGGAGGCAGCGGGCGTTCGCCCGGGCGACCTGCTCCACCACGCGCGGCTGCCGCTCAACCTGCCGCTTGCCGGCGAAGGCATTTTGACTACGGCGCAGTATTTCGCGTTGATGGCGGCGCTGGGCAAGCTGTCGGGGCTGCCGACGGTGGGGTTGCAACTCGTCGAACATGCAGACACCTCGGCACACCCGCCATCGACCGTGGCGGCATTCTATGCTCGCGATCTGCGCGACGGCCTCCAACGGCTTGCCCGGTTCAAGCGGTTGTGCACGGCCGAACGGTTGGTCATCACGCAGGTGCAGGACCGTTGTACGGTGACGATCGACTGGCTTCACGCCTCCGGTCCCGAGCCGGAGGTGAGCGTCGACCTCACCTTTGCCACGCTGATGGAACTGGCAAGGCGCGGAACGGGTCGGCATGTCACGCCCCGGGCTGTCGAACTCAGCCGCCCAAGGGCGTCAGACAGCATATATGAGCGCTATTTCGGAACGCCGGTGCGGTTCGAGCGGCCGCGCAATGCATTGACGTTCGACATCGCCGACATGGACACGCCATTTCCCGGACATAATGCAGCAATGATCGAGCTGATGACCCCGGCGCTCATGTCCGAGCTGCAGAAACTCGACCAGCCCGTCACCATCTCCGAACAGGTGGTGACAGCGCTTAAGGCGAGGCTGCCGAGCGGTCGCCCCGACCTCGGCGATATCGCCCGTCAGCTGGGGTTGAGCGAGCGGACGTTGCAGCGTCGCATCACTGACGAAGGGACGTGCTTCAAGGCGCTGCTGATCGAGGCGCGGCAGGAGACCTGTCGCCACCTGCTCGCCGACTTCGCGGTGCAGATCGACGAGGTCGCCTATCTGCTCGGCTATCAGGACACGCGCTCCTTCTACCGCGCGTTCAAGGACTGGGAAGGGGTGACGCCGACGACCTGGCGGCATCGCCATTTGGCGGCGGCCGCCTGAGCCAGGGCTCCCGTCCGCCAGATCGAATTCACTTTTGTCACGAGGACTTACCGATGTCAGAACCCCTGATCCTGTTCGCCCGCCTGAAGGCGCAACCTGGCCAGGCCGAGGCGCTCGAGCTTGCGTTGCGCGGGCTGGTCGAGCCGACCCGCGCCGAAGCGGGCTGCCTGGCCTATGTCCTGCATCGAGCTGTCGAATTGCCCGATACATGGCTCCTTTATGAAAGCTGGGAGTCGCGCGACGCACTCGATGCACATTTCGCACAGCCATATATGCAGGCACTGATGAGCCGCGTGCCCGCCTTGGTCGACGGCGCGGTCGAGATGACCTTCGCAACGGCGATTGGTGAGTGATCGGCAAAGCCTGTGCCGCTTTCAGCTCAATGCCCAACTGGCAAAGCGTGGGGTTGTGCCTGGTCGGCCGAATGACCAATGGCAGTGCACCTGCCAGGCGCACCCCACCCTCTTAGAACCGCGGCAACCCCACCGGCCGCAGCCGTGCGAAGCTCGGTGCGCCGCCCGGCGCATGGTCGGCGTAGTAGAGGCGGCCGGCCTTGGTGCGCACCACGATCCAGCGGGTGTCGCCGGGGCTGGTGAGCGCGCTGGCGACGCCTTCGCTGAAAATGCGGTCGGTGAGGGCGCGGGCGCGGGGGTCGGCGCGGGTGATGGGGAAATATTCGGCGAGAAAGGCGCGGGTGACGGTGCGGGCGTCGCGGATGCGCAGTTCCGCCCCGCCGCTGCGGTCGATCGGCTCGGCGGCGTCGAGGTTCCCGCCGGGCAGCGCGAAGCGGGTCACGCCCGCATCCTCGAACAGCAGCCCGTCGGCCGCGTCGCCGACGATGCCTTCATTGACGTCAAGCTCCCACGCCTGCCGCTCGGGGAGGCCGAGCACGGTGAGCGGCGCGACCATCCGTGCGCCCTCTGCACCCACCGCCGCCCCGGCCTGCGCCGGTGCCAAGGCGACAGGGACAAGCAACGTCAAGGCTACCAGTGCCGTCGCCGCCCCGCCCCGTCCGAAAAGCCACGATCTTGCCTGCCGCCGCATCCTGTCCTCCGTCCGGTCGCCTGCCCTTCGCCATGCTGCGCGCGGGCGCGGCGTGGGTGAAGGGGGTAAGGCGGGGCGGGGCGCGAGTGTCAAATCTCGGGCGTCGCCCCCTCTCCCCAACCCCTCTCCCGCAAGGGGAGAGGGGCTGTTCGCCCGGTCAGAAAGGCACGTCGTCGTCGAGGTCGTTGTCGCCCCAACCGCCACCGCCTGCTCCGCCGGTTCCGATTCCGCGGACCACTCCGCCCACGAGGGCCACGAGACCAGCGCGAGCTCCAGCGCGACGAGCCAGGCGGCGTCGTCACCCGCGAGCGGCACGCCCAGTGCGAGCCAGGGCGGGCACGCTCACGGCCAGGAGCACATGCACGCCATGGACGGCGGCCCCGCCCCGGAGGGTATCGCCGCCGCGGAGAAGCCCACCTACCCCGTGGGCACGCAGGTCACGCTGACCACCGATCACATGGAGGGCATGAAGGACGCCCCGGCCACCGTGGTGGGCGCCTACAAAACCGTGACCTACGCCGTGAACTACACCCCCACGGACGGCGGGCCTGAGGTCACCAACCACAAGTGGGTGGTCCAGGAGGAGCTCAAGGGCGTCGGTTCGGAGCGCCTCGCGGACGGCACCGAGGTCACCATCGAGGCGGACCACATGCCCGGCATGAAGGGTGCCACGGGCACCATTGCCT
>ERZ941706.400-NODE-400-length-14369-cov-5.528643_pt1 | contig 14369 bp, 22 predicted proteins | sample MGYA00521232_ERZ941706 | MGnify/ENA primary metagenome ERZ941706 (study PRJEB32759, sample SAMN07749893) | skin metagenome | biome: transportation; feature: city; material: polyester macromolecule | host: Homo sapiens | place: Hong Kong:ER line | collected...
TTATTAGATTTATCAATGCATTTTATAATATCAATCATTTTCATATTTACTCCTTATACCACTACATTAGGTAGGGCAAAAGTATGATACATTAATACAGATTAATTAACAAAGTTTAAAGATTATTAATCTTGTTCTTTTAAACTATCAAGTTTATTAGCAGGAATTTGATTTACAACACTGTTAAGAATGCTTTGGATATCAAATGTTTTGAAAAATTCCATGTAACCAACAGTCATCATAGATTCGTTAACTGTAAGAAGACGTTGATCTTGTACATTAGTATTAGTCACTAAAATATTAACAAGGTTAGCAACAAGAATTTTAGAAGCAGGATTGTTAGCAATCATTGCACGTAAAGGCTCAGGCAATGTTTTTAAAAGTTGATCAGTAACAAGATCTAAAGCAAGATTACCTACTTCAAGTTTAGTAGCAGTAATTAAAGCAGCTTTGTTTGTATCAACAACGTTAGAGATAGTATCAGATTTAGGCATGGTGTTTTGCTCCGTGGATTTAGAAGATTTGTCTTTAACAGATTGACATTGTTTATGAATTGTTAAAAGATCATCAAAAGAAATATCAAATAAGGAATAATAAATATTTTCAACAGAATTATAATATTCTGTTTTAAGATTATTTACATCAAATTTATAATAATCTCGACTTAATTTTAGAAAAAAATTTTCATTATATTGAAAATGATCCGTTTGATATAAATATGTATCACCGTAAGGTCTAAGAGTAAGTACAACATCTTTTAACAGTTTTAATAAATTTCTATTTTTAAGATTATCTTTTTCAATAATACTCTTCCACATTGATACATTGCTTACAATATTAGTATCTTGTGGATATTCAGAAATAAAATTAACATAATTATAATTAACATCTTCTTTAAGAAGAAAATATACATTATTATCGTAATGGCTTAATTCAAAATTAGGTCCAAAACGTAATGTATATTCTGTTTTGCTAAAATCTAAGTATGAAAAATCTACTTCATAAATTTCTAAATTAGTAATATTATCTCTGTAACTTATTTGATTACCTAAAACAACAGGAAATAATACAGAAAAATATTCAAAATATTCTTTATAATTTACCTTTAAAGCTTCAAGAACTGTTTTTAAAGGTAAACGACTATCAGCTAACATAGTTTATTCCTTAATATTTAATAAGGCTTTAGCATGTTTTTCTGCGTTACAAGGTTGTAAGTATACTAAGTTATTTTTCAAATGGAATTGACATAGATCTGAATCAGATTCCCATGAAAATTCTTCAAATAAATCCTCATTATCACTGAAAGAAGGGATGTAGTAATAATCATCTTCTTCTAATTCTTTACGCTCTGGGTAAAGAGTATGACCATTAATAATAATCGGTGCATATTGAAATTGACATTCTTCTAATTCTTTAAAAGTTAAATCTCTTAATACAAGAATATCGAAGTCCTCGAAAGTTTTCTTGCTCTTAAATTTAACTTGTAGTTTTTTACCATCTTCTACAGCTTTAAATACTTCTGATAATTTCATAGTATATCCTTAAAATTAATTTTGCGGATGGTTGAGTTTAAAATTATTCACCAAAAAAGATAACTCGTCATAAGTTAATTTTTGATGGGTAATAGGGTTAATTAACCATACATACTTAGATGCATGTTTTGGTCCTTGTTTTCCATAAAAACCAAAATCTGTAGAATATGCTCTAACATCAAGAACAGTTCCATTTTCAGTAATACATTTTAATTCGTTGATAGATTCATGTTGTAATAATTCAAGTACCTTATTACGGTATAAATCTTTTAATAATACAGTTTGATTTGGTGGATAGTCTTCTGGATGTGGTGTTACTGTGAGAGTACCGTTAATCATGTTGGTTGTCCTTTATTTTCTCTAAAGTATAATAAATCATCATTAATGAAATCATACAGATAGATATTATGAGTAGTTTGAGAAAGCAATTGTTGAAAATATTTTTTAGCTTCTTTTTTATCTGCAAAGCTTTTCCAATTTTCAGTTGCACCTGTTAAATTGTTTATTGCATATACTGTATATTGCATATGTAATCCTTTAATCAGTAAAATCTAGTTCAAGATATTTTGAAATCTCTTCCTTAGTCATAAGTTTCAATTCTATTGAGTGACTTAAAATTGATGGTAAAAATAAAATAACATTCTCTTCAATTTTTAAATAATCAACTTCAGTAAATTTTTCACTAAAATAAATATAATTAGATTGAAAAGCTTTTTTTAAATTTTCAAAAGAAGGCTTGTTCCGATCTATTAAATATTCTTCGGTAATACTATCATCAGTTTTGTCAAAAGGCACGGCTTTAAATAAAAATAATTTTTCCATTTGTAACTCTTTAATTTTTGAAATTTTTAACACAAAGAGAATTTACTTTTAATTCAAATAAAATATTAAAATCAAAAAGTAAATTCAAAGAAATAATATGAATTACTAACTAATAAGGGTAATAACATACTAAGTTAAAAACATAAAAAAGGTAAACATTTAAGTTTACCCTATATTTAATAATGTTATAATTCGTTTTAATGTTAAGTAATCTCTTGACGAATTAAATCCTAATAAAAATGAATTTAATAAATTTATAAAAGATTTTGAAGAAGAAGGTAGGTAATAAGTAGTTAAGGTAGAATTCTCTTTATGAGTTACCATTAAATTATTATTATGTATAAATGCTTTCAAATAAAATTTAGAATTTAATGAGTTAATTAAACTAACAATTTCATCAGAATTATTATGAAATAAAATTTCATTTCTTAATTCTTTATAATCATTGAGTAAGTTATTATATTTAACAGTTAAATCATTTTTAGTTTTAGTATCAACAATGTTTTCAATTAAAGGTAGTAATTTCATAGGCGTAAAAAAGGTATACCCGAAGGTATACCTATAGTAAATTAGTTAATAACAAATTCAACATTATTATCTAACTCAAAAACAGAATCAGATTCAGTCGAATCACCAAATAAATTATCTAACAACATTTTGTCATTAGATTTCGATTGAATAAAATCAGATTTGATATTTAATAATGGTTTTAATAAACTTCCAAAATAAGTATTATTAGAAATAAAATCTTCCCAATAATTGAGAGCTTCATCATTAGCTGGTGAATTCCCTTTATTATAAAGACTAATGAAGTTTTTACAACCTTTAATTAAATTATGATTATCTTCAGAGAATTTAATAATGAACATCAATTTATTAACCATCTGTTCAGATAAATTATAATCGTTAATTAATTGAAATCTAATCTTCTTAACATTAGCTTCCTTAACAATTTCTTTCAGATAATATATTTCAAAATCTTTAGAACCATTTTGAACATGCTTGATACCTTCAATAACACGTTCTTGAACAAGACGAGTATAAGTATGACCTAATAAATTAGCTTCTTGGTCTGAAATACGTACCATAGCTACAGATGAATCTTTTTTCTGATAAATTCCATTGTTAGCTTTAAAGTATTCTTGATAAGCTTCTAATACAGTAGAGAAACTCCAAATTTCTAGAGTTGCTTTACCAATACTAGCTTTAGCTTGTGCACTATTAAGTAAAAACTTAGTGTAATCTTTAAAACTAATATAATGTAATTTATATTTATGTTCGACATACAAATCTTTATTACCAGACAATTCTTTTAATACATAATTATGATTCCATTCCTTCTCTTCGTTTAATACAGAATCTAATTTATAGTTTTTGAGAATTTGTTGACCTTCATAGTTTAATTGGAAATATGGTAAAATATCACCATCAGAGTCACTATGACTTTTCTCAAATACGTCTTTAGACACTAGTAAAATATCTTTATTTCTAGTGGTATCAATAATTTTATTGACATCTAAATCCTTATAAATTAGCAGATACAATTGAAAAGTTACTAAATCCCAAATTCGGGTTTTAATTAACTGACTACGCCATAAACACGGACTTCTGATAGCTAAACCTGTAGGACAATCTTGATTTAATTCCTTAAATAAAGTTTTTAATTCTTCCTTACTGGTCATATCTACTTTATTAGCTAATGCTAGTAAAGCAATTTCATGCTCTTCAACAGTCTTATTTGAACCAACTAAGCTTTGCTCTTTTAAACGTCTATAAACCTTATTATCAGTGATAACCATAGTATTATCAGGTAACGTAGATTCTAGAACTTGTTTAAAATTACAACCTAAAATTTTAGGCTTAATAAGTGTTTGAACTAACTGCTGTGACTCATCTGGACCACTATAAATAGTAGACCGAATTGTATTGATATATGCATGATAAGCTAATGCAGATGTATAACGGTTCTTATCTTTAGAATAAATTTTATGTAATGAATATCCATTCCCATTTTTGAAACAACCTTGTAGGATTTTAGACACATTTACTAAATTTACATGATAGATAATATTACCATTTTTTAATACACCTGAAAATAATTTCAATGTTTTAGCAGACGGTATACGAATTACAGGGGCATTTTCATATTTAGATAAATCAATGAAAAATCCTTTGTTCCAATTTTCATCTAATAACTTAGAATCAGATGGAAATTCTAATCGTTTTGATAAAACTAAATCATTTTCAGAAAAGATATTATTAATATCTGTTAAGTTGTACACTGGTAAATTATGTAAGTTTACATAAGTTTCATTTTGAGATGCTAGATAAATTTCATATAACTCTTTTAATGCTACAATTTTATCTTCTTCAAGATAATTATCCCAAATATGCTTATATAATTCTTTTGCATACTCGTTAGAATCTGTAGCTAAAAATCTTCCAGCTTCAAAACTAAATGATTGTGGTTTAACCTTAGTATAAGTATTACCTAGTTCAGTATAATTAATATACACCAAACCAATATGGACATCTTGTTGATTGCCATACATATCTGTGTAGATATATTTCGGTAACGCTTCATAAGCTTCATTAATTTCAGCTTCATCTAGACTATTTAATAAACCTTCAAATCCAGCTTTCGCTTTTGGCTTATAATAACCTAGCTTAACAGCTAAACACGCACCAGCTAATACAATAGTATTAGATTTACCTTTAGTACTATTCATACCACATACAATATCAGGTTTAATAATTTTAACTTTATCGTTAGGTAGATAGTCATTTAAAGATTCAATATCAATTTTAGGATAACGATGTTTTATGTCGTTAATAAAATCTTCATTGATAATTTCTTTCAAATCTTGTTGTAAACTAATAGTCCCTAAGTCATTTAAAGTCTTAGATACACCTTTCAAACCAGTATTGCTAATGATACGAGCATTACCTGCCTTTTTAATACCATTAAAATAAATCTTTTTACTACCGTTAATACTAGTAGTTTTAATACGTGTAACATGGATTTCTTTGAATCCAGTTAAAATAATGTTTTCATTTAATAATGAAGTACCTAAAATGAAATCTTTACCATTTGGATAATAACTCTCACCAGCTTTAACAAAGCATTCATCAAAATTTTCTTCAATGTTTTTATTAATAATAACAAATTCATCAGAGATATTTGACGATACTTCTAATTCACCGCCCATAAAGCGACAAGTATCTTTTTCAATTGGATGAAATACTACAATAGCTTCTTTAAGAGTATTATCTTTAGAAACTAATTCTTTACCAATGATAAGATTATCTTGTTGAATAATAGACTTTGCACTATTAGTAAGTGATAAAGCTTCACCTAACAAATGAGTTTGTAGTCTTGCTGGAATATTTTGACTAAATGGAAATATAGACGTAAAGCCATCTTTTAATACACTATAAGCAGGGGCTCTATAATGTTTATCAGGATTAATAACAATACTGTTACTAGAAGTCATGCTACCTAATGAACTTGGAAAAACATTAGTTTTAGTAAACAAACTTTTCCATTGCATTTCTTCAATCTGATTATTATAAAAGATTTCTTCAAAATCTTTAGCCAATGAATAAATATCCTTAAAATAGAATATAGCGTGTAAGTTATTAAACTTAACTTTATTATTATAAGTATTGATATTTTCATAATTAAGATAACGACTTAATTCTTGAATATCTTTACCAATTAAATTTAAATATGGACGTGCCATAGGTTTAAATTGTTCGAAGCGATACAATAAAATTAAATGTAAAAGTTGATTTTGATTTAATACAAAATTATGATTATTTAAATCAGTGAAATAAAATTTCGGGAAATGATTAGTATCTGGATGATAACAATCTTTTTTAATAATTAGTTCAGTTGAAAATGTACTTTCCTTAGATACAACTTTCAAATAAGTATCAACAGAATCCTGTTCTGTTTGAATTAAGTGTTCATAACCAGTAGGAACTACCAATTCAATAAACTTTTCAGGTTTATCAATATTGTTTGGAATACTTTTAAAGTTATCAGAATTTAATACAGTTAAAATATTTGGAATCATGTGTAGTTCACCTATGTTGGATAATGAGAAGCTATTACCTTAATAGCTCCATAAATAATTCATATCTATTGTTTTTACAACTTAATATAAGAATCTAGCATATAGTAGACTAGCGTATACAAAGTACAAGCTACTAAACCAATTGCACTGAAGTATATTAAATTAACAATAAAATAAGTAGGTGTTATAATAAATACACCAAATAACGCAATAGATAAGATAGAAGTAAGCTCCAAAGGAATAACTTCTATCAATCCTTTAAATAAAACTGTTAGCATTATTAATCCTTATTAATTTCACCTTTAGTTGCTAAAGTATACTGACGAAGATATTTCGAAGTTATCTTACCAATTACAGTCCAAACTACAGCTAATCCTAAACAGATAGCTAAATAAGTATATTCTGTAATAGCACCTGCAATAATCATAGGCATAATATAATAGCCTAAAGCAGTATAACTTAAACCAATTAGTAACAATGCTCCAGCAGTCACTAAAGTAGTCCTACTATTATTAATAGACTCGAAAGGTACAAACAAAACCTTTTTCTTATCTTCATTTAACTTAGCGTTCAACAGACTTTCATCTATCGTCATTGTAGTCATAACTAATTCCTTAACAATTATAAGTACACATTACTGCATACTTATAAATTCAATTAAAACTTAATCAAGTTAAGTAAAAAATTACCCAATACAGAAGTACTTAAGTAATAACCTGCCCAATAAAACGCTTCATAAGCTGTATGAGCAAATAGTAAATGAAAACCAAAAGCATAAGCTACAACACTAGCAATGCCAAATACTAATAGCATTTGTGGTAAGTTTCGTAAATTAGTAGTTAAAGCCATGAGTTACGCTCCCGCAGGACGTTTAGTTAAAAAAATAAAATCAATTATTTTCCAGACGACTAAACCGAATCCGACAATCATTAAAAATTTAATTACACTGCCTACAATACCAATTAAGACAGCACCAATAATCATAATACAAATATTCTGTAAGCTAAACAGACGTGTCAACATACTACATCCTTAAGTTAAGTTAAATTAATAGTGCATGTACATCCAATTTCATAGTAAATACAACAATATTTACAAAATCACAATTACTCTCAAGATATATCTTCAAATATTAATCTCTAACTACTATAATTCATTAAAGTATTCTACTAATCCCAATACATAACCATAACTAAGTACTTATTGTATATCTCTTACAAAATCATCATACTTATCAAATTTATTCTTAAAATAAACATCATAATCTACACTAACTAATTTAAAACTATGTATGAAAGTAAAACTTAATTTATGAAAAAATTCCATAAATCTACCAAATCTTAAATTAATAAGATTATACTTAGTAAACTTATAAACTTTACTAAAGTATCTATACCAATACCAGACATACCTAAACAAAGGCATATCTGGACAATCTCTAGGATTAAAAGTTACATAAATCATTGATTAACCTTACGTCCAGTCAAAGCAATACCAAATGCTTTAACTTTATTAAAAGTACCAATACCTAATTCACGTACAAACTGACTAAATGGAACACCATCAAATTCAGTATACTTACGTTTACCAGTAACAGGGTCTTTAACATACTTAGCATAACCATAAGTATGACTTAATACATGCAAGGTAATAGTAATAAATAAACCAGTACAACTTGCAATAACAACACCTGAAATAGTACCAGTACCTAACATAAGAATAGGTAAACCTAAACTAAAAATTAATTCTGGAACAAGCTTATAACCTAATAAAAGTTTCAAAGACTTAGTACCAGTAGCCATAGTTAGATTAATTAACTCAAAGGCTGATATACAGGAAGCAATTACGATAAATAACATATTTTAAGTCCTTACTAAAAATTAATATTAAATAAATCTCTTAACTCTAATATCTGATACTAGTAAAATACCAGAGTTAAAAAATTATATAGGATAAATCATACACAATAAAAGATTCTATATAAGAAAAAAATCCCTATATACTAAGAGTTATGTGAATGTTACAAAAAATTACATAACTAAAAGTATACAAGGATTATTTACGAGAAAGTTACAAAATTAGAAATTTTCTACTTCAACATCTATAGATTTTTCAGCTAATGGGTTGTCACTATCACTAGTAGCAACATTAGTAGTAGAGTCCATAGACATAAGTTCATCTAATCCACCAATATCGCTTAGCTCATAAGCATTTTCATTACTCTTAACTTCATCATCTAAATTAACAACAATTTCATTGTTATCTTCAGATTTATAAGTAGAATAAGTAATATTATTACCTTCAAGACTAAAAGTACTAGTATAGGTATCACCACCTAAACGGGGTGCTAGAACTAACTGAGCACTATAGATATTACCTGAATTATGCTTTGATTTAAACTCTTCAAAGCGTTCAGAACGAGACTTACTATTGTTACGAGTACCATAGATACCATCACCAACAACAACACGAATAGGACTACTAGCCTTAGTATTATCAAAGGCATAAGCAAAAGCTTCAGTAGTATATTGTTTGTAACCAGTAACGTTATCACTTTGGTCATTATTACCTTTATTACCAATAACATTCATACCATAAGTATAATCAGTATATTTGTCACCAGTACTATCAGTAAAGTCTACAACACCACTAAAGTTGTTTAAGATAGGAACAAAAGTAGCTTTAGACTTCTCATTAGAATAACGAGATTTAGCGTCAAGATACTCATTCTTACTATTATGAGTATATTGATTGATACTAATGTTAGGAATAAGACCATTAGTATCGGCAACTAGTACCATATTTTGTACAAGTAAACCATCAGCTACTAATTTATCTTCGACAGCTTTATATTTTTCCCATGCTTTAGTATAGTAGTTAAGCTTATCAACTTCAGTAGTATTGGCATTAGCAATAGTATGAAGCTGGTGCATTAACACTAATAGATGAGCATTGTGTTCTTTGTTATCCCATTTATTATTCATAGGGATTAGCATAGAAGCTACAGAACCTTTAACAATCAATGAGTTCATTGGGTTGTTAGGTTGGAAGAATGTTTGAATAACTTCGCTATTTGAATCACCGAATACCACTCGTTTATTCTTAGCTACATATTCATTAGGGTCACAAGACGTACTAACAAATACTGGACGATTTTGCATACTAGTATTGTTAGTAACACTGTTAGATAGATTTAACAAATCTAGACGTTGGACACTAATAGTACCATTGTTAGCCATATAGGCCATTAGACGGAACTTACGTTCTTCTGCTACAGAAGGTTTGAATACTTGTAGTACACCTTCTAGACGACGATGAGAACGTGACGGCTCTGCTTTACCATACTGTAATGGTGCAAGAGTAGTACGAACACTGTTAAGACTTACTGTTACTTTATTTTGAGTTGTCATTGGACTTTCCTTTTGACTTTGATTGAGATTGAGACTGTACAAAACATTTCTATCTATCGTTATACCAACATAGATAGATTTATAGAATACAATGTTGTGTTAGTCATACCTTACTTAGGACAATTTATATCCTAAGTTTTTATTTTCCTACTAACTTATAAATAGTGGTTTATTTATAAGGTTATTTTCACAATAAGGTTGAGATTAAGTATGAGTTAGTTATGAGTGGTTTATAAAACCCCGTCAAAAATCTTGTCTCACTGTTGAAAGTGATGATGATTTTGTAAATAACTCAGATAACATAAGGGTTATCGGTTGAAAGCGAACGGAGTGAGCTTTCCCACCTTAACTCTGTTTTGATAAAACCCCGTAGATAAGCGATACTGATGTTGCATATCTCATGAGTTTTATCTATAAGTGACTCAGAAAATTTCTGTTAACACTTATATTAACTAAATTTTCTTTCGACTCAAAAGTGTTGAGTGAATCATTTTTTGAGTGAGTCCCTTATGAGTGAGTTAATCTAACCAATAAGATTTTAATCTACATGTAGGGTGATAGTATAAAGAATAGGTATGCAACCTTAGTTACACACCTTATGCAAGTTAGAGTGGGCTTGAGTAGTTTGCTTTACAATACTTGAATGCTTCTACAGCTTCATCGTACGTAGCATATAACCCACGGTCGTTATACTTCCTATCTTGGTTGTCCTTACTATTATGGTCTTGGTGATAGGAAGAGTCTTCTGTGTTGTTACGACGGTGATTGATATAACTGAACTTTGGTCCTAAGTTATACTCTCCAGCAAAGGTGGGTTCAATGATAGTAATTGAAGTGATACCTTCAATACCAACCATATAGATATGGTCACCTTTTTTTAAATCTTTTTGTGTAAGTCGTTTAGGCATAACTTTATCCTTATAAATTGAAACTAAGGTGTAGATTATCTCTACACCCTATGTCTTAGACTGGTTTATAACTTTCTTCGATGTAACCTTTACTTACTAGGTTAGAATGAACTGACTCTTTCAAGCCTTTCATTTTGCTCCAGAAGCTTTTAGATTCTGTTACAGGTACTGAAGCTAATTCTAGACCTGACTCTACTACATAACCAGCTAACTTTAGAATACGTACAATAACAACTTTAGCAATCTTGTAGATAGTATTCCAAACTAGACCAAAGATATTGACAGCGATTAACTTAGTAGTTTCAAACCATGTGATAGCCTTACCTTTCAAAGACTTAGCAAATACTTCACCATCTTTCTTGATATAAGCTACTTCAGATTCTTTATCTACTATGATAGGTTCACTACCATCATTAGGTGTAATTTTGATTACAGTGTCGTCATTTACTTCAGGGATTTCTGATTCTGACTGTACTTTATATACACCATTCTTATCAAACTTTTCCATATCAATTTGTTTGATATTTTCTTTGTCTGTATAAGAGTACGGTGTTTCCATAAGCTTAGCTAAATCAACATCTGAAAGTTTCTTATCAGCGTCTTTTACATTTTTCTCATCAATGTAATCTTTCAAGATACGGTTGACGTGTCCTGCGTTAGTGAATTGTTTTGTATCAACATCTGCTCGAAGTACACCCAAATCATCTTTAGTTACTTCACCAATATGAATACCAGCAATGATAATATCTAAGATGTTACGGATTACTTCTTTGCCTGTTGTTACTAAGTTTTCACGGTCTTCTTTACGTAGATTACGGTCTTTAAGTTTTACTTGAATGTTATTCCAATTTTGTACAAGGTCTTTAACACCTTTCTCGATGTCGGTTACAGTGATTACAGCTTGGTTATCTACTTCAGCTAATTTTAAATTGCTCATGATGTTTTCCTTATCCTATATAAGAGAGAGTAGTACATTATTATACTACTCTATGTTGGGTTTTTACTGATACTAGAAGGGGATATCGGAATCCACTTCATTTCCAGTAGGTGTCATGACTGTGTTGTTATTTACCATTTGTGGTACAGGTTGCGGTGAAGGTTCCTGTATAGGTTGATAAGCTTCTGGGTAGAATGACTCATCAATTTGACTCACTGGATGGCTAGTGTTACGGTTTGCTTGATTTTTCATAGAAATCAAACGCTCCACTTTATCAATGATATACACATCGCGATAGATAGTTGTACCATTTTTCACATAGCTGTGATTGCGGATACGTCCTTGAATGTACACCAAATCACCCTTACCAAAGGTTTGATTGTTGAACATTGTCTCACCCAAAGGTCCGTACAAGTCACAATAGAAGCCATCAGAACGTTCTTTCCATTCTGTACCTGATTTTGTTTTCTCGTTACTGATGACGTTAAGTTTAAGAACTTTAACATCACCAACTGATTTGAATTCTGGGTCTTTAGCTAGACGTCCGATTACTGAAAATTGCATTGCCATAATTTTTCCTTAGTTGAATAAAATATTTAATCGTATTACAAAAGATTCATATCTATGGTCGGTTAGGACTTAGACTTAGTAATAAAGATAACCGCATGCGAATGTTATTAGGAACAAAATAGCTCCAGTCCATACTAGGAATTTAATCATAGTCTGCTCCACATACATCTAAGAATATCTCTAAATCTGTAACAGCTTTGTCTAGAGATTCTGTAACTTGTTTTAAAAGATTATCGTCTTGGTATACAAGAGTACCTTTGAGCAGAGAGTTATAGAAGTCTGCTTGAAATACTAAACTCTGCCCGTTCTCAACTGAACAGAATTTAGGTTCGTTTGATAATGCTGGGAAAGAGATTCCCAACATCATTAACAATAGTGCTAACTTTTTCATGCTTAGTTTCCTTCTAATTCGTCTAGAGCTTTGGTATAAGCATAACCAATACCTGTAGCTATAACAGTAGCAGTTAGGTCTTTGATGATAGCTTGTTTTAAACCTACACGTTTAATTAACAAAGCACGGTTAGCCAACATAAGAGTTGTGTTTACCAATGGAAGTTTCTTATGGCTTGTTGTAACAACACCTACAGAGATAACTTTCTCAAGCAGAGTACCTTGCTTTACAGCTTCTGTAGCAACAATTTTTGTATAGACAGTCATAGCAGCGTCCAGTACAGGGTTTGCACCATATACAACAGTGTTGTACTCTTCAGTAAATTTGTTTAAAGCTACAAGAGATTTTACAGTTTTTGAGATGTTCATAGTCGATTCCTTAATTGATTAATGTTTACAAAAAATTCATATCTAAGGTTGGTTGAGAGATAGTCTAACCTACCAGTTGAAAGTCAACTCCGAGTGCTTTACTGAAGTGTTCTTTAACGTCTTTAGCTTTCATGTTTTGGGGCCATGATTTAAGTTCCATGAAACCTGCAACAGAAGATGGTTTGAAAGTTACGCCTAGCTGGTAGGCATAACCCATAACTTGTTTTAATTGTGATGCTTTAATTGCATGTCTCATGATGTTATCCTAAATGTTTCTGTACGCATGCCATAGCTACTACACAAAGCATGACAATAAAACTAATAACGCATACGCAGTAAATGTTCTTAATCATATAATTTCCTAAAACTGATATTCAATAAAACTAATAAGTTTCTTAATCATTACAAAAGTTACTACAACTGTAATTACAAAAGCAGTGATATCTGAGAACCAGATTAACAGATATGCCCAAAGAGTTGTGATAAAAAACATAACTGCTGTAAACATACATACAGATGTTATTGTTGCTCGTATAGTGTTAAACATATTAATTCCTATAATTAATATTTGATAGATTAGTTGATTTGGATTAGGTCTGGAGCAGTGATTACTACTTCAGGTTGATTTGGAGTGCCAATAGTGCTCCATTGACCTGTGAAGTTGTTGTAATACAACTGATGAATTATGTCACTACCATTGTACTTACAGTTATAAGTATTTGACTCTAGAGTTACGGTAGGTTTAGCCCATACAAAGTTGTCTTTCTTTACTCGTTGTTTATGTTTTGGCACATGTCTTACTAGATAGGGAAACCGCGCACCTTCAAAGTAATCACCTTGAGATACTTTTTCTAAAGCGTCGGAAGCGATACTGTTAGCTGTAGGGTCAGAAGTTTCATCTAGGATTTTTTCTAGAGCTTTAATAGCATACTCTAAATCCATCTTGTTTAACTCATGAGCTGCTTCGCTATCTGGTTCAATTGTTTTACCTTTACCCATACCACGTGGGATTTTAACTTCTTGAGTTTGAGAAGTGTTTTTAGTTTCCACTGGCGTGTTGAATTCAAAGAAATCTCGTCTTGACATAGTCTAATCCTTATTGATTAAGTATATAATTTACAACCCTTAAAAAGTCGCCTAGGCTAGGATGTTTTTGTGGGTTCTGTACCATCTTTTCTAATGGTTTAGGCATAGTTGATACGAACTCTTCCTTAGAAGAATTCTGAATCCAATCAGTAGTGTTTTGAAGTTTACGATACTTATCTTCTTCAGGTGGTTCTTCAACAACCATTAACTCATACTTTAAATCTTCGTACTCAGATTGAGATACAACTTTACCTGAATACTTAATA